>Ga0194129_10007610_pt1 | contig 12829 bp, 8 predicted proteins | sample TA2KigCa35mmetaG_FD_150862 | JGI IMG/M metagenome (GOLD analysis project Ga0194129, IMG submission 150862) | Freshwater microbial communities from Lake Tanganyika, Tanzania - TA2015038 Kigoma Deep Cast 35m | ecosystem: Environmental > Aquatic > Freshwater > Lake | place: Tanzania: Lake... | reverse complement strand
CGATCAGCCTGCTGAAGCAGGTAAACGACAAGGAAAGCATCGCCATGCGGCGGAGAATGGCCGGCTGGAATCCCGCCTACCTCTTCAAAGTCCTGCAAATCCCGGCATAAAGTGTGCGTCGGCCCTGGGGGGCCCTGTGGCTGCATACGGCGACCGGCGAGCAGGCCTGGCTCGCCAAGGCCGTGACGGTCTACGACACGCAGCTCGCGGGTCAGAAGCTCCAGTGGACGCAGGCCTGGGATGACAAGGTCTACGGTTCGGCCGTGCTGCTCGCGGCCAAGACCGGCCAGGCGAAGTACCGCACCGAGGCGGAGCGCTGGCTCGACTGGTGGACGGTGGGCACGGCCGCTGGCAAGGTCCGCACCACGGCCGGAGGGCTGGCGTTCCTCGACACCTGGGGATCGCTACGGTACGCCGCGAACACCTCCTTCATCGCGCTGGTCTACGCCGACACGGTCCGCGACCAGGCCGGCCGCTACCACGACTTCGCCGTCCGCCAGATCCGTTACATGCTGGGGGACAACCCGGCCGGGCGGAGCTACGTTGTCGGCTACGGCCCGAATGCCCCCAGGAACCCGCACCATCGCGGTGCGAGCGGCGTCTACGACGGCAGCATCTCCGCGGCCTTCGACAACCGGCATGTGCTCCACGGGGCCCTCGTGGGTGGACCGCAGTCGGCGAGCGACACCGACTACGTCGATGTGCGGACCAACTACGTCTGCAACGAGGTGGCCCTCGACTACAACGCCGGCTTCCAGGGAGCGGTGGCCCGGCTGTATCTGGAGTTCGGCGGCGGGGCGGCGGCTCCCGCGCCGCCGGTCGCCGAGCCGCCGGGCGACGAGTTCTTCGTGCAGACGGCGGTGAACGCGGTGGGCAGCGGCTTCACCGAGGTCCGGGCGATCCTCAACAACCGTTCCGCCTGGCCCGCCCGGGCGTCGTCGAGCCTGTCGTTCGTCTACTTCGTCGACCTCGCGGAGGTGTACGCCGCGGGCTACACCGCGGCGGACGTGCAGGTGACGAGCAACTACGTGCAGGGGGGCCGGGTCGGCATGCTCCAGGCCTGGGACGCGGCGCAGCGAATCTACGCGGTGAAGGTCGACTTCACGGGCACGACGCTCGCGCCCGGCAGCGGCACCTCGTTCTGGCGCGAGGCGCAGTTCCGGATCGGCGTGCGGCAGGGGGTGCCGGCCGCAGCCTGGTCGGCCGCCAACGACTGGTCGTACCAGGGGATCTCGAGCGACCGATCGAATCCGGCGACATCCGCCTTCGTCCCCGTCTACGAGGGTGCCGTGCGGCTGTTCGGCCGCGTGCCCAACGGGGTGGTCGTGCCGTCGCCCGACACCGGCGGCGGTGAACCGGGCGGCGGGACGGATTCCGGCGGAGGCTCGCAGCCGCCGGTGTCGGGCCTCACCGTCACGCCGACGATCACCACCAGCTGGTCGGGCGGCTTCACGGCCGACGTGCGGATCAGGAACGGCACGGCTGCGGCGGTGGACGGCTGGACGCTCGAGTTCGATCTCGACGCCGAGATCGTGAACCTCTGGAACGGCGTGATCGTGAGCCACGTCGGTCGGCGATACGTGGTCCGCAACGCGGCGTGGAACGGGAGCGTGGCCACCAACGCGGAGGTGGCGTTCGGCTTCCAGGCATCAGCCGTGTCGGCGACCCTGCCGTCGAATCTCGTCTTCACTGGCCGCGCTGTCTGAAGGCCCGCGGGCCCGGACTCACTCCGGCCGCGGTGTCGGCAGGAGTTCGATCGGGGGGTGGGTGACCGGACCGCCGGCCGGCTCACGGCCGGTCACCGGAGCCGCCGGCTCCTCGGCGGTCGTCAGCACGCTGTGAGTTCCGTCGTCGACCACGTCGGCGGCAGGAGTCGGTGCTGCAGTCCGCGGTGCCGCGGCCGTCGACGGCGGACTGGGCTGTGGTGCCGGCGTGGCGACCCGCGGCGCCTCGGACCGCGACGCGACCGCGGGAGAATCGCTCGAGGCGGCGAGCGGAGCCGATTGCACCAGCGGCGGCGATCCAAGCGGCGGAGGCGCGAAGACCAGCGGAGGGGGCCCCGCCAGCGGTACGCCGGCCCTGGCCATCCGCCGCACGGTCGCCGGACGAGGCGGTGGCGGCACGGGCACCAGCGGTGCGATCTCGGCGACCCGAGCCTCGGCTCGAGCGGCCCGCGCCTCGGCGATCGCTTGCCGTGCGTAGGCCCGTTCCGCGATCCGGGCGGCCACACGTTCGGAGCGGGGCGGGATCGCGGAGGCGACGTCTGGAGCCAAGCTCAGGCAGGCAATGACGGCGAGGCACGCAAAGCTGTGGGCGAGGGGCTTCATCGGAGGAGTCTCTGGCGGGAATGACCGGTCGGAAAACGGGCACCGGTTCGGTTTGTCCAATGCCCCCTAGTGTGCCTAGAGTGTGGGGAAAACCGCAACCTTTCGGCACCCCGATGACGTCCTACAACCTGACCCATCTTCGCCAGCTCGAGGCCGAGAGCATCCACATCATCCGGGAGGTGGCGGCGGAGTTTGAAAACCCGGTGATGCTGTATTCCATCGGCAAGGACTCGGCGGTCATGGTCCGCCTCGCCGAGAAGGCCTTTTTCCCGGCCAAGCCCCCCTTTCCGCTGCTCCACGTCGACACGACCTGGAAGTTCCGCGACATGTACCGGCTCCGCGACGAATACGTCGCCAAGGAACTCGGCTTCAAGCTCCTCGTGCACGTCAACGAGGAGGGCCGTGCCCAGGGCATCAACCCGATCACGCACGGCAGCAAGGTGCACACCGACGTGATGAAGACCCAGTCGCTGCGGCAGGCGCTCGACAAATACCGGTTCGACGCCGCCTTCGGCGGGGCCAGGCGCGACGAGGAGAAGTCGCGTGCCAAGGAGCGGGTGTTCTCGTTCCGCGACGAGTTTCACCGCTGGGATCCGAAGAACCAGCGGCCCGAGCTCTGGAACCTCTACAACACGAAGGTCAGGAAGGGGGAGAGCATCCGCGTCTTCCCGCTCTCGAACTGGACCGAGCTCGACGTCTGGCAGTACATCCACCTCGAAAAGATCCCGCTCGTGCCCCTCTACTTTGCCGCCGAGCGGCCGATCGTCTGGCGGGACGGCGTGATGATCATGGTGGACGACGAGCGGCTGCCGATGAAGCCGGGAGAAAAGCCCGAGATGCGCCGGGTCCGATTCCGCACGCTCGGCTGCTACCCGCTTTCCGGCGCGGTCGACTCCACCGCCACCACGCTCCCCGAGATCATCCAGGAGATGCTGCTGACGACCTTCTCCGAGCGGCAGGGCCGGCTGATCGACTCCGACGAGGCGGGCTCAATGGAGAAGAAGAAACGTGAGGGGTATTTCTGACCTGCCCCTGCGTTGCAGCGGACCGCGGTGAAGCCCGCAGCGAGCGTCCGGCGAGACGGCACGGGCAGCCCCGAACGCACCCCACCGAGGCTTGAACCATGTCCCACCAATCCGCCCTCATCGCCACCAACATCGACGAATACCTCGCCCAGCACGAGCGGAAGGAGCTCCTCCGCTTCATCACCTGCGGCAGCGTCGACGACGGCAAGAGCACGCTCATCGGCAGGCTCTTCTACGAGTCGAAGATGATCTACGAGGATCAGCTCGCCGCGATCAAGAAGGACACCAGCCGCTATGGCACGACCGGCGAGGAGGTCGATCTGGCCCTGTTCACCGACGGGCTCGAGGACGAGCGGCAGCAGGGCATCACCATCGACGTGGCCTACCGCTACTTCTCGACCGACAAGCGGAAGTTCATCATCGCCGACACCCCGGGCCACGAGCAGTACACGCGGAACATGGCCACCGGGGCCTCGACGGCGGACCTGGCGATCATCCTGATCGACGCCCGGCATGGGGTGCTCACCCAGACCAAGCGGCACTCGTTCATCGTCTCGCTGCTCGGCATCCGGCACATCGTGGTGGCCGTCAACAAGATGGACATCGTCGGCTACGACCAGGCGGTGTTCGAGCGGATCAAGGCCGACTATGTGAATTTCGCCGGCCGGCTCGAGCTGCCCGACGTCCACTTCATGCCGATCTCGGCGCTCAAGGGGGACAACGTCGTCGTCTCGAGCCCCAACATGCCCTGGTACGCGGGGTCGCCGCTGATGCCGCTGCTCGAGACGGTCTACATCGGTTCGGACCGCAACCTGGAGGACTTCCGGTTCCCGGTGCAGCTCGTCCTGCGGCCGAACCTCGATTTCCGGGGATTCTCCGGCACGATCGCCTCGGGAATCGTCCGGCGGGGCGACGAGATCGTCTCGCTGCCGTCGCGGAAGAAGAGCCGCGTGCGGAGCATCGTGACCTTCGACGGGGAGCTCGAGGAGGCCTTCGCCCCGCAGTCGGTCACGCTCACGCTCGACGACGAGATCGATTCCAGCCGCGGCGACATGCTCGTGCGGCCCGGCAACGTGCCCAAGGTCGACCATCGGTTCGAGGCGATGCTCGTGTGGATGAGCGAAGAGGCCCTCGTGCCGGGCAAGCAGTACCTCTTCAAGCAGACGAGCAAGGTGGTGCCGGGGATGGTGTCGAGCCTCCGCTACCGGGTCGACGTCAACACGCTCCATCGCCAGCCCGCCCCAACGCTGGCGCTCAACGAGATCGGCCGCTGCGGCGTCACGCTCACGAGCCCCATCGCCTACGACGCCTACCGCAAGAACCGCTCCACGGGCGCCTTCATCATGATCGACCGGCTGACCAACGCCACGGTCGGTGCGGGCATGATCCTCGACCGGGAGGCGGAGGAGGAGGCGCGGGACGATTGGGGCGGCTCCGAGACGGCCGCCGACGGCCACAGCGACGTGACCGCCGCGGAGCGGCAGGCCCGGTTCGGCCAGAAGCCGGCCACGGTGCTCCTCACGGGCCTGCCCGGTGCCGGCAAGAGCACGATCGCCCGGGCGGTGGAGCGACGGCTCTTCGACTCCGGCCGTGCGGTCGTGGTGCTCGACGGCACCGCGATGCGGCAGGGCATCAGCCGCGACCTCGGTTTCTCGGCCCGGGAGCGGAGCGAGAACCTCCGGCGCTCGGTCGAGGTGGCGCATCTGTTCAACGATGCCGGCGTGATCTGCCTGGCGGCGTTCGTGGCCCCGGACGAGGAGGTGCGGCGCAAGGCGGCCGAGCGGATCGGCAGGGGGCGGTTCCTCGTCGTGCACCTCGCGGCGCCGGTGGAGATCTGCCGCACGCGGGACTCCGATGGCCACTATGCCCAGGCCGATGCCGGCGAGATCGCCAACTTCCCCGGCGTGTCGGCCCCCTACGAGCCGCCCGTGAATCCCGACCTCGTGCTGCCGACGCACGAGTGGCCCGCGGCCAAGTGCGTGGATGCCGTGATCGAGTTGCTCGAGAGCCGCGGCATGGTCTGATGAGGGTCACCCGTGAGCCTCGCGCGTCGCTTCGGCACCGCCGCCGGCCGGAGGCATGCTCGGCGCCGGCGGAACGTGTGAGTGCTCGGCTCCAAGGCTGCGGCGAGGGCCGCCCGTGCCTGAGAGGAGCGCGGGTTTCCAACCCGCGGCGCACCGCCCCGGACCCCGCCTCGGACGCCCCGGTCTCCGAGCCATGCCCGCTGGCCGCATGCCCGTGTCGCCCACGCGATGGCAGCTTCCTGACGCCCCGAGTCGCGCCCCCTTTTTGTGAATCGCGTCCGGGCCTCTCGCGCCCGCACGAGGGTTCGCATCTGGTTCCAGGACGAGGCGCGGTTCGGCCAGCAGGGAACGCCGACCGCCGTGTGGGCACTCGAGGGATCCCGGCCCACTGCCGTTCGCCAGCATGGGCGAAAGTCAATCTGGGTGTTCGCAGCCGTCGAACCGGCGACAGGCTGGTCGAAGATGACGCAGGCGATTCTCGACGCGGCAGCGAGAAGGCTCAGTCGCCGCGAACACGCCGTGATGATCCTCGACGGAGCTGGATGGCACGGCTCGCCCAAGCTGCGGTGGCCTCGGCGGATCACCCCGCTGTTCCTGCCGCCGTATTCGCCGGAACTCAACCCGGTCGAGCAATCGCACCTACGCCGACGAGCAGGCACTCGTCGCCGAGGCCATTCGGAGTCACCGCACACTCCGTCGGAAGGATATCCGATCAATCTGCCGCACCCGCTGGGGTACGCCTGAGGCTCACGTGTGATCCGGATGAGCGGTCTCCGCGGTGCCGGCGATCACTTCATCAGCACGGCGTAGAACTCGATGCACTGCGACTCGTCGCCCACGGCCTGATGCGTCCAGATCTCGGTCCACGGGCAGACCTCACGGTCGACGTGGTCGAGCATCTGGGCGAAGGTGTCGTGCGTCCAGACGTGATAGTGGATCGCGTAGCACTCGGCGAACTTCTGGTCGATCTTGCTCCGCCGGGTCTCCTCCGCGACCGTCTGGGCGAGCGTGTAGAACTCCTCGTAGTGGGCGTAGTCGCGGCCGCGGTGGGGGGCGTGGTGGTCCTCGACGAGGTGGTCGAGCGACGTCACCGGCCGGCGGCGGTCGAACGTCCGCTCCTTGTCGGGCACGACGAGCACCAGCCGGCCGCCGGGCTTGAGCTTCCGCCAGGCGGCGGCAATCGAGCCGATCGGGTCGCGGGTGTGCTCGATCACGTGGCAGGCCACGAGGAAGTCGAGGCTTGCGTCGGCCACGTTCCCGATCGAGTCGAAGTCGGTGAGGATGTCGGGGATCACCAGGTCGACGATCCGCTGGCCCGGATACCGCTCGACGCGGAGCTGGTCGTAGGTGAGCCGATCGCCGAAGATCACGCGGCACCGCGGCGGGACCGGAAACGGCGATGCGCCCGCGCCGATCTCGAGCCCGAAGCCGTCGAGCGAACAGGCGATCGCCTCACGGACGGCCATCGCGTCGCCGAGCAGGGCGGGGTCGAAGTCGGTCCGCCGCGGGGCGGGAATCCCGCCGGCCGGGGCGTAGCTGGCGAGCACCCGCTCGGAGACCTGCTCCACGTCGTCGGGCCAGCGGAAGCCATACTCCTCGAGCCTCGTGGCGGTCACGATCGGATGCCGCCGACCGCGGGCGCAGAGAAACGCCTGCTCGCCGAACACGGTCCCCCGAGCCTGGAGGATCACGGCCTCCTGCCGGATCCAGTCGAGCATCGGACCGGGGTCGACGGCCGTGACCGCCGATGTCGATCTGCCGCCGCTGATGACGATCATGGCCGGTTCCGCGGGTGTCAGGCGGCTCTGCAGATCGCGCTGCCGGTGAGGCCTCGCATGAAGCCCCAGACCTCGGCGAAGGCGTGATCCCAGTTGGAGTGATTGCGGCGGATCGTCTCCCATCCCGAGCGGCGGATCGGGAGCGTGTCGTCGAAGTGGTCGACGGCCCAGGTGAGGCGGTCGGCGATCGCCGGGGCACTCGGCGGAGCCAGCAGGCAGTTCTCCCCGTCGCGGAGGAGCCAGTGGTTCGCGCGGTTGTCGTTGGAGACGAGCAGTCCACCGCAGGCCATGAACTCGAACGGCAGGTAGGAGGGATGCCGCGTCATCATCATCACGAAGCCGACGTGGCACGAGCGGTAGAGGTCGCCGGTGGCGCGGTAGTCGAGCAGGCCGAGGCTCTCGATCACGCCTTCGAGGCCGTAGTCGCGGGCGGCCCAAGGAGCGCCCGCGCAGAGAATCTGCACGCGGTCGCCGACGCGGCCCTTGAGATCCTTGAGCGCCGCGGCTGCGAGCTCGAAGCCGTTGCGCGGGTGCCCGGGACGGCCATAGAAGAACAGCCGCACCGGCCCACCGGCCGAGCGAAGCGGATGGCCGTGGAACACGGTCGGATCGATCTGGGGTGCGAAGTGGGTCGCCGTCGCACCATGCTCCTCCTCGTAGAGGCGGCGGAGCGTGCGGGTGTTGCAGACCCCGTAGAAGCCGAAGTCGTAGGTCAACTCCGCCTGGGCCGACGTCGAGCCGGCCGGATAGAAGAGCGGCTCCCAGTCCTGGATGAAGTAGAGCTTGAGCCCCGTGTTCCGCACCTTCTGGAGCACGTAGGCGGTGGTCCAGAGCGTCGCGAACGAGTAGTCGGCCGGGGGGATCAGCTTGATCGCCTCGGTGCAGTCCAGCGGCAGCACGGCCGCGCCCTCGAGGCCGGGAAACGCCGCCGCGATCTTGGCGCGGAGTGCCTCCGCGTCGCAGCCGCCGCAGATCAGGAACCGCTGTCGGATTCCCTGCGTTCGCTGCAGGTATTCGGCGCAGCGGAGGATCGTCATCACGCCGCCGTAGTAGGGATTGTCGAAGGGGGGCAGATACCAGTGGCACCAGCCCGCGCCGTTGCCGCGTCCGACGCGCTCGGGGTGCTGCTGCGGCTGCCGCAGGTTGTCGAGCGACAACGCATTGATCTGCGACAGGATCAGGGCGTCGGCCGCGTACGAGTCGACGTGCTTCCTGCCGGCGGAGCCGCCCAGCCTGGGCAGCCGGATCTTCGGCAGGATCCGCGGCCGCGCGGTGCCCGCCTCACGCGGCGATCCGGCGGCCGCGGTCGCATCGAGGGCGAGCGGCACGACCGATGAGAAGGCCGGATGGAAGTGGGGATCGGCGCGGAGGCTGTCGTGGAATGCCGGCACTTCGGGGAGCGGCCCTTCGTGCAGGACGACCCGCGCATGCGGGTCGACTACGCCCCGGCGGCCGGCGCGGCGGACGGCCGTGCAGAGTTCGACGAACGTCGCCTGCCAGTCGAGCCGCTCGTTGAAGCCCCCGGCCGTGATCCAGGCTTCGGCGCTCATGGCGACCGCCCACGGGCTCGCCGCGGAGCAGTTGCGGTACCAGAGGGGGCCACCGAACCAGCCCCATTGCCGCAGCGGCGAACCCCGGAACATCGGCGAGCCGACGCCCCGCTCGTCGACCACCAGGCCGGCTTCGACCACGGCCCCCGCGGCGTCGAGCACCAGGCCGCTGGCAAAGCCGATCTCCGGATGGCAGGTCACCCAGCCGGCGAGCTCCTCGAGGCCCCCGGCCGCCACTCCGCGGACGCGGCCCGACAGAAAGACGATGGACGTCGTCGATCCGAGCGACCGTGACACGACCTGGTTGGCCAGCCGCGGCCGCGAGTCGATCGTGCCCGCGATGAAGTCGACGCCTTCCATCGGGCCGACGTCGGCGATCACGCGGTGCGGTGCGATCACGGTCACGGCCACGGTGCCGGCCACGGCGGAGGCCTCGCGGGCGAGCGTGGCCACGGCGGAGGCGTCGGCCTCCGTGCCGTCGATCACGACGTGGATGCCTGCAGGATCAGGCAGCCAGCGGACGTGGAAGCCAGAGTCGTCGCTCGGCACGACGCGGGCGGGCAGGCCCAGCCGCTCGGCATGATCCCGGAGCGACCGGAGTTGGCCGTCGAGCGCATAGGGCTTCGCGGCCAGCCCCGTCGATGTCGACGCCGCGTGGATGCGCCAGTGGTAGTGCACCCCGGGCACCCGAACCACGTGCCGGGACCGGGCGCAGGCCCGCAGGAAGATGTCCCAGTCCTGGGCGCCGTCGGTCTCGCGGCGAAACCCGCCGATCTCGTCGGCGATGTTCCGCCGGATCAGGTTGAAGTGGGTCAGGTAGTTGACCGACCAGAGGATTTCGGGGCTCCACTGCGGCTTGAACAGGGCGTTCTGCCGGAGCGTCGAGTCCTCGTCGATGCTGTCCTTGTCGGAGTAGAGGAAGTCGGCCTCCGGGTCGGCGGCGATCGCTTCCGCCATTCGCTGGAGCGCGAAGGGGGCAAGCTCGTCGTCGTGGTCGAGCAGGGCGATGAACTCGCCCCGGGCCATCGCGAGCGCCGCGTTGGAGTTGGCGGAGATCCCGCCGTTGGAGTCGAGAAACTCGACGCGGAACCTCGGATCCCGAGCGGCCCAGTCCTCGAGCAGCCGACGGTTGTCGGCATCGGCGGGATCCGCACACGCCAGGCATGCCTCCCAGTCGCCGAACGTCTGGGCGGCCAGTGACTCGAGCGTGCGGGCGAGAAACCGGCGCTTCACGCGATACACCGGAATCAGCACGCTGACCAGCGGCGCGGCGGGTACCGCTGCGGGCTTGGCCGCCGGACGGCTGGAGAGCGGACGGTCGCAAGGCACTTCCCGGCCCAGGATCCAGGCGGCGTACTCGGCGGGCGCCGCAGCCATGCCCACCCGCTTCCGGAGGTCGACGAGAGGCTGGTTGATGCGCTGCTCGAGCCGCTTGAGCCGCCGCTTTGAGCGCGATGCCCGGAGGTTCGTCTGAAGCCTGGGGATGGCCCGGCCCACGACGGGCACGCGGCCCGCGACATCGGCGATCGTTCGGCCTAGCTTCATGAGATCCTGGATGGTGGGCGGTGTGGGCGGCTCACGTGGGCGCGGGATACCCCGTGGGGACGGGCGGGGTGATAGCGAATGCCGTGGGACGGGGCAATCCCGGCCTCCCGGGCGGGGAGGTCCTGCGCCGCTGGCCTTGAGCAGACCCGTGAAACCGCCTATGACCCCGACTCTCGTCCTCTGGCGGGCGGGTTTTCCGCATGACCCCACGATCGCCTCCCGATGAAGCGTCGGCCGCCGGCCATGGGCCTGCGGTGGTGATCGGCGGCATGCATCGCTCCGGCACGTCGCTCCTGGCCTCGCTCTTCGAAGGAGCCGGCGTCTCGATCGGCTGCCGGCTCCTGGGCGACGGAAATGGCAACGAGGCCGGGCACTTCGAGGACATCGACTTTCACGACTTTCACGAACGGGCCCTGATCGGCAACGGCCTGCCGGCCGAAGGTTTCACGTCGAGTGCCGAGCCTCAGATCCCGGAGACGCTTCGCGCCGAGGCGGCGGCGCTGGTGGCGGCCCGCCGCGGGGCGGGCGGACTGTGGGGCTGGAAGGATCCCAGAACCACGCTGTTCCTGGAGTTCTGGGCCGGGATGCTCGCCGAGGCGCGGTTCGTGTTCGTGTTTCGCCGGCCCTGGGAAGTGGTCGATTCGTTCTTCCGCCGCGGAGATCCGACGTTCGTCTACAACCCGCTGCTCGCCGTCCGGGTCTGGCTCCACTACAACCGGCTGATTCTCAGGTTCGTGGCCTCCCATCCTGACCGCTGCCTGGTTCGCGAGACCACGCAGGTGGCCACGGCACCACGACGGGTGTTTGCCGCGATTCGTAGGCAGTTTGGCGTGCCGGTCGGCGAGCCGCCGGAGCGGTTCCGCCCCGAGATGCTCAGCTCCGATGCCGAGGGCCGGCAGGCGGCGCTCGTGGCGGCATCGTGTCCGGAGGCGATCGAGGTCTACCACCAACTCTGCCACGAAGCCGGCTCGTCACCGACCGGTCACGATGTCTCGCGGCTGTCGACCGCCGAGATCGGCGTGATCGAGTGGGCCCGGGCGGCCCGCATGCAGCGCGAGGCGGAGGAAGTCCGTCGCGACTGGGTGCGGCTCCGCGTGGCGGCGACGCCCCAGTCCGACGACATCCGCTCGGAAGGCTCTCGGGCCACGTGAAAACCGTCAAGACTCGGCATCGGCAGCCAGAGTCGCGCCGCAGGTGGTCGTCATCCGCGCCCCGTCGCGTGCGACCGAGCGAACCTCCCGCCAGGCCGAAAGATCGCGGCCGGTGAGTCGTTCGAGTGTCGCGATGTCGGCGCCGTACATTTCGAGGAGTGGGCCGAGGAGCGAGGGACGCAAGGGCGGCGGTGCGGTGGAGACGACGCCATCGCCAAGCCCAGGCACCACGACCTCTCTGACGGCCGTGTCGGGCAGCGAGGCGAACTCCGATGCGTCGATGCCGAGGTGGTCGGCAAGCATCTCGAGCACGGCGGCTGGCCGGCTTGCGATGTCGTCCTGAAAGAGGACGAGGAGTTGGTCCGCGGGAAACACGCTTCGCCAGCGGTCGAGGCAGCCGACATAGTCGCCCCGTGCCTGTGAGGCGGCGGAATGAAAGTGGTCGAGGAACCACTGATCGCTCGCCTCGTGAACGAGCATCTGCGCCCGGGCGAGGCCCATCAGCGCCGCCGACCACGCGCGTTCCACCGGATTGCGGAGGCTGATGAACAGGCGGATCGCCGGGCAGCGGTCACGGATCGCACGGACTCGGTCCGAGGGCAGGGTGGCGTAGGCCGGCGTGATCTCGCCGGTCTTGATCGGTCGGCCGGAGCGCGACTGCCGGGACGGCGGCTCGAGGAGACGGGCCCAGTCAGCGGCGTCCGGATGCTCGGCCGTGTCCCAGTAGTGCACCTCCTTGCCTCGGGGAAAGGCCACCTGCGGGTGTCGCGACAGCTGGTGGTAGAGCCAGGTCGTGCCCCCCTTCTGGACGCCGATGCCGAGGAAGTCGACGGTGGGCAGGAGGGTCGGAGACGATGCCATCGGATCATCGTATCGACGAGCGGCATGTGCGACCAAGGAGTTGCGGCGGCGACACCATGCCTGGCCGTGCGAGAGGGTCGACCATTCCCGGCGAACAGCTTTACAGTAGGGTCGTTTCACCCTCTGGCTCAGTCGCGGATTTCGAGGAGTTTGACCCATGCGATTGCGCGATCACGGTGGCTTGCGGGCCAGAGCGCTGTCATCCCGGAGGTTCGTGTAACGTCTCTTCTGTAAATCACCGGTAGGGGCCTGACCGAGTCGAGCGTAGCGAGACGAGGTGCGTTGGGCATGGATGAATGACGGAAGGTGAGAGTCCTTTATGGGGCCTGTTGGAGGCAACCAGAAGCCGGAGGCAGCTGCACGAGGTCGAGGCTGGCATAGCACAGCCGAGGTCTTTCCCGCGAGGGCGTGTGGGATGGAAGCCCGAGGCGAACCGCAGCACCGAACGCAAGTGAACCCCCGTAAGGCCGGCCTGCCTGGGCAAGCGTGCCTCTCAACGCGACGCCCGGTATCCAATTCGTGGCAGGACGGTAATGGGGGCGGCGGCGACGGGAAGTCATTCATCCTT
>Ga0194129_10007608_pt1 | contig 12832 bp, 8 predicted proteins | sample TA2KigCa35mmetaG_FD_150862 | JGI IMG/M metagenome (GOLD analysis project Ga0194129, IMG submission 150862) | Freshwater microbial communities from Lake Tanganyika, Tanzania - TA2015038 Kigoma Deep Cast 35m | ecosystem: Environmental > Aquatic > Freshwater > Lake | place: Tanzania: Lake... | reverse complement strand
AGGCCCAGGCGTTGGCGTTGGAGTAGGCGTTGGTGTTGGCGTAGGCCCAGGCGTTGGCGTTGGAGTAGGCGTTGGAGTAGGCGTTGGTGTTGGCGTAGGTGTAGGTGTTGGCGTAGGCGTAGGCGTTGGTGTAGGTATAGGCGTTGGGGTTGGGGTTATATTACAACATGGTTCTGTGTTATATGGATCTGACAAATAAGCACCTAAACCACAAATATTCAAAGTAGTAGTCAAATCTCTTGAATCGGAACTTAAAGGATATTTGTTAATAAAATAACTGCCCGATAATATCAAGTTGTAATTTCCATCATCAATGATATCAGCAACTATATCGCCACTTTGATTGTTAATTACAACGGTATTTGGTCTTATTTTGTCACCTGCTTGGTTGATCGATAAACTATAGACCGATATGTTGTTAACCAAACTACTTCTCATCAACGAATTATCATAACCATCAATGCCAAACATATTATAAGCGTTGTTATAGTTATTATAATACATCTTTTTGATAGTATTATACACTTGTCGTTGATATGTTCCATCTAGGTTTTTTGGATTAGTAACGGGATCGTAATTGGCACTTTCACTCGGATAAAATACAGAACTAGAAGGAACGTATATACCAATTTGAAAATTTTGAAAATCTATTGAATCCTCAAAATCACTAGTTCCCAAAAATCCATCAATAACACTTTGTTCACAACTACCAGATGTATTATCATCACATGCTAATGTGGGCACCACCAATCCGAACACTTCATCACCATCGTTGGCTGCGATCAAATTGGTCAAAACACTATTTAACTCTTGTGGTTTAGCAAGAGTAAATGGTGTTAAAATAATGTCTTGATTTCTAAAAAACTTAATCATCCTAATATAAATAGGATTGTATCAAAAATCAATACGCACTTTTATCAACAGTTCACTGTCAAAACTCTTTTGAACTGGTTTGCTAATCTTACCGATAGCAATTAGTTCATTATTATCATTGTAAAGACCTACACTAGTAATATAAGTTCTAGGATTGTTAATCAAATCTTGATAGATAATGGTTCCTTTTGTGAGACCATCTTTTCCATCAGACACAAATGTTGGGTTATTACTATAATTAAACTCTTTGTTTTTGACACGGACGAAATAACATGATGATGGAACAAATTCACTTCTACGTGCTGCCATTGTCTTTTGACTGGTTTTTATAGCACTAAAGAATGATCTTGGCCACAAACGATACGCATTTCCATACGAGTTTGCGGCACTATAATTTGTTGGTGTTGGTTTATTTGAAAGTCTGGTTAAAATATCGTTTCCTCTTATAAAACCAACTTGTTTATCAACTTTTTCAGCATTAAAGACAACTACACCATTTGATGGATAAAATAATCCAATGCCATCATATATTACACTTCCATTCTTGAGAAATGGAGTAGCAACACCTTCGATGACTGAGCCAGAAATCAAATTATATACATTTTGTTGTTTATTGATTACTTGAGAATCATCAATATAAGAATATGATCCGCTAGATCCAGCCAAATTGATTTGAATCTGACCTGGATCCAATTGATCCTTGATCTTATCAGAAGAAAAATTCATCACAAAAATGTTTTTACTATCAACCGGAGTTGTAACACTTCCAGACGCAAACGAGAAAAATTGATCGCCAGGCTGTAACAATGTGTTTTTGTATTGAGAATAAATTACCTTTGATTCATTAGTCAACACTGGTGGATTTGAACTACCACTATTATACTTGGAACTACCACTATTTTCATAGTCACCGTAAGCAATATTAAAATAAGTCTCACCGTCCAATAATACATTCAAGTAATATTGACCGTTTTTAACATCGAAAGCAGATGATCCAGTTAGATTATTTGCTTGTGTGGAAGATGTAGTAAATTTAAATTGGCTTACGTATAAACTACCAGATCCGAATAACCCCGAAGATACTTGGTTTATTCTGCCTGATACAATGTCATCACTTGTAAATTGACTAAATATCATAATTCAGTTTAAGTTGTTGTTGTTGGGGCTTTTACAGTAACCGTAATTGAAGTGTTTCCGCCGCTTTCATTACCTATAATAGTAATATTTGTGGTAGTAGTTTTTGATAAAGAAGCATTTGGAACGAATCTAAACTTGTTACCTACCACGACTTGAGATGTTTGAGATGCTAAATCACCAGAAAACGAAGGAACTGTTGCGGTAGTAGAGTTCAAACTGTTGGTTTCTGTGACAATTAATGTTCCTATATTCTTGTTTGACAAAATCGCGGTATATCCAAGAGTAACATTATAAGTTGGATTGGTGCTTGGACTAATACTGATATCACCTGTAAATTCTCTGTCTATTGTAATCACTGATTGTGCGACACTAATTGTTGGCACAGCTGTAACACCTTGATTCAACGTGACTAACTTATACTTCATCAATTGTGATTCGTCTGTGATCGGCTCCATAACTGGTGTGTTACGAATAGCAATATCATAATAAGCACTTCCCAGCGGATGGTTTGGATTAAACTGGGTATAATCGATTTCATCATCTGCCAAAGCAAATGCTGTAATGTTTAATCCACCTGTTTTTGCTAGGATTTCGCGACCCTTCTTGGTCAAAACCGCGTTAATCGTTATTACATTGTTGTCTAAGTATGCCATATATAAATAATTATCAAGGATTTTATGTTTTATGTCAAAATTGATATTATAAATTCATGATGTATTCGTTCAAACTTGCACTGGTTTCCATAGAAGCAGTTAACGGCAACTGTACAAATAGACTATTAGGAGCTTCTGCGGAACCTGTAGTAGTCCCATATACAGGCGAATCACTGCTACTAATATTCAAACTCAAATAGCCTGGTATTGTAGTAACTGGACTAGAACCATTTGGAACACCCTTGCGATTCACAGTTGTAGTAGAATCGTTCTTACCTTTAGTGTATGTATAACGAGTGATTCGAGCAGGTGCAAAAACCTTTACACCATTGTTGATAACAAAATTAGATCCACTTAAAGCTGTGTATGTTTGTCTTGAACCAGGTATCATGATCTTGCTCAAATGTCTTAATGAATAACCACTATTTGATTCTCCACGATAAATGTTGGTAAATGTAGAAGAACCAGTTACAGACCCAGATCCGATTGTTTGAACTTGTTGAAAACTAGAAGTGAACGTGACTACGTTTCCATTGTCGTTCAACATCTGATAATATTCATTGTCAGAAACATTGTATGTGTTTCTTACATGATATCCATTTGTATCAACATTAACATACTTTCCGTATTTGGCGTAAATAAAATCTCTGTTGTCAATTGATGGTGGAATTTCAAACCGTTTGTAATTATATTGATTACGATCTGTGTCGTATGTATACAATGACTCCACGTTGATGCTCATTGGACTCCCAGTTGTAAATGTAGGTAACAAATGAGCCACGTTATCAAAATAAATACTTGACGTATATAAACCACTCACATTATAAGTGATGTCTTTGTAATTGAATTTTTTACGTTCCAAAATAGATGGTTCAATCAACAAACCACGTTTAATTGCCGCACGATTTGGAACAACATTCTTAATATAGTCAAATATTGAAAAGTCAATATAAAGTTTATAGGTCGTATATGTTTCTTGTGGGTAAATATACTTTTCACCTATAGATGCGAAATCTCTCAATCTAACATCCAATTCGGGGTAATTCTGACTAGTCAAATACTTTGGATCGCCAATGACATCTGTTATACCTTCTTTACCCAAATAGTTTTCCATCTTTGATTCCAAATATGTGTATGGACTAATATAAAACCCAACAATATTACTATCACTACCAACTATGTCATCGGTCTTGGTAGAATAGTCATAAGGAACTAAGTTTGATGTGGGACGTTCATCAATCTTGTTTATCTTGACATTATTTTTATAGTTTGGACCAAATCGATTTGTATTAATAGCTTGGTTTAACACAACTTTGTCAAATTGATATGGAAACTTAGATACCAACGCTGGAGCACATGATGGATATGGTTGAACTACCAATTCTCCACCAAAGTTAGAAGCAGTGAAATAAGAATCCGAATAGTAAATGTTCTGGTTAGGTATACCAAGTTGTGTAGACGATATTACAATCGACCCACTCACAGACGAACTAAATGGCGTATTTAAGCTCGCACTAACAGGCCACAATTGAAATGGTGTATCAAAACTCCACAAATATATTAAGTTTTTGTATATGTCATCTTTTTCTGGTATGGAAATAGAATCGATGTTGTAACTGTGTTCATCAAAGTCCGACAAACTAAGAGGATTGCGAAATACTTTAATTTTATCTATATTGCCGTCAAACTCAATATTGTTATTATACGTTGTGTTGTAATTTCCAATGTAATAACTACCCGATGGGAAATACTGATTCTGATCGTATCTAATTAGTTTGGTTCTGATACTGCTAAAGTTTTTAAGAGAACCATCATATTGATTGACCGCAAATGTATATATGTTTGGAACATATTTCTCAGCAGCAGAAGATGTCAACGAAGATGTCAACACAGTTTTTTTTGGTCCATATGTGTTTACTATGTTATTTTGTTCTGGTGCTATTGTATCATATTCAAAATCTGACTTGATGTCGCGAGAAATCATGAATGTATATACATCTCCATTCAAATATGGTAATTCGTCCAATTTAATACTTGATGTATACGGATTAGATGCGTTTGGTGGATGAAGATCAAATATCAATACGCCTGATTCACGTTGTTGAGTTTTTCTAATAAAGATTTCCCAATCAACTTTATTGTTTCTGATTTTTCTTACAATAGGAATTTTATCATTGAAATTGTAATCTACAGACTTGAATCTAAAAGATGCTTGGAATGTATCAAATCCAGTAAACTCTTCGGTGGTAGTCCTGGAAGACGTAAATGATCCAGTGGTAGATCCACTAAAAAACAAGCTTGACCCGGTGATAAAACTATAATCTTGGTGGTTGTAATCAAACTTTATGTATCTGTCATCTTTGATTCTTGTCAAATAAATGATATCTTCAAAGTCAAAGTAATTTTGTCGATTGACATTTACATCTGTGCTTCCGTATTCACGAAGTTGAATCAATTCTGATGGTATACCAAACAATGATCTGATCAAATCTAACGACGTTGATGTTCCCTTTGTTTTGTAAATCGCGGGAAGATTGTTGGCAAGTCGATTCAAAATTCTCTTACCATAATCAAAGTAAGAACTTGACAGTGAACTAGAAATTTCTGTGTTATTGAACAAAAATTGAGAAATGTTACTGTTTTGAAACTTTAAGTTATTAGTGTTCCAACTAAATGAGTTTAATAATTCATCAAGAAAGTTCTTTGGATAATCACTGGTTTCTGATACTCCAAGTGGATATGTTTTTGGAAACTTCTTAATGTATACCAAAATATTATCAAAAAAGTGACCTACCATCGACGTAAATTTCAAATAATCTACAGACTCACTATCCTCACTAACATACTCAGGCAGTTGATTTAACAAACTGTCAACGTTATTTTGATCATAATCTATACCGTCCAGAATTTTTTCATTGATACTTGATGTATTGAAGAACAAATATGATTCGTAGTCATCCAATGAATTGAGAATATCAATTTGATTTTGAATTATTTTTTGTTTTTCAATTGAATATGACGAACTTATAGTCTTAGTCGTTGATGATGCAGCTGATTCAATTCGTGACTTCTTGATGTCTAGTTTTTCATAATCAGAAATCTTGTTTTTTGCAATCTTGGTTCTGAGTTCAGCTGAAGAATAAACTATGAAGTTTGAAAAACTGTTGTAGTCAATCAAAAGATCATTTATTCGTTGTTTTAATCTTGATTTTGCCGAAAACAAAGTGTTTACATTGTTATCTGAAAACTTTTGATTAGTGGGTTCTGCTGTATCAACTTTAACTGTGAAGTTAACACCATTCAAAGAAACGTTTCGTTTTACAGCCTCAGTAAACAAGTTTACCTTGAAATAAATTGGCGCGATAGAAATGTTAGAAATCCAACATGTAGTTCTGATATCATACTCTAATGGAAGTGGTGTGTCCAATTTGATTTGAACGTTTACAAGACCATCGATTGGGTTTAAATATCTTGTATGATTCAAAATTTTAACTAAATTTCCGTTATCAAAGTTTAAAGCGTTCTTGAACAATCCAAAGTATTGGTTATCATACTCGGTCAAAAGCAATGTTATTTGTGGTTCCAACCAATTTGTATAAATAATGTCTACAAACAAGTTGAGTATATTTTCAAGTTGAATTTGATTGATTGAAGTTTTTTGTAAAATTCTATCTTGAGAGACTTTGGTAACAATTGTTTTGAATGCCAACAAAATTTCTTCGACACTAAATTCAGTAGAATTGTAAGTGTATGTAAAATTCTTGATTTGATCATCTATTCCAATAAACTTTGAAGATTGTTGAATCGATTGATCGTTGGATGATAATGTGATGATTTTGTCAAAACCCACATAAGTTTGAATTATAAATTCTTGTAGTTCAGCCGCATTTTGTAGACCTAAATTTTGAGCGATAGAATCGTAATTGTAGTTGACAGAATTACGAACAAAAGTCTCCGAAATAGGGTTATTGTCAATAATCTGGTCTATTAATTTAGACAACTGTAAGAACAAATACTTTTTCTCAGCAAACGCCGATACCTTAATCGCGTCAAAAGTATTTTGAGGAGTCAATGTGGTATTGAAAGCAAATGACAAACGTAATTCAGTCCTACTTGGAGAAATTTCTTTGATAACCAATCTATTTTGGTTATTACCCGCCATGTTACGAACAAAGTTATAAAGAACGTAGTATAAACCAGGTGCTACTTGTGTTTGTCTTAGAACATCTTGTGTATCAACCAAAATGTCATTATTAAACTTCACATAATTTGTAAATGGCTTTGCGAAGTTATAAAACGTCAAATTATTATTAATATCGTTATAAGATCCTTGAACTATGGAAAACGACACAGTTGGAACCACTCTATTGAATCCGATACTTTCTTGAGCGCTATTATACAAACTAAACTCTATAATATCACTGTCAGACGTTCCAAAAAAACGTTCACGATTTACATATTGTTGTTGATACAAAGCTTGTAAATCTGGAGTAAAATATGAACCACTAGCTATTCCAGTGTTTAACGTCGTTTCATCAAAATTTAGATAACTATACGGCATATTATGATATTAATGGTAAAAATGGAAAGTCATCACTAAAATCTGAAGGAACATTTCCTTGACCGAGCTTAATTCTCAAATTAATTATTTCAGATTTCATCGCAGAAATGACTTGTTTATCATCGTTGTTTTCATACTTTTCTACCAACGAATTGACTGTTTCATTTAAGATTCTATTTTCTGCAATAGCTTCATTGTATTGTTGTAATACTGTATTAATATCCCGTGTCTCTTCTTGTTTGATGCTTTGCAGTTCATTGAACTCATCAGAATTTGTGTCCAATATTTTATCAGAGTTATATTCAAGAGTTTTTAATGATATATCGGTGTAGTAAAACTTACCATCGGCTGTTTTATTATCATTAAAAATGAGTTGAAAGTTTCCGAATGAATCTATGTTATTCGGAAACCGACCAAGATCTTTAAAAGTCTGTAACTGTTTAAGACCTACTGTATATTCGACTACTATTTCAGCCATATTATCTTACAATTTGGAATACCTTGTCGGTGTCCACAATGTCCACCGTTCCATCTGGATACTCCGCCTTTATAAATATCTTAAAATATCGTTCTTGAGGCAATCCAGTGGTATCAAACTTAAAATAATTTCCTTGGTTGGGATCACAACTTAGTTTTGAATATTGATCGAAATCGACAAAGACCTGACCAGATTCAGCATCTGTAATTTGAAAATATGATGATTTTGGTAGATATTTAGGAGTGATCATAACAGGTTGTTGATATGCCTTTTCAAATTTCTTTAATGGATATCTATCTCTAGCAAATACATAAACTTTTGGCAAACTACCCGCTTTGTATGTATCTTTTAATTGTTGTAGAGTTATGAGATTCTCAATAGAACCCGTCACGGGTTTCAAACTACCAGTATTGAACACTGTATCATCCCAAGCAACATCGATATAAGGACTATAAATTGTGTTTGTTTCTTTACTAAAAAATTGCAGCAATCCATTTGTTTTGCCAATAGGAGGCACAGTCAACTCCAAAGAAGACAACAGTATAATTCCATTATTTGGAATACAACCACATATCCAAGAACGAACAATTTGTGTCACATCCATAGTAATGTCACCTTGTTGACCCAAAGTATATGACTGACTACAAATCAATCCAGATCCACTCAATGATGGAAATGCTGATGAAGAACAAAACCAGAAGTCTACATCAGAATATGTAGATGGAACATTGTAATACCAAGTTCCTCCGCCATTTTGAAAACTCGCGGTTTGATAAGATGATGTAAGTAAATAATCGATCTGTTGATAAGCGCCTGTAAATGGAACATACCATGCGTTACTACCAGAATAGTCTCTAAAATTCCAACTTGAACCCATGGTTGATCCACCATCTGCCCATCTACCATTTCCGTTATCCCAACTTTGACTAACTGGATAAGCATAAATTGTGTAATTCAAAGGTAAGTTTCTTTGACCGCATGCTGTTAAATTTAATGTGAATTTGACATTTGAACTTGACAATTCGTTCTCAGCTATAGAAGCACTAATATTTGTTATATCAAATTGGACCACAGTTCTTGAAAATTCTGGTCTCAATAGATAATAAAATGATGTTGGTGGTGTTATTGATCCACTATAATCACCCTTAAAATATCCTTCAAAATTAACAACATCCAAATAACTTGGATTACTTGAGGTTATAGTTGATATGACACCAGCAAAGTTTGAACCTGTTACACTGCCACTAAATGTTCCGCACAACATACATAATTGACCATACCCAGTGCATGATGTTCCAAACAACTTACCATCAAATCCACCAACACTACCACTACCAATCAATGATTGTGTCAGTGGTGATAAAGTATAACTCAAACCATTAACGTTTAGATTTGTAAATGTTGATCCGCTATAAATAACACCTGTAAAACTACCAGTGGATAACTGTCCATTTATAGTTGTGTCACTTATAAAATCATAACTACCACTAAACGATCCAGATGCGTAGTCCGATGATCCCGAAACATATAAAGATATCTTTGGTTCTGTGGTGACATTTGAAAATTGTCCAGTAAATGAAGCAATAGCAATAACAGTTTCAGCAACAGATGTGCCAAATGTAAATTCTCTCCACAAACTTCCAGAATACACATAGAAACTTGATGTAGTAAACGCTAACCAACCCTCATTACCATATGATGAACTGTTTTGTGGAGGAGTTCTCCAAATTGGATTTGTATATACCAATTTGTTACCATCGTTACTAGCATACACCTCTAATATTTCATCAATACCAAAGTTTTTGTTTTTGTAAACCTTGGCATTATTGATATAGGTGTCTTTTGATGGGTAAATAAATGTATGCATATTATACTACTAATCCTTTGATATCGCTATCTGGAAATTTAACTTCAAAGATTGACGGATCTTTTGAAGGATACACAATGTTGTTTTGAGTAGCAATTTCAATGTTATACGAAATTTTAGAATACTGTGGTCCGTCTGTATCGTAAGTATAGTTTTTAATTTTAACTTCAATCACTGATTGAACGCCCTCTATCTTCATTATTTCAAATGTCAATTGACTCAAGTTGATTGGTTGATTGAATCCCCAGTTGTCGATATTGAAAAATGCTTGAACGGATGTGATACATTCGTCTAGCACATCACGTTTGTTGAATCCAGAAAAAACGGTTATCTTGAATTCCACGCCTATGTTAATAACATATCCATCGATGACATTAAACTTGTCAGTCAAAATCTTATATTGACTTAGATAATTCTTTAGATTCAACAATGTAGCTTCATTACATGGTGTAAGTTTCTTGTTCAAATTATATCCAAGAATATACAAATTGTTTGTGAATGGGTTGTTTGATTCTAAGAATTTTCTACGATCAAGTGGATTCAACGGATTCAAATTCAACAGTTCGTTTTGAGCAGACGAACCAGTAATAACACCACTTATTAATCCAGTATAAGCAATTTGACGAGTAGCATTTGATTGAACGTATGCTTTTGCGATACTGCCAAATTGTGGATTCATCGAATATACACGTAGCAGTATATCCTCCTCGGTCACAACGCGATTTTGTGATGAAAAGTTTGCTATAGCATTTTGTCTAATTTGCTCATCGGTTTCTGGACCATCTCCACCTGTAGCAGCCAACGGATTGTTAACTCTCAACGAATTTCGTATGTTGTTGAATAGAGTTACTTGACCGTCTGTCAATCCAGTAATGTCGTTTAACAATCCTACCGCTGTAATTTTATTGATTTCTTGAGAATTTACGTTTGAGTTAACTCCGCCACCAACAATGTAACTAATTGTCAACACGGTATTTGATGGAGATACACCATATGAATTACTCTTCAATACATTGGTTCCATCTAAACTGATATTGAGGTTACCAATGTTTGACATCGCAACACCAACGTTTGATGGATTTGGTATAATTACAGTGTTATCAAAATTCTCTGTGTTCGCGCCAAATTGAATATATGTGGAGTTGTCTTCATCAATTGTAGTAATAAATCGATTTTCTGTTTTTAAATATTTCAACAACTTTGGAGTTTCGCTTCTATACTTGGATAGTGTTTGGTTTGTAAGTGGAACATTATCCACAGAAATAGGAATGGTTTCTTGTGCCAAATATTGAACTTCATAGTATTTGTTATTATTACTATCAACAACACTTACCACTTTCAACACATCTATAGCGTCTAGTTTGATTTGTAAAAACGGAGTTGCTGTTCCTACACTTACTTGTTTTGTAACCAAATTGCCAGCATATGACTTCGCAACCTTTTTAATCAAATAGAATAATGGGGCCCCGGTTTCATCACGATTATATACAGAGATCTCTCTTGGAGAAAATATGGTATCTTGACTAAAATCTACACTTTCTTCAATCAAAAACGGAACACCCGACACACTGGACAATTGTGTAAATGGCTTCAATATTAAACAGTATGTATCATCAGGCACATACTCAGAATCTACCTCACCAATTCTTTTTGCTGGAACCAATTGGAATAATTCTAAATCAGTAGCAGCGGCAGAAGTAACTTTGGGTTTGTATCCCAAGTATTTTGCTTGATTAATCAAATTTCTTCTATCTGTAGCAAACTGAATAAAACTTTCTTTGAATTGTTGGTCCGTGTAATATGACAATATATCACCAACATAAGCAGCTTGTTCAATAAAAATTTGACCTGGTGAACTTTCACTAAAATCTCTATAACTTTGTGGGTAGTATTGTTTAGTAAAATCAATCAATTGTTGCTTCAAGGATGCAAAGTCTCTATTAACGTAGTTTACGTCTTTAGTATTTGTTCTAAAAGTCTTGTTAATTATATGTGCCATTAGATTCTGTTATTAGTAAGTTCCACCTCAGTAGTAGAGGTAATCTTATTATAAGTAAACACCACACTTATAAATATCTTATTTTTGTCAGTATTTTCGTTTTGAGTTGATGCTATTTGAACCTTCACATCATCAACGATAACGCCGTTTAAGAATCGAGTTATATCACGTTGAACCACATCAATAATAATAGATGGATTCACTTCTAATTCGTTCTGTTGAAATAACAAGTTATACAATCCAGATCCAAACTCGTTATTGAATCGTCGTTCGCCTGGTTTGGTCAAAAGCAAATTCTTGATGTTGGTAGATACTTGATCAATAGTAGCAGTATTGGTCTCAAAATATCCATCTTGTCCCAATCTGAATGGTAACTTTAAACCAAGTATCTGTTTAGCCATATAATTTACTTCTTATCTGAACGTTTTTTGTCAACTGCCTTCAACAAAGCTCTATAATCACGGGTAACTGCTTGTGCGACTGCTTTGACTGGTTCTGGAGCAGTTTCCATCACAGATTCATTTAACTTATCAACTACGCTTGGTGTGTTAACTGCCATCATACTTGACAATCCACCCTCTTGTGGCACACCTCCACTGGTTTCATTCAAAATTTGATTCAAGACTGGATTATTGGTATACTTGACAAACTTCTTTTTGGATTGTGTTGGTGTAGGTTCCACCGACTCTTCTACCAAGTTTGAAAGAGATGTTGACGAAACACGTTGGTCAATTTTTGAAAATGAATCCTTAGAAAATGCTTCGGATAAACAGTTTTTTACCTCTTCCCTAACAATATTTCTTACTTCTTGACGAATGTATTCTTTTAGAGCTTCTAGTTTCATATTATATATAATTATTAGATTGTTTAAATATAAGCAAATTTATCTTACCACAACGTTACGTGAGTCCACTATAAGAGTTCAATTTATTTGTATCAATATTAGCCGTTATTTGTGAACTTAATTTGGCAGCGTCCAATTTTGATTTTTGTAAACTTAAGAGAGTTTCAGCTCCCTTTTTGTTAGAAGGTCGTTTTATTTTTACAGTTTTAATACGTGGAATACTCGGTGGTTTTGGTATATTTGGTTTAGGCATACCTTTTTTAACCGAAGCAAGTTTACCAGCCGCGGCACCAATAGCACCTGTAGCTCCACTTATGGCACCACCTACTAATCCACCAGCTCCGCTCACTAAACCACCGGCAGCACTGCCAACACCACTTACTAAACCACCTGCTACTCCGCCAACTAATGGAATATTAC
>Ga0194129_10007605_pt1 | contig 12835 bp, 12 predicted proteins | sample TA2KigCa35mmetaG_FD_150862 | JGI IMG/M metagenome (GOLD analysis project Ga0194129, IMG submission 150862) | Freshwater microbial communities from Lake Tanganyika, Tanzania - TA2015038 Kigoma Deep Cast 35m | ecosystem: Environmental > Aquatic > Freshwater > Lake | place: Tanzania: Lake... | reverse complement strand
ATCAAGCACCAATTGATGACGCATATATTTATCAAGGTAATAATCCAAATAAAATAAATAAATATTATGGTTCCGATTCTTTCTCTAGAATAGGAGAAAAAGAAGAGTCTGAACCTAGTCCAGTTGCTAATAAAGAAAAACGCGGTGGTTCTGGTTCTATAAGAAATTTAAAATTGAAAAAAAATAAAAGCAGAAAAAGGAAATAATAAAAATAATATTAAATAAAAATAAAAATAATATTAAATAAAATAAAATTAAAATATGGAAGTTAATGATTTAGCTATTAGTTGGCTACTACATTCAATCAAAATATTACTAGGTGATGAAAGCATACGGCGTTACATTATTTTAAATACTATACCAAATTTAAAACATACTTTAACAAAAGATATACGCACATTTAGTCCTTTTATTAAGAAAAATAAAACAAGACAAGACAAATATAAGAGTATTGAAAAGTATTTAAACTATGTAGTCAAATTAGATAGTATTATTGTATTTACAGCTACTAATATTCAACAACATGAAGATGATAACGAAACACATTTTCAATCATTTATTGTAGATAATGATAATAAAATAGTATATGTAGTAGACCCGGCTTTTGATAAAAATAAAGAAGACTATATTGGAATTTATTATGCTGAGGTTACACACGAAATGATAAAACCATATTTTGAATCAAAGAATTACAGTGTTAATTTTATACATCTAGAAAGACCAGCACAGTCAACTAAGAATGATGTGTTTTGTCAAAGTTGGTCTTTATTAATTTTACTAGAGTTACTTGAAAATAATAAATATAAATATAAGAAATCTGATTTAGAAATTAAAATCCCTAAATTAAAATTAGAACGTTATAAGAAACTATTAGACTTTTATAAAGCAATATTTAAAACCATGCCAGAGTTACAAGAAAACCTAAGAGAAGAATATAAAGGGTCTATACGTGATTCTAATACTGCTTTTGAAGCGACGGCGACAGAAACAGAAGACACATTAACAGAAATACAGAAACAAGAACTTCTTGAAATAGATGCGTATGAGTTATTAAAAAGTATGGATGAATATGATATGTAAATATTACAATAAAACTGTAAAAAACTGTAAAAAATTGAAATAGTATTTGATTTATTTTTTCTTTTATAAAAATAAATCAAGTAATAATAAATGTCTCTATTGTTAAAAATAGATAATTTGATTGAAGGCACTGTTGTAAAACGCCCTTCAAAGTTTGTAAAAAGTCCATATGTTGCTGATGTTATGCCTTTATTAGAGACTGAATCAGATAAAGAAAAAGAAATAAATACTATTCTAGGACACAGTGCTGCTCTTGGATGCTGTGGACTATGTGACGCAGGAGCAAAAATATTAATGAAAGCTATTGAGCCTAAATCTAAGTCAAAATCTAAGGTTCAAAATAAGGAACAGCTTAGTTGTACATATCGCATCTATTTATCTATATTTTTAGAACGCAACACAGAAATTATTGTTGGTATCCACCCAAAGCTCGCGGAAGAACTAGCAGAAGCCGCATTAAATAAAAATTTGCTGTCAAAACTACAAAATATAAAAAGATATAAGCGCGAAACAGTGCTTTTTGTGGAGGATAAAATAGACTCGCGTTTTGATTTCACAGGCGTAGATTGTAATGGTATTCCGTTTATAATGGAAGTAAAAAATGTGCCACTTGCTGATTATGAAGATATTACAGCAAAAGATAGAAAAGGGAAATGTTATGATGACAGACCATTAGACACAAAGATCGCATATTTTCCAGATGGATACCGAAAGAAAAGTAGCGACCCAGTAAGTCCACGTGCGTTAAAACATATACGCGAAATGACACTTATTAAAAGCAAAACAGAAATTCGTTGTATAATGTGTTATGTTATACAGCGAACAGATGTTAGCTATTTTCAGCCATCTATTATAGATCCTGAATATAGAGAAGCCGTAAAGAACGCTGTTGAAACAGGTGTAGAAATAATTACACTTGTTGTAAACTGGACTAAAGAAGGTGACGCGTATTTTGTGAGAGATGACTTACCTATAACACCATTTTAACTTTTACTTTGTTATATCAGTCACAAAGATTTAAAATATATAAAAAATAATTTTTTATTTTATATATATATATATGAACCAAGACCCAAGAACATATATTAATAATATACGTAATAATGGAGATTTAGATAATGCCGTATTAAATCGTCTAGAAACGTTTATTTATGGTTGGACAGTTATAGAAAATGAAGATGAAGCATATCGTCGGGCAAAAATAACATTTGAAAGATTTGGCGACAATGATACAAATGAAGAGAAAAAACAAGAACTAAATGATATTTTAGATGGTATGGCAATTCATTTACAATTTATGATTAATATGGCACAAGATGGAGACGGAACTCCACAACAAATAGCTGAAATGCAAGATATAATTAACACTATTGAGCTATTGACTGCAAACCGTAGACAAGAACCACCCCAAACAGGAGGACAAAAACGACGACGCACTAGACAATCTAGAAAATCTAAGAAATCTAAGAAATCTAAGAAATCTAAGAAATCTAGACGTTATAGAAAATAAAAATTTTTTACTATTTATAAAAAAAAATTGAATTGCTTTTCACAAGTTATGAAATAAAATACTTATCATAATACAATATAGAGAAATGGAAACTAAACCTAAAATAACTAGTGTAATTGTTGAAGATAATAATTTATCTGAATCCCCAAAAAAAAATATTGTTTTCATTGATGAAGATGAAGTTAATAAAGAAATTAAAAACTTTATGAGTGATTATATTAATGAAGAAAAAAAAAAAATTAATAAAGAAAAAAAAAGGACGTAAAAATATTACATATACATTTCAAACTATAGGTCATTTAGGAGAAGAACTCGCAACAATTATAAATCCAAATTCATTATGCTCTGCGAGCAAAGGCGGTTGTTCATTTGATAATTTTAATATAAATTCAAATGGGGAAATAGTGAGTGCTACTGAAGTTAAAACATGTTGTCAAATTCAACCAAAACAATGTAAAAAATGTTCAAAGAAAGTCCCTTATTACCAAGAAATTTGTAGTTATTGTAATAATAATGAATTTAAAAAAATAATAGACACAAGATTTAGTATTGATGCGAAAGCACACTTTGAATATATAACATTATTAAAAGATTATTTATTAATCCTTATTAACGATAGTGATGGAATAATTGGTATATCTGTTTTCATCATCAAAAGTAGTAATACTTATTTTAATAATTATATAAAAAATCAATTAGAAAAATCAGAAAAATCAAATACTTGTAATTTACTTCCATTTAGTTATGACTTTTATTCAAGTGGTCCAATTGAAATTATTAATTTGAAATATGATTTATCAGGAAATTTACTCAGTGAATACATTGATAGATTTAACAATAATTATTTAGATTTTGATACAAAATGTTTGACAGAAGAAGAAAAAAAAAAGTATAATATTTCAAATGATAAAAAAATAATACCTTATAAAGAAATAGAAGAGAGATTAACATTAAGAAATAAAAATTTAAATAAGAATAGAGGTAAAACAACAAGATTATAAAATTTACTTTAATAAATTTTCATTAAAATATTTAGTATCTAATTCACAACCATAAAAATTTCTTTCAGTGTTTTTACACACTAAAGCAGTCATACCACTACCCATAAATATATCTAATATGTTATCATTTTTATCTGTTGAACAATTAATAAGTCTTTCAATTAAACTATATGGTTTTTGAGTGGGATGTGTTTTTTTATATGTTTTGTCATAAAAATTTATGTCATCCCATACATCAGTTAAACCTTGTATCACATTAAATTTATAAACATAATCATCATACTTTTCAGTTATTCCTCCAAATAACTCATCTAGTTTATCCCAATCTTCTCTTGTAGGATATTGTAAGTTTTTTTGTTTTTCTCCTGCAATAGAAGACCAAGTACCACCTCCATTTATTGCTTTTCCTAAATATGTATTAATTTCTTGTGAAGTTTTTTTTGTTTCCTTTTGTTTTTTTCTTAAAATATCTCTTATCAAATGCCTTGATTCTTTATGAAAATATACAAGATATTCAGTAGCTACTGGAAACATTTTTAATTTATTACTTGTTCTGCCAGCAACACTTCTCATACCTTTATTTATTGTAATATGTTGTCTATAAGCAAACCCATATTTTTCACAAATAGGTATAATATAACTTAACTGATATGGAAATCCAAAAATCCATAAAGAACAAGAATATTTTGCTACTCTTTCTATTGATTTTATAATATCTTCCATCCATTTTAAATAGTCTTCAAAGTTATTCCATTTGTTATCCCAATTTTCTTTTACAACCATATAATATGGTGGATCTAATATTATAGTATCAATAATTTTATCTTCTAATTTAGATAAATATTCTAAGCAATCGTTGTTATATATTTTATTTTTTTCTATAACTGTTGTGTTTACATTATACTGGGTATGGAAAGAAGTAGAATTATCATTATTACTTATATTATCAGTTGTACTATTAGTTGTATTATTATCTATAATTATATCTTCTTCTATTAATATTTTTTTCTTAATAACCTTTTTTTTTAATAATGGTTTAGTTTCTGTTAAATTTTCCATTTTACTAATATATACATTATTATCAGCCATATTATTTAATTCAATTTTTTATTATTTAATAATAAACTTAATTAAATATTTTATTTTTCACTTCTTCAACAAAAGAGAATAATAAAAGTAAGTATGCCATTATTGATTTTACATTTAAGTTTTTTTCTATTTTTAAGAGAAAAACTTGGCGTTTCCTAACTTTTACGAAGCAATGGAAAGGTCCAGAGGTGTAAAATATTTATTTATCAAGTTGTTGTAATTCATTTGTAGACGTTTTGGGACTATTTATATCGTGAACAGTTACAATAATTTTTTCATCTTCGGATTCAGAATCAATTTCTTCACTATTATTTGGCACAGGGGGGTCTACTCCAGGAACTAAAATATCTTGTTTGCCACTTTCAACATCACTACTAGTATTAGCATTTGTAACATTATCAGTAGTAGCACCAGTAACAGTTTTATCAAAATATGGAATTACAATCTTATTAGGATCCACATCATTATATTGTATTTTTCCCTTCATGTATGCCGAGTAAAATACATTTTTCTCAGTATTCACATTTGAATGAACATCTACTAATTTGGTAACCATAAACAAGATATTTGTAATATAGGTTGATGTTGTTTGACTATCCAAATAATATTCATAAACTACAAATCCGGATAAAATTGTATTTATAATAAACATTACAATAGAAGACCAACCTGAATACATATAATACTTATCTAGTTGCCAAATACTGTTACGCTTATTAATAGGTAACTTTTCTAATGCGACTCCAACGGAATTATTATCTGACGCAACGGACTTATTTACTTCTAAATATGTTATTAATCGGTTCTCGCGTTTAAGTTCAAATGTATACATTGCTAAAAATGACGCCATTGTGATAAAGTTAAATACGAGACCAGCATTATAAAGGTGATTTTCAAAGACCATATTTTCACTAAGAGAGCAAACGTGATCGCCGCACTTTTGAGGCACAAATAAGACTAAAAATGAAGACACAAGGACACGATATAATTCTAAAATAACTGTAATAGACACAGTAATTTTTTGGTTAAAATCTTGGTCATTCATTTTGTCCTTAATATGGTCAAAAATAGTGGGTTTGACAGTTACAGCTGTAGTAGCAGTAGTAGCAGTAGTAGCAGTAGTATCAGTAGAATCAATAGTAATAGTAGATTTATCTTCTTCCATCATATTATATAATATTATAAGATATATTATATAATTTTATAATGTAAAATTTTTTATATTATTATATAAGCTTCTGAACTTGCGAGTCAATATCAGCCATAATTGTTTCTACTGATTTTACATTTGCCGTCGCATTTTCATCAGCAATTAAAAATGTTGTTAGATTTAATATAATTTTAATGCGCTCTTGAGTCCATAGCTTTGTAAATATTTTTGTTAGTTCAGTTGTATATAAAGGTGTTAAAATATCGGGTTTAAATAGTCCATCATTATAAGTTTCTTGTAAATGGTTGTCAATTAGTGTAATATAATAGTTAATACACAGACGGATAATAGAGCAACTTCTGTAAGTTTCACATAGCCGTTGGAGACCATTTTGCGCACATTTAAATAATTCTTTAAGTTTTGGATTCTGTTTTGTTGCTTCTTTGGACAAATATGTCTGACACGCTATTTGTATTGGATTATATATGTATTGAATATCGGTTTTATTAGTGCTAAATATGTAACGACAAAGTGCTTGAAATGGACCGGGCTCCTGTAAAAAAATAATATTATTTGATATACATATTTTAGTTCCGACTGGTTTATTGCTAAGAATTGCGAGCTTAATAATTACAGACAGTGGGTCTAAAATATATAATTGTAAATCAACAGTTTTATTATCGGGAAGTTCCATTATTACAAATTACAAATAAAATAAGTTGTAATAAAATAACTAGTAAAAAATCTTGTAAAATATTATTACTCTTTTATAATAATTTATTTATAATAATAACCCATTTATAACAGCTTCGTGAGTTCCAAAGAATTCACAAGACAAATTCATTGGTATCTCATTAAAGTCAACAATCTTTTTATTAATATTGTATTGCGATATAAATACATCAGATGATTCAAGCTTCTTCTGAAAATCAGCCTTATTTTCATAATATTTCAGCGCCGTTTTAGGTCCACATTTGGGAAATACAGAGGGAATATTATCACTGGTGTCTCCCATTACTATTTTACAAAATAAGTCGCATTCAGCAGAACCAGTTGAGCTCTTCTGGTCTGTAATTTTCTTAAATCCTAGATTATAAATATGAACGCAATGTTCAGCCAGTTGTAAATAATCCTTATCGCTTGTAATAATATAGATATTACAAGGCGTATTCGCATCTTTATATTTCTTTAATATGTGTTTTACTGTTAACGCAATACAATCATCTGCTTCTAATTTTGGATGCTTTAATACAGTTGTTGCGCCTCCTTCTATAAATAAATTGTCTTGATATGCCATCTTGAAAAATGGTCCACCCATAAATCCATCTTCTGCGCCATTTGCTCGGTTTGCTTTGTATTTTGAAAATAACTCATTGCGCCAAATGTCTTCACGTTTACAATCTTTACCTACAATAATAGTGGGATTTACTGTTTTAGGTATGCCAAGATTTTTTTTTATTTTTTGTATGTTTTCTACAAATGTCTTTCTAAATTTCATAACAAATTGTTCATTTTGGTATGGGTCATCTAATGGATTTTCAGGGTAAGCATTCTTCCACCAAGTGAGAAGTGAATGATAACGATAGAAGCAGAAATAACTGCCGTCAATAAATATAAATGTGTTATTATTTTTGTTGTTAGTTGCCATTTTTTAAAATTGTGTAATATAATATTATGCTGAGTTGTGTTTAATATTATAATAATTCAATTTTAATTTTTATATTTTACATCTTTTCTCTTAGAAAAGTAATATTATCGCAGAGGTTTAATATATTTTTTACTATGTCTTCTAAGAGGCTTACTATGTCTCTTGCTAAATCTCCTTTTAATACTATATTTTTTAGCAGTTCTTCTTTTACTTCTAATTCTTCTAGTTCTTCTGTGTCTGCGTTTTCCACCAAATAATGTATTTATTTCTTTATTTGCATATCTTCTTATTGATGCTTCTACTTTACCAAATCTTACAAGATTATTCATTCTGGTTCTAACAAATCCAACAAAATCTTCAATTCTTTCTTCTGGAGTTAATTTTAAAAGTGCCTCATCACCTCTCTCTGAATTCCATTCTGACGCAAAAGCATTTAATAACTCTTGTGGAACATTTTCATAAAAACAGTTAAAAATTTCTATGTATTCTGGCTTACATAATGATGCAGGACCTGTTCCTTGAATTTCATCTAAGCATAACGTTTTAACAGCATCTCTAAACGAAAGATACACTCTCTCATACATTCCTTTAACACATGATTCAGGTGTTCCTGTATCGTATGCTTTAAAGCAATCTACAGCAAATGTATTAATATACGCATCAATAAATTCAGGTCGTTGCATAAGGACATATTGAATACAGTTTGTAATATTATCAATATTTTCTTCATAATTACTATATCCTTGTATTTGAGTAAATATTCTATTAATTTTTTGTATTATTTCAGCTTTCTTTTCTGGAGTATATGATGCATTAGTATTAACATAATCAATTAATGGTTGGAGTGGCGTTTCTCTATTTCTAAAATTAGCATTAGTTCCTGTAGTTCTATTAATAATTTCCATAAATTTATCCCATTTATTTGCTTTAAACTCATCAAATGCAGTATGAACTTCAAAAGCAGCTCCAGGTGGTGGTAGTGGTGCTGTTGGTCGTCTTAATATTGAATTTTTAGCGCTCATCCTTCTATTTGTGCCATATAAAAAAACATCACAATAATAAACTATATCAATTAATGTTCCTTCCCTCCACGTCCACCCACTTTCGTCTCTATATTGAATTGGACCACCTAATCTTGAATTAGCGCCTCGGTCTCTTACATATTCTGGTCGTATTTCCTCTTGTTTAAAAGGCATATTCTTTTCTGACATACTTATATACTTTTGAACAACAAATCCGTCTATTCCACGAATTTGTCCAGTCCACCACCTCCCATGTATAAGTATCTCAACATCATCACCTACTTGATAAACGTTGCCAGTTGGTTCTGCTGCTGCTTGAGCTTGTTGTGGAGGAGGTGTAGGTGGAGGAGGTGGTGGTGGTGCTTGAACTACTTGCGCTTGTCGTCTCATAATTGAATGTGGAAAAATTTCTAAACTGCCATCGTCCATATTAACAGTGTAATTTTTAGCAATTAATGTTCCGGGTATCCAATTACGATTTTCTCTAAATTCAACTTGTCTACCTACTATTAAATTACCGCGTTCTCCTTGTACTTGAGTTGTAAAATTTCTTACATCACTTGGTGACATTGATACATTTTCTCCTGTTGCGGGATTTAAAACAGTATAACTATGTATGCCATCTATCTGTCCTCTTTGTCTTGTCGTTCTAAGTTCAATATTTTCTCCATCACCAAAGTCTCCTATAATCGGTTGTTCAGCCATATATATTATAATTACATATTATAATTGTAATATTCTTAAACTGGCTAGTGTCTACATGAACTTGCTTAGCAGCTAAATATAAACGATTAGGATTTGCTTGGTCAACTGTAACGGTTTCAGATTTAATTTCAGATAATAAATCTTCGGGTTTTTGATTTAAAGATTCTTCTAATGATTTTTCTGATTTTTTACTCATTATATATTAATAAAAAATAAAAAATATGTCTTAAATTGCGACTTTAAACTGTTTACAATATATATTTCAAATCTACTTAAAGACCGCCCCATACATTTTCAACGCCAATTCCTTCTGCTTCGCAAAATTACAAATAGGACCCGGATATCTTCCTCCAGCAGTTTTGCTAGTATAATTTACGTGCTCAGTGTCCCAATTAATAATATCTTTTGCGTCTACATTTTGTAACTCGGGTATCCATGTCTTAATATATGTACAGTCCGGGTCAAAATTCTTATTCTGCTCTTTGGGACTAAATATGCGGAAATATGGCTGCGAATCGGCGCCTGAACCAGCAATCCATTGCCAGTTGCCATTATTTGATGCTGGGTCATAGTCGGTAAGCATTTTAGCAAAGTATTCCTCTCCATATTCCCACGAAATTAACAACGTCTTCACTAAAAATGATGCTGTAATCAAACGCGCTCTGTTGTGCATATAACCAGTGGCATTCAATTGGCGCATACCTGCGTCCACAATTGGATAACCAGTGAGACCGTTTGTCCACGCTTTGAACCAATTAGAATTATGATGCCAATGAACACGATTATAATTTGGCTTCATTGCGCTACCAAGGACGTGTGGATAAGCAAACAAAATATTAGCATAAAAATCGCGCCACCAAAGCTGTCTAATAAGGTCTGTATTATGTCTGAAAACCTTGTAAACTTCTCTGATACTTAAACAGCCAAATTTGATATATGCCGAAAGCATTGTTGTCTCTTTAGACAAGTCATTGTGTGTTCTAGAATAATGAGACTGAGTTCTAGCAGCACTTTTAATTTGTGAAATTGCGTTCTGGCGTCCACCATTAACAGATATATCCGGATTTACTGTTGTGAAACGGTGTAGTGCGGTTTCAAGACTTAAAGTGTTAGCCAATTGCTTACTAGTCTTAGCTAAATTAGTAACCTGTTTAGAAGATGGTAAATCAACGTGCTTCTTATGGGCCGAATTATAGAAAGGTGTAAATTTCTGATACATTTTCTTAGAGCCGTTTAATACAGTGCCTGGATCTAACAAATAATAATCTTGTGCTACTTCTACTTGACAGTCAATGTCCTTCTTTTGACAAAGCTCAATAATACTTTCATCTCTTTTTACAGCATATGGACTGTAATCCTTATTAAAACACACTAATTCAATGTCTAATGATTTTATAAGTTGCTTTATAATGGTCTCATTTTTGCCGTAAAATGTATATAAGTGACCGCCTTTTTTAGAAATAGCAGATGCTAAATCTTGTAATGACTCAATCATAAACTGGACGGCATTATCGGACTTGAATTTGTTAGTACCTGTCACCTGTTCAGGAGTAAAAATAAAGATTGTATATAAATTCTTACATCTACTATTTGCTAATAATAGACCTATGTTGTCAACTATTCTTAAGTCGCGTCTAAAAATAAATAGACCATTTTCTACTTTTGTTTTTTTGTCTTCTACTATTTTTTTACCTATTTCTTCTGCTATAGCTTTTTCTATTTCTTTATCATCTTTCTTATTTGCTTTTTCAGCCATTTATATAATAATATATAAATAATATTATTGTATTTAATTTAATACTTATTTCTTGCTTCTAGTTTTACTTTTATCTTTAGTATTGCTGCTACTGCTATTTATAACTCTGTTTCTGTTTTTGCGAGTCCTACTCTTGCCACTAGCTTTACCTCTGGCTTTGCCTGGGTCTAAATAAGCAATACTTTCTAGCTTTTCTGATAATGGTTTACTTGTGCTATTACTCTTTTCTTCTTTTTCAGCAATTCGCATTATTGATGAAGGCATTGGCGAACTATTTACTAATGTATGATTTTCAAATTTGTTGTTTAATCTAGATAATATACCGTCTTCCAATAAAATGTTCTCATATTCATCTAACAAAATATTAATATCTAACACTCTTTTTTCAGGATTAGGCTCATACATCTTAGAAAAAAGTGCCGAAGCACTAGTATAAAATTGCGATGAAACAGCATTATTTCGCATAAAACAATTTAATATATATTGTAGCGAGAAACCGAGTCCATATATATCAATTGAATCTATTATTGTATTCAAATAGTCGTCATAATTTTTTTTTATATTTTTGTCTAACCCGTCAAAAAATTCATCTATAAAAGCATATTTTGCTGATGCTTGCTGATCTTTACCAGTGAGATTTGTATAAGAAAAAAACAAATCAAATGCTTCTGGTGTTTCAATATCTAGATTAGCTGTATTTTTTTTATCTCCTGAAACAATTGTGTTTGCTAATTCGGTCTTTACTAAATTACAATAGCCATTATTTTTACCTTTATAGTATTTAGTATAATCATCTTGATTCATAAATCCGCAATCTAATGGATAAGACCAATGAAATACTCCTAGTTCATTTGTATTATTTTTTGAAGACCTAAATATGTCTTGTTTAGTTCTCATTAGTCCAAAATCAATAAATACTAGTTTACCAGTATTTGGGTCAAATAATATATTTTGCGGTTTTAAATCATTATGAACAATATGATTATCTCTAAAGAACTGTAGCCCTTTTAGCAAATGATGTGCTTCTAACCAGAACTTATCTGATTTCTCATTTTTCTTTATTTTTAAATACTTTCTGATTTCGTTCTTACAAAATACCTTTAAATCGGGTCCGCCATATTTCATAACTAACAATCCATAATTCTCTGGATGTAAAAATACCTTTGGTGCCATTTTACCGCACTCAGCAATATCATCATCCATTTTACCTTTCATATCTAAATCGCAACTAATTGGCATACCTAAATGATATTCATTTTGTGGATCATATTGATGAAATCTAACAAATTCGTTTAATTCTTCTTCTGACCTGTGTTTTTTCATTAGTTTTGATACGTAATTACTGTAATTAAAATTGCGTTTGGGTGGACGTTTACAATGTAAGCTTGGTTTATGAACGCACCCATACGCCCCTTCTCCAATTACGCTTCTTGTTTTTGTCATATATTATTTCTAATATATGGCAATAATATAATATAAAATTTCATTATTAAATATCTAAACTAACAGTATTTTTATCTGAGCGTGGCTTTCTCTTACTTCGTTTTGGCACATTTGCTGTTGTTTGAATATCTTTTAGGTCATTAATGCTAATAGTGCTACTATTGTTGTCATCCGCAAAATTCTCACTTACATTTACATTATTTACAGGTGATGGTGCTTCGGAAATATTGATTGTCTTTGTTTTGAGACCTGATAAAATATCAGTAATATCACCAGGACCCTTCATATCAGGCCGTCTACTGCTCTTATTTGCTGGCTGAGGAGGCTCAAATCCAGGAACTCCAAAACTGGATTCCTTAATGCTAATACCATCATTCATATTTCTGCTTGTGTTGCCGTTGTTAAAATAACTGCTTCTTCCAATTGATTCA
>Ga0194129_10007603_pt1 | contig 12838 bp, 11 predicted proteins | sample TA2KigCa35mmetaG_FD_150862 | JGI IMG/M metagenome (GOLD analysis project Ga0194129, IMG submission 150862) | Freshwater microbial communities from Lake Tanganyika, Tanzania - TA2015038 Kigoma Deep Cast 35m | ecosystem: Environmental > Aquatic > Freshwater > Lake | place: Tanzania: Lake... | reverse complement strand
CTCGGCCAGTTCATTCCCCAGCGGCGACCCTGCGAGGATCTCGTGGCCGGCCAGGTGGGCTATCTCGTCTGCAACATCAAGGACGTCAAGGACGTCCACGTCGGCGACACCGTCACCATTCCCGGTGACGAGGCGGCGGCGCTGCCGGGCTACAAGCCGCCACAGCGGATGGTCTACTGCGGCCTCTACCCGAGCGACGGGGAGAACTTCGAGGAGCTCCGCGATGCCCTCGAGAAGCTCGCCATCAACGATCCGTCGTTCGAGTACGCCCCGGAGAGCAGCGAGGCGCTGGGGTTCGGCTTCCGGTGCGGGTTCCTCGGCCTGCTGCACATGGAGATCATCCAGCAGCGACTCGAGCAGGAGGCCGATCTCGACCTCGTGCAGACGGCCCCCAACGTCACCTACCAGATCCTCAAGGTGGACGGCGAGACGATCGAGATCACCAATCCGCAGGACGTGCCAGAATCGGGGCAGATCGAGGAGTTTCGCCAGCCGATCGTGCGGACCAACTTCCTCGTGCCGGTCGAGTCGATCGGGCCGGTGATGCAGCTCTGCACCGACCGGCGGGGCAGCTACCTGAAGACCGAGTACCTCTCGCCCACACGGGCGATGCTGACCTTCGACCTGCCGCTGGCCGAGGTGATCTACGACCTGCACGACAAGCTCAAGAGCGTCACCCGTGGCTACGGCACGATGGACTACGAGCTGATCGGCTATTTTCCGGCCGATCTCGTCCGCCTCGACATCCTCGTGGGCGGCAAGAAGGTCGACGCCCTGTCGATCATCTGCGACCGGCGCGACGCGGACCGGCGCGGACGGGCGATCGTCAAGAAGCTTCGCGGCGAGATCGACCGCCACATGTTCGAGATCGCGCTGCAGGCGGCGATCGGCACGAAGGTGATCGCCCGCGAGACGATCTCGGCAATGCGGAAGAACGTGACCGCCAAGTGCTACGGCGGCGACATCTCGCGCAAGAAGAAGCTCTGGGCCAAGCAGAAGGAAGGCAAGAAGCGGATGAAGAGTGTCGGCAGCGTCGACATTCCGCAGAAGGCCTTCATGGCGGTACTCGACACCGGTGCCGACCGCCAGTGAGACGGCGGCGTCAGCCGACGGCCCGCACGTGCCAGCCGGCCCGTCGTGCGGCCGACACGTCCAGCAGCGGATCGTCGCCCACCAGCAGGAGCCGATCGGGAGACAGGCCGAGCCGCTCCTCGACGATCCGAAAGAACTGGGGAGCCGGTTTTCGCCAGCCGATCTCGGACGACGCGAAGACGTGGTCGGCGAGGGTGAGTGGTTCGAGTTGACCGGCCAGGCCGAGCAACCTTTCGTCGAAGTTGCTCGCCAGCGCTACCGGCAGGCCGGCCGCGCGGGCGGCCAGCAGCAGGTCGCGGCCCGCCGATAGGGTCCGCCAGGCGTCCGGCCGCCCGAAGTGCGACCACAGGTCCGTGAAGATCGCCTCGGCCGCCGTGGTTCCCGGAAACACGTCGGCCACGATCCGGCGCCACCGCTCGGTCTCCCGCGAACGGCTCGTGGCGTGGGCCGGTCGGGAGGCCGCGTCGATCTCCTCCTGCCGCTTCCAGGCGGCCCGGAAGCGGTCCCGGATCACGGCGGGGCCGAGATTCACGCCGTGCTGCAGGGCCGTCCGGTGGTAGACGACAGCCACGTCCGGGGCGGGCTCGACGAGCGTGTGGACCACGTCGAACACGACCGCGCGGACGCCCGGCGGTGGAAAGACGGTGGCCTGCGGCGGTTCCACGAGGCGGACCATACCGTGATCCTAGTCGGCCGCAGCCTGCCGGGGATGCCGCGGCCGGGCCGTCCCCGGCATGGTTACCGCCGCGGGATGAGTCCCAGATCCAGCCCGAACACGAACATCATCAGCGTCAGGATCAGCGCCAGCCCCAGGTAGGAGAGGATGCCAACCACCTGTCCACCCGGCGGTTTGCCGCGCACCAACTCGTAAAGTAGGAACACCATGTGGCCGCCGTCGAGGACCGGGATCGGCAGGAAGTTGACCACCGCCAGGTTGGCCGACAGCATCGTCAGGAACAACAGCAGCCGGCCGAAGCCCTCCTCGGCCGACTTGCCGGCCTGTTTGGCGATCTCGATCGGCCCGCCAAGCAGCCGGGGGCTGATCTTGCTGCTCGTGAGCTTGCCCAGGAAGCTGTAGACGAGCGAGAGGTCTTCCCACGCCTTGCGTCCGCCGCGGCGGAAAGCCTCCCCGAGTGACCCCGCCCGCACCACCCGGTAGACGGGCTCGAAGACGAGGCCCCGTTCGCTGACGAAGAGGTCTTCGGCCTCGGTGGGTTCGAGGTCGACGTCGCGGTGCTTGCCAGCGGCCGATTCGACGTCGAGCCGCAGCCGAGTGCCGACCGGCAGCTGCTGCACGATCGAGACGACGGCCGGCCAGTTGGGTTCCTCCGTCGTCAGCGGCACGCCCTCGTTGGGCTGCGGCTGTCCGGGCACCAGGAAGGTCGCCCGCACGATCCGCTCACCCGGCACGATCCCGGCCAAGGCCGCCGGGCTGCCGGCGGCGACGTCTGCCACCAGCGACGACACCTCCAGGGCGATGCCCAGCGACGACACCGACACGGGACAGCCGCGGCCGGTCGTCTCGTCGTCGCGCCAGGTGACCGCGCGGGGTTCCACCGTCAGCTCTCGTTCCTGGCCGCCACGCGATACCGTGATCGGAATCCGTCGGTCGAACAGCGGGGCGAGCCGGTCGTTGAGGGTCAGCGCGTTGCCGACGGGTTCGCCGTTGATGCGGCTGACAAGGTCGCCGCGCTCGATGCCCGCGGCGGCCGCCGGTGAGTCGGCCTGCACGGCCTTCACTGGGCCAACGGCCATGGTCAATCCCGTGACCCGCCGCCGCTGGGGAGGCAGAGCGATCTCGACCCGCTCACGGCCGTCGGCGCCGCGGCGATCGACGCCGATCGTGATCGTGGCGGCGGGCTTCCTCGTGAGCACGGCCAGAAGGTTGGCGTAGGTTTCGACGGGCTCGCCATCGGCGGTGAGGATCGCGTCACCCGGTTCGAAGGCCGGCTCCGCCCTGGCGGCGGCCCCCGGCAGGCCCTTGCCGAAGTCGGCTGGGAGCGTGAGCGAGAAGGGGCTCGTGACGCCGATCGTCGGCGTTCCCAGATCCAGGTCGGGTTTGAGCAGGACCGTGCGGGTGGTGTCGTCGGCCGGCCGCCAGATCACGAACTCGATCCCCCGCTCGATGTCCCCCACCGTCACCCGATGGCGGAGATCGTTGAAGATCGGGTTGTGGCGGCCGCCGATCGCGATGATCTCGTCGCCGGTGCGGAGCCCGGCCCGCCAGGCGGCCCCGCCCGTGCGGACGCTCGAGATGGCGCAGGTCATCTCCCGGACGCCCAGTCCATAGGCGAGCGTGGCCATGAGCACCGCGAAGATCACGTTCATGATCACGCCGGCCGAGATGATCGCCATCCGCTCGGGGACGCTCTGGGCCTGGTAGCTCCGCGGATCCCAGGCGGCGTGAAGCGCATCGACCGGTTCGGACGGCTGGTCGCCCGATGTCGGCGTCCGCTCTCTGCCCCCGGCGGTACGGGCCCGCTGGGCCTCGTTCGCCGCTGCCGCGGGATTGTCGTGCTGGCCGAGCATCTTGACGTACCCGCCCAGCGGCAGCACACCGATGCCGTATTCGGTCTCGCCCCAGGTGAAGCTCAGGAGCTTGAGGCCACCGACGTCGAAGCCGAGGAAGAACTTCTCGCACTTCACACCGCAGGCCTTGGCGACGAGGAAGTGGCCGAGTTCGTGGACGAAGATCACGAAGCCGAGGCCGGCCGCGACCTGCAGGATAACCCACCAACTCGACGGCTGGAGGACCCACTCCGCCCAGGTGGCCGCCGCCACGACGACGGTTCCACTTACACACATGCCCACTTGCCGACCTCCTGTCTGGCCCAGGCGTCGAGTCGACGGATGTCGTCGAGCGTGGGATGCTCCTGGAAGGGATGCTCGGCGAGCGCGCGGCGGCAGACCTCGGCGATGTCGGTGAACCGCAGCGCACCGTCGAGAAATCCCCGCACGGCCTCCTCGTTGGCCGCGTTGAGCACGGCACCGGCGGTGCCGCCGCGGGCGGCCGCCTCCTGCCCGAGCCTCACGGCCGGGAACCGTGCCAGGTCGGGCGGCTCGAAGTCGAGACTCATCGCGGCGTTGAAATCGAGCCGGCGGGCGGGGCCGGCGACGCGCACGGGATGAAACAAGGCGTAGTGGATCGGCAGCCGCATGTCGGGCGGGCTGAGCTGGGCGATGATGGCCCCGTCGACGAACTCGACGAGTGAGTGCACGATCGACTGCGGGTGCACCACGACGGCTAGTTTCGACGCTGGCAGGCCGAACAGCCAGCGGGCCTCGACCAGCTCCAGGGCCTTGTTCATCATTGTGGCCGAGTCGATCGTGATCTTCGGCCCCATCGACCAGGTCGGATGCCGCAGCGCCTCCGCGGGCGTGACGTCGGCGAGTGATTCCCGGGGTCTTGTCCGAAATGGGCCGCCGCTGGCCGTCAGCACGATCCGCCGCACTTCTCCCGGGCGGCCGCATGCCAGGGCCTGGTGAATGGCGGAGTGTTCGCTGTCGACCGGGATGATCCGGGCTCCCGTCTCGCCGGCCCGCCGAATGACCAGCGGTCCGGCCATCACGAGCGTCTCCTTGTTGGCCAGGGCGATGGTCTTGCCGGCCTCGACCGCGGCCCAGGTGCTCCGCAGGCCGGCCGCGCCCACGATCGCCGAGACGACGCGATCGATGGCGGGGTCTGCCATGAGGTCGTCAAGCGCGTCGGGGCCGACCGCGAGGCTCGTGCCGGACGGCAGTGCCGCGGCACCGATGCCGGCGGCCGCCGTGGGGTCGGTGATCGCCACCCAGCGCGGACGGAACCGGGCCGCCTGGTCGAGCAGGTGGCTCACGTTGGTGTGGGCGGCCAAGACGTGGGCCGAGAGGCGGCCCTCGGCGGCGGCGATCACGTCGAGCGTGCTGCGGCCGATGCTGCCCGTCGAACCCAGCACGGCCACCCGCAGGCCGTTGTCGCCTCCACCCGGCCAGGGTAGGGCGGTACCGTTCGCGGATTCACGAGGCGTGGAGGGCATGAGGGGGGGACGCGGGAATCGCGCAAGGATTTCCCAGTCTAGAAGCCTTCGCGGGAACTTCCAACGGTCGGTTGGGGTCGCGGGCGGGGCCGGGTTTCCCCCCGCCGGCGGGCCGGATCGTTTGTCGCGCGGTCACAGCGGACATAGCATTCATCGGCCGTTCCCGGTCGGGACATGGCGGTCGTCCGGGAGTCCTCTATGGGCACGAAGCGAGATAACTCCCGGCGTTCGGCCGACAGGAAGCCGGCACTCGGGGGCAACCTCATCTGGTCTCTGCTCGCCGCTGGCGTGGCCAGCCTGTTCGCGATCAGCCTGATCGGATCGCCGACGGACCTCACCTTCTCGTACAGCGACCTGCAGCGGCTCGTGCGGGCCGCCACCGCGGTCGGCAACGAGCGGCAGGTGACCATCTCCGCGGGCGACGGGCCCGGCCGGTCGGCCGTCTACGGGGATCTTCGTGACGTCCAGATCGGCGCCTACGAGGTGTCCGGACTGGTGCGGGAATATCCGGGCCGGTCACCGACCAAAGAAGCCGACGAACTAGCCGGTGGAGCTGCCCCTGCCGACACGGTCGGCACGCCTGCCGGCATCGTCCGCCGCTTCACCACGTCCAAACTCCCCAGCGAGACCTCTGAAGGGGAGCTCAAGCGGCTCCTCGAAGAGCATGCCGTGCCGTTCCGGTACGAGGATCCTCCCAGCCCGTGGCGGAGCTGGGTGCCGATGCTGTTGGTGACCGGGTTGTTCGCGCTCTTGTTCTTCCTGATGATCCGGCGGCTGGGTGGGGCGGGCAGCCCGATGGCCTTCGGTCGTTCACGGGGCAAGATGTACGCCCAGGAGGATCTCGGCATCACGTTCGACGACGTGGCCGGGATCGACGAGGCGGTCGAGGAACTGCGGGAGGTCGTGGAGTTCCTCAGGAGTCCCGAGAAGTACCAGCTGCTCGGTGGGCATATTCCCAAAGGGATATTGCTCGTCGGCCCCCCCGGCACGGGCAAGACCCTGCTCGCCAAGGCGATCGCCGGTGAGGCGGGCGTGCCCTTCTTCGGCCTCTCGGGCAGCGATTTCGTGGAGATGTTCGTGGGCGTCGGTGCGGCACGGGTTCGCGACATGTTCCAGCAGGCGGCCGCCAAGGCTCCCTGCATCATCTTCATCGACGAACTCGACGCGCTGGGGAAGACCCGCGGCACGAGCGTGGTCGGCGGGCATGACGAGCGGGAGCAGACGCTCAATGCCCTACTGGTGGAAATGGACGGCTTCGGCAGTAACTCCGGCGTGATCGTGCTGGCGGCCACCAATCGGCCCGAGACGCTCGACCCGGCACTCCTGCGCCCTGGCCGCTTCGACCGGCACGTGCTCGTGGACCGCCCCGACGTCCGCGGTCGCGAGGCCATCCTGCGGGTGCACGTCGCCAACGTGAAGCTCGACCCGGCCGTGGATCTCGGCCAGATCGCCCGCATCACGTCGGGTTTCGTGGGAGCGGATCTCGCCAACCTCGTCAACGAGGCGGCGCTCCTGGCGGCCCGCAACGACAAGCAATCGGTCGGCATGGACGAGTTCAACGAGGGTGTCGAGCGCGTGACGGCGGGGCTCGAGAAGAAGAAGCGGGTGATCCACGAGGATGAAAAGAAGCGGGTCGCCTACCACGAAGCGGCCCACGCGTTGGTCGCCTACTCGCTGCCCAACACCGACCCCGTCCACAAGGTCTCGATCATCCCGCGCGGCCTAGCGGCCCTCGGGTACACCATGCAGCGGCCGGAGGACGACCGCTACCTCCTGACGCAGAGCGAGCTCGAGAGCCGGATTCAGGTGCTCCTGGCAGGCACGATCGCGGAGGAGATGGTCTATGACGACGTTTCGACGGGCGCGCAGAACGATCTCGAGCGGGCCAGTGAGATCGCCCGGGCGATGGTGATGGACTACGGCATGAGCCGGCTGGGCCGGGTGACCTACGGCGAGAGCCCACGCTCGCCTTTCCTGGCAGCGGCCGGGGCCGACCTGCCCGCCGCCCGCACGCACAGCGAGCAGACCGCCCGCGAGATCGACGAGGAGGTACGGCGGATCATCGATGCCGCGATGGAGGCCGCGCGGCGGATCTTGGAGGGGAGAAGCGGGGCGCTCGAGGCGGTGACCGCGCGGCTGATGGAGGCGGAGGTCATCAACGGCGAGGAACTGCGGACGATCGTCGAGGCCTCCACCGGGACGCCGCTACTGGTGCCGGGCACCATCGCCGGCCGTCGGCCCATCCGGCCCGCTGTCGGCGACCTGCCGGAAGCCGCGGCGGGTGGAGCCGAGGCCTGAGCCGGCCGGCACGACCGTCACGGTCGGCAGTCTCGGCGGCGCGGGTGCAGGTTTTCCCGCCGCGTGTCGATGCCTCCTGCGACGGAGTGGCCGACCGGCCGAGGTTCCGTTCGCGACCTGGTCCTCCATGGGCCGCCGGCGGAAACCGGCGGACGAGCGATGTGGAAGAGTCTGTTCCTGGCGTCCGCCATCTTCGCCTGCATCGTGGGAGGCGAACTGCTGCTGATCGACTCGGCCGTCCTGCTGCCGCTCCATGGCGGAGGCGAAGCCAAGGCGTTTCAGGCTCCCGACTGGTTGCCGTGGACGCTCCTGTCGGTGGGGGCCGCCACGATCCTGCATTTCTGCCAGTTGCCGCGCCTGGGGGCCTCTTCGTACCGCCCGCAGCCGCGGTGAGCCGAGCCGACCGGGACGGGTTAGCCCGGCGGCGGGGTCGCGGTTCTCCCGGCGGCAGGGGTCGTGTCGCATCGTCTCCGTCTCCCGCAGGTCTGTCGCCGTGGGATCCTCCGTCGTGACCACGCAGCCGTCGGGCACGATCACCGTCCTGTACGACGGCCAGTGCCGCTTCTGCCGGGGGCAGATCGCGATGCTCCGCCGCTGCGACCTGGCCGGGCGCTTGCGATGCGTGTCACTGCACGACCCGCTCGTCGCCGACGAGTTTCCGCAACTCTCGGCCGAGGCGCTGGGGCGGGAGATGCACGTGGTCGACGCGTCGGGTCAGGTGCGCGTCGGTGCCGAGGCCGTCCGGTTGCTGTCACGCCGGCTGCCGCTCCTGTGGCCGCTGGCACTGCCCCTGCACGTGCCCGGCAGCCTGCCGCTATGGCGTTGGCTCTACAGCCTCGTGGCCCGCAACCGGTATCGCCTGGCCGGCCGGTGCGATGACGGCAGCTGCCATCGTCACTGAACGAGACGCCGCAAGGCGGTCACTCGGCACCCGACTCGTCAGCGCCCGCCTTATCGTCGAGTTCCTTGAGCAGGCGGGTCATGGTGTTGGCGTGCACGCCCAGCAACTTGGCGGCATTCGCCTTGTGGCCACGAGTCGTCTCGAGGGCCTCGCGGATCGCCCGCTCCCGCAGCTTCGCGAGATCGAGGAACGGCAGCCGACCTGCGCCGGCCGGCCGGGCCGCCGCCGACCGCACGGGCAGCCGTGGCTCCTCCTGCATGACATAGCCCTGTTCGATGCAGTGCTCGAGCTGACGGACGTTACCGGGCCAGTCGAAGCCGCAAAACTCGACGAGTTGGGCGTCGGTCGGCTGCCAGGACGGCAGGTGGTAGCGGTCGGCGAATTTCTGCGAGAAGAACTCGATGAAGGCGGGGATGTCTTCCGGCCGTTCGCGGAGCGGCGGCACCCGCAGTTCGATCATGTTGAGCCGGTAGTAGAGATCCTCGCGGAACGTTCCCTTCTCCACTTCCTGCTCGAGGTCGCGGTTGGTCGCCGCCACGACCTGGACGTCGATCGGCACGGGCTCCGACGCGCCCACCGGGATCACCTCCCGCTGCTGGAGCACGCGGAGCAGTTTGGGCTGCAACTCGGGAGGCATCTCGCCGATCTCGTCGAGGAAGACGATGCCTCCTTCGGCGGCCCGGAAGATGCCGAGCGACCGGCCGGTAGCGCCCGTGAATGCGCCCTTCTCGTGGCCGAAGAGTTGGCTCTCTGCCAGGGTCGGCGTGAGCGCTGCGCAGTTGACGGGCACGAACGACTTGTTGCGACGCGGCCCGCTGCGGTGCAGGAGCCGCGCCCAGAGTTCCTTGCCGGTGCCGGTCTCGCCGCAGACGAGCACGGTGCATTCCACCGCAGCGGCCCGCTGGATCGACCTCGCGATCCGTCGCATGCGCGGGTTGGATCCGAGCACCCAGTTCGTGCCGAGCAGGGGCTCGGCCACGCAGGTGGACGTCGCCACGTCCTCAACGATGGCGGGATCGAGCGACCCGCCGCGCGGATTGCGGCAGGCGGCATCAGCCGCACGAAAACTCGTCGGCCGGATCGACATGCAGCACGTCCTTTTGACAGGTGCGGGAGACTTACCGGAGCGAAGGATACCCTTCCGATGCCCTGACCCTTCTTTTACTAGTATCTCGCCTCGCCGTCCCGAATGCAACACTTGGGTTCTGGCCCCCGGACGGATTTTGGGGAGGCATAAAAACCGATTTTTCCGGGCCAAAACATGGGCTGGGCCGCGGCCGGTCAGGGGGCGTCCCCCGGCCCAGTCCCGAAGAAGAGCAGGTGCTGCCAGGGGAGCCTGTCGAACTCCCGTTCCAGCCGGAAGCCGGCGGGCTCGAGTTCGGCCCTCACCTGTGCCTTGGTCATCTTGTGGAGCGGCTTGATCGGCACGGCGGCATCCTCGCCGCGAAACTCCGCCAGCACCAGCCTCCCTGCGGGGGCGAGGCTTTCGCGGATCCGGTCCAGCATCGGGCCGGGATGCGAGAACTCGTGGTACACGTCGACACAGATCACGAGATCGACCTGTCGGTCGGGCAGCCGCGGATTCACGACCGTGCCTAGGATCGGCCGGACGTGCGTGAGCCCCTCGGCGGCGGCCCGTTCGGCGAGCATCCGTAGCATCTCGGGCTGGATGTCGACCGCGTAGACAACGCCGGTGGGGCCGACGAGCCGGGCGATCTCCAGCGTGTAGAAACCGTTGCCGCAGCCGAGGTCGCAGACCTTCTGGCCTTTGCGGATGGCCAGCGCCTCCAGCAGCATCCGGCAGTCCTCCTCGCGTTGCCGGCTCTCGCGGACAAGCCAGGGGGCGCCGGTGTAGTGCATCGTCTGGGCGATTTCGCGGCCCATGTGGTGCGTGGCCGCCGGCGGAATCTCGACCGAGCGGTCGATGGCGGTGTCGATGACCAGCGCCTCGGGGGCGACGCGGCGAGCGACGGCGGGTTCGGCCAACGCCGCCTCCTGGGCGATCGTCGGCAGGGACCGGACCGCCGGGCAGGCGGCCAGCAGCGACACGACGAGTCTGGGCAGGAGCCGCATGACCCGCAGTATAGGGCCGGTCAGGCGGCCTTGCCGCGGCCGTCAAGCGAGGCCTGCTGGCCGTCACCACAGAGGCTGACGATCGTGATGCCGTGCCGGGCCGCGAAGCCAGCCAGGCCGGCGCGGTCGACGAGGATCGTGCGGCCGGCCTCCACGGCCAGCACCGCCGCGTGTGCGGCCGCGAGCGACTCCAGCGTGCCGATTCCGATCGTCGGCATGTCGAACCGGAAGTCCTGCTGCGGCTTGGCGACCTTGACCACCGTCATGCCGCCGGCGGAACAGAGCCGACCGGCCCGGCGGATGCACTCATCGGTGCCCTCGATCGCCTCCAGCGACAGTGGAGCGCGATCCTTGACGACGACCGTCTGACCGATGTCGAGCCGGCCTAGCTCCTTGGCCAGCCGCCAGCCGAAGGCCACGTCGGCCCGCTGCCGGTCGGAGAGCGGTCGGCCGGCGAGCAGTCCCTCCTCGGCCATCAACTCCGGCGCAAAATCGGTCGCCGGACAGATCGCCACGCCGCGGGCGTCGAAGGCGGTCGCGATCGCGGCCAACAGCGAGTCGTCGCGGTTGTCGCGGCGGCGACTGACGAAGTGCGGCCAGAAGGTGCGGATTCCCGTCCAATCAGGCAGGTGGCGGAGCCATGCGCGATGGGCGAACAGTTTCGACTTGTGGATCTTGCCTGCCATGGTCGCCCGCCGCACGCCATGCCGGCGGAAGAACTCGACGGCCATGCCGATCTCGGCCACGCCCACGTCGCCGATCACGTCGGCTAGTGGTGCGAGCGCGGCATCGGCGTGGTCGCGGATCACGAGGATCGCGGTCCGGCCGCCGCGGCGACGGATCGCCTCGGCCACGGCGGCGGGATACCGGCCCCAGCCGGCGAGGATGCCGATCAGCTCGCCGTCGAGATGGCCGGGAAACGCGGGTCGGGGTTCCATGGCGATCGGTTCAGGCGGCGTCGGCCACGGCCGTCGGTCCGGCGGCGGCCCGTTCCAGGGCTTCGATCCGGGCGGCGAGCTGCTTGAGATCCTTCCGCATCTCGGGCAGCTTGGAGATCGTGGCCAACTGGAGCTTCCGGTCGCGGAGGTCGATCGCCGGTTCGCCGAGCACGGTCTTGCCTGCCTCGATGTCGGAGGAGACGCCGGAGCGGGCCCCAAGAATGGCCCGGTCGCCGATGTGGACATGGTCGCGGACGCCCACCTGGCCGGCCATCACCACCCAGTCGCCGGTGGACGTGCTGCCCGCCACGCCGACCTGCGAACAGATCATGTTGTGCCGTCCGAGCCGGCAGTTGTGGGCGATCATCACGAGGTTGTCGAGCTTGGTGCCATCGCCGATGGTGGTCGGTCCGTAGGTGCCCCGGTCGATCGTCGTGGCGGCCCCCACCTCGACGTCGTCGCCCAGTTCGACCCAGCCGAGTTGGGCCGAGAGGGCGTAGCGGCCCGCGGTCACCTTGTAGCCGAACCCGTAGGCTCCGAGGACCGCCCCGGCGTGGATGATGCACCGCCGGCCCACCACCGTGTTCTCGTAGAGGACCACGTTGGGAAAAATCGTCGTGCCCGCGCCGACGCGGCAGCCGGCCAGCAGCCGGGCCCCCGCGTGGATCGTGACCCCGGCCCCGAGCTCACAGTCGGGGCCGACCGTCGCAAAAGGGTGGACGTCGACGTCGGCGGCAAGCCGGGCGGAGGGATCGACCGCCGCCTCCCGACTGATGCCTGCGCGGCCGGCGTCCCGCGGCGGGCGGAAGTGGAGGATCGCGGCCGTGAAGGCGGCCTGGACGTCGGCCACCTCAATCGTGGGCCGGTCGAGCGGCCCGGTGCCGGCCGGCACGATGGCGGCAGCGGCGGCGCTCCTGGCCAGGAGCGGCAGTTTGTCGGCGGCATCGACGAGCGTGACATCGCGGGGCGTGGCGGTCTCGAGCGTGGCAGCGGCGTCGACGACCAGGCCGGTCGCCCCGCCTACGAGCGTTCCGCCTACGAGAGTCGCGAGATCCCGAAGCGCAAACGGCATGGCGGCACCTCCCTGTCGGACGCCGGGGGAACCGGCGGGGCGGGAAGACTAGGGAAGAGGCCGCGGTGCCGCAAGGCCGGTTCCGGACCGTGGCTCGGCCGACGGTGGCTCGGCCCAGACCCGTCCCAGCACGCCGAACATGACCGGGTCGTGGGCGGCGAGTTCCTCCCTGGTGAACGGGAAGAAGTCGTTGCGCGAAAAGTAGGCCTCGCTCGTCTCGGCGAAGTACTCCTTGTCGTCGGTCATCGCGTAGGCCCGCTCCTCGGTCGGCGGCCGTCCGGCACCGTTGTGCCGCGGCACGCGTTCGTAGCGGCCTGCGGCCCGGGCCCGTTCGAACGCCTCCTTGATCACCGCATGATCGAAGCCGAGCTCCCGGAAGTGGTAGGCATGGGCCAGCTCGTGGAGGGCGAAGTTGGGCATCCGCGTGCACTCCTCGGGAAAGATCATGATG
>Ga0194129_10007600_pt1 | contig 12840 bp, 21 predicted proteins | sample TA2KigCa35mmetaG_FD_150862 | JGI IMG/M metagenome (GOLD analysis project Ga0194129, IMG submission 150862) | Freshwater microbial communities from Lake Tanganyika, Tanzania - TA2015038 Kigoma Deep Cast 35m | ecosystem: Environmental > Aquatic > Freshwater > Lake | place: Tanzania: Lake... | reverse complement strand
CGAGGAAGGCATCCTCGACCCACAGGCCGTGCTTGAGGCTTGCCTCAAGTATATGTCTGAAAGCGACGTGGCCGACATGGCCCACGTCAACGAGCTCATCTTCGAAGAAGAAGACTGAGCGGTGCAAGTTCAATCACGGAAAGGGTATAGTAAGACCATGGCAAACGAACCCATCTACGAGATCGCCTACGTCACCCCCACCGGCAAGCACGGCCGGAAACAGGCCCGGGCCTCACGGGTCTCTGCGGTCTGCATGAGCCTCCAGGACCGCGGCTACCACGAGATCCGCGTCTCCTTCCACCCGCTCATCCCCGGGGTCGACCCAATCGGCTGAGAAAAGTTTCCACATCGGTGCAAGTTCACGTGCGAAGAGGTTATAGTAAGACCATGGAATACAGGAACATCCGGGTCGGTCAGAAGCTCTTCCTCCGAGGAGCGTGGAGCGAGGCCTATGATGCCGAGGTGGTGCAAGTCGACCCTCGTCGAATCACCCACGCAGGTTACCGTCAACCGGTTGTCGGAGACCCCGTCCAAGTGAAGGTGGTTCTGTACCCTGGTGACGAACCCAGCCTCCTGTGGGTCAATCCGGTTCGCCTGATGGAATCCGACGGTTGAGTGCAAAGTTCAACCACGAAAGGATATAGTAAGACCATGAGCAACGACAAGTTCGAACTCCACCCCGAACTCAAAGATGCATCTCTCGAGAAGGTCTGCGAGATGGCGGATTACCTTTATATGATGCTGGACAACGGTGACCCCGCTCAACGGGCACCCCGAGGTAAGGCTTACGACCTCTCCTACATGCTTGAGTACATCAGACTCACCTTCGACCTCGTGCCGAAGAAGTGACCTGAGCGGTGCAAAGTCGCTGAAGAACAGGATAAGGTAGGATCATGGACAACATCCGCAACACCACCTGCGACGTCTGCAACGCCACCAAGACCCCCTGCGTGGACGTGGAGCACTTCCACATGGGCGTCCCGGTCCTCACGGCCTGCAAGGCATGCCACTCCCGCAACTTCGAGGAGACCGCTCGGCGGGACATCGATGCCTGGCTGGCGGGCGGCGACACCGCGGCCTTCGGGCGGTGAGGAAAGTTCGCGGCTCGGTGCAAAGTTCAACCAGGAAAGGGTATATTAGAACCATGAAGAACACCTCCAAGAACGTCCCCACCCTCGACGGTTCCAAGCTCAACTGGCGCCTGGTTGGTCCACTCCTCGGCCGGGGACGCATCGCCGACCACCCGGCCGTTTGCACCGGCGGACGTCCCCCGGCCGAGGTCGGCGTGCACAACCACCACACCGACTGGACCGTGGTGTTCGACTACGTCGAGACGGTCTTCGACGGGGAGACGGTCACCCTCAACTACCAGGGCGTCATGCCCGATGGCCGGGTCTGCGCCTTGGCCCTGGCGTCAGGCTGAAAAGTCCGCCAACCCAGTGCAAAGTCACCACTGAAAGAGGTATACTAGAATCATGGACAACGTCAAACAGTTTCAGTTTGATGAGATCGACCTCATCATCCTCGCCGAGGCCCTCGGGGAGCGGATCAAGTCCGTTCGGTGGAACACCGAACGGCCAGACTTCGAAGTCCTTGTCAACCTCAGGGCCCTCCAGGCCCGCATCGCCGACCAGCTCAACGGCGGAAAGTGATAAGGTAGAACACGCGAAGATCGCGGCGGAACTGAACCGCCCGGGCCACATTGTCCTGAAGTGAGCGGTGCAAAGCCTCGGTACTTCCTGGTAGATTAAGATAGTAAGGCAACGGCAACCCCAACAAGGAAACAGAACACCATGTCGAACATGAACCTGAACGTCGGTCTCAAGTCCTGGAAGCGCGGCACCAACATCCTCGACCTCGAGGTCCCTGCCCAGCTCGAGCGGACGGTGAAGACCGGTCTCAAGTGGTTCGATGATGCCGTCGGCGGAGAGGGCATGACACCTTCCACGGCCATGATGCTCACCGGCACCCCGGGCGCAGGCAAGACCACCATGTGCCTCCAACTCGCTGAGTCGATCATGGCCTCCGGCAACCTCTGCCTCTTCAACACCGGCGAGGAATCGCTCTTCCAGGTCCGCAAGGTCGCGAAGCGGCTCAACATGAAGCACGGCTTCATCGCGGGGCAGGACACCCTGGTCGAGGACATCCTCGCTCACGCGGACAACCTCCGCAAGGCTCACCCCAAGAAGCAGGTCTTCCTCATCCTCGACTCGCTCCAAACGCTGGACGACGGCAAGTACAAGGACGGCCACACGAACTCGATGACTCAGGTCCGCGCCATCGAGATGATCACCAACTGGTGCAAGGAGACGTACGGCATCGCCCTCGTCATCGGCCAGGTCACCAAGGGTGGCGACTTCGCCGGCAAGCAGCAGATCAAGCACGCCGTCGACGCTCACGGCCACCTCTTCATCGACGAACAGAAGAACTCCGAGACGTACGGTGAGCGCCTCTTCGAGATCCAGAAGAACCGCTTCGGCTGCTCCGGCAAGACGTTCATCCTCGGCATCGGCCAAGGCGGCCTCTTCGAGAAGGGCTCCTACTCCTTCGGCTGATCACGGCACCGCCCGGCGGGGCGATCACGTTCAAACCGCCGGGACCACGACATCCAACGACAAGGAAGGCTCAACATGGAATGGCTCATCGCAGGCGGCGTATCATGGCTCTTCGGCAACCTCGGCATCTTCATCGTTCTGGTGATCATCGCCCTGGCGTACCCACGGGCGACGGCCGTCGCAGCTTGGCTCATCATCCTGCCGGTCACGTGGGGAGGCTCAGCGATCGTCCTCGGCTTCATCGGTGCCCTGTGCGGCATCTTCCCTCTCTCACCTGAGGCGTTCACCATCGCCGCGATGATCACGGCCGTACCGTCGTTCATCATCACCAACCGCCTCGCCGGTGACATCTGGTCGATGAGCCGAGGCCGCTGAAGATGCCCACCTTCGCGGACGAGGACATGCTCAGCATGGCGGCAGGCACCGCCCTACGGAAGGACGATCGACGATCCTTTCGCCTCGGCGCGGTGGGGATACGGAACGACGGGGCATTGGTCTCATCGACGAACGGACCGTCACCCTACCCGTGCCCGGAGGTCCATGCCGAGGCGCGGCTATGCAACAAGCTGACGCCCGGGTCGACGGTCTGGGTCGCACGCGTACGCCACGATGGATCGCTGGGAATGGCACGGCCCTGCCCCACGTGTCAGAAGCGCCTCAGGTCGGCAGGAGTCACGAAGGTGATCTACACGATCAGCGACACGGAACACGGGGTCCTCAACCTCCACAGGGACACAGAGCACGTCAGGCCCTCAAGGGGGGCCCGCTGCGATCGATCACGGGCCCCGAGGCGGCCCCATCGAAAGCGGTGACGGGCCCCCCATACAAGGGCCCCACTTCGGGCCCCTTAAAAGGGGCCGGGGCCTCCCCCCTTGGAGAGCAACTTTTGTGGGGCCTCTGGAGGCGGTGGCGCCGGCTAAGGTCGCTCACGCATCTCGAGATATTTCGAGCCAAAAACGGCCGCAATTCCGACCCATCGCAATCTCCCCAGGCCGCGGCGGCTCTCGAAAATCTCGGGAAAATTTTTTGGTTGAAAAACCAAACATCATTTATCGACAATATTTAAGGGCATTGGAGCACCGAACAAGACAATGAAGATCACAGTAGGACAGTTACGCAGTGTCATCAAGGAAGAGATCAGCAGAGTATTGAGCGAAGCTGATGCACCTCAGTTTTCTGGAATCGCTGGATCATGGTTCGGTCTCATGAAGAGATCATCCAATGATCCTGAGCTACTTCAATCCCTAGCAGATGCATGGGACGCCATGTCTGCGGCTGGGGTTGTCTCACCTGCCGATGTTCGAGATGTATCAGACAAGGTCGCGGAGAGGTTTGGCCTATCATCGAACGCGATCTCATTCCACCTTCGTAAAAACCCCAGCGCATCAGGCGTTTCTGGCCAGGATTTATTGAAGGCTGCCCAAATGGCCGGTACCACCGAGAAGGCCCGACAAGAGGCTTCTATGGCCAAGTCAGCAACTGAGCGGGAGGCGATCGCCGCCGCCAAGGATCAATTAGGTATTGACCTTGCAACGATGAGCTTCATTGCCCAACAATCAGATGATCCAGGCGCATATAGAAGAGAGATGAGTCAACATGATGCATTGAAGAGCAAAATCATTGCAGCCTGGGATCCTGTCTTAAAGAAATTTGATAAGAGCAAACTTTAGAAATTGAAATTACCATCCATCTCCCAGGTTAATATTTAACTTCAATGGTTTGTGGGTATACCTGGAAGCTTTGATGTAGAATCATTGAGATGATTGAACGGGATGATGAGAGTCGTCCCGTTCATGCTTTTGAGGTTTACGCAAAATTCAATCAGCGACCATACTTTATATCATGAAGCAACAGAACATGAAGAGATTGATCCGTGAAGAGGTTCGCCGAGCAGTGCGATACGAAGCCCGCCGAGCGGCCGCGCGTCTGAAGGTCGTCACCGCTAGGCCGAACATCGATCCTCCGCCGGACACAGATCCAGATCCGATTCCGCCGACGGATCCATCACCGTCACCGCCGCCATGAAGCTCATCCTCGGGTCTGACTATTACATCGATCCTGAGACGAGACGTCTCGTCCTGACGAGCGATTTTCTCCTGAGAAGAGGATATTGTTGCAACAGCAGGTGCCGACACTGTCCGTACATCGTTTCAGGATCATCTCCTTGACCGTGTACGCATCCTACCCCGATGGATATAATGATGACACACAACCCCATGACACCCGCCACCATCATCGATCCGTGGTCGACACAGTTCATCGATCGTCTTGTGAGGCAGTTCAGAGATGAGCTGCAGACCCTCCTTCGTGAGCGAGCCGCCCTCAGGTCAGATCCTCGAGGGATCGAGGCCTACACATCCCTGCCGGTGACATGGGCCCTTCAAAATCCCCTGTGGCGAGTCCGGGCGGTACCGATGGATCTGATCGATCGTCGGGTAGAGATCACCGGACCTGGTGTCGATCCCAAGATGGCGATCACTGCGATGAACTGCGGTGCCCAGGGCTACATGGTCGATGGCGAGGACTCGTTGGCACCGACGTGGTCGAATGTGATTCGGACCCAAGAGACCCTCATCGGGATCGTTCGGCGGTCCCTACGAGCAGAGGGCCGGGACGGAACGATCCACGCGATTGATCCCGGATCTCAAACCGTGCTGCACTACCGGCCTCGAGGCCTGCACATGATCGAGGCACATTACAGAGTCGATGATGCACCTGTACCTGCCGCCCTCTTCGATGCCGGGTTGTTTCTGCATCACAATGCACGCGAGCTGCTCGCACGTGGATCCGGTCCTTACCTCTACCTACCGAAGCTTGAGACTGAGTTTGAGGCACGGTTCTGGTCACGAGTCCTGAGATGGTGCGAAGAAGAGCTTCAGCTGCCTGACTGTTCGATCCGCGTCACCGTTCTCGTCGAGACTCTGCCGGCCCTGTTACGACTCGAACCGATCGTCTGGGCCCTTCGTGAGCGTCTCACCGGCCTGAACGTCGGCCGCTGGGACTACATGCTGTCGCTCATTCGAACCCTCCATCGTGATGCCGGGTACGTCCTACCGGATCGATCACAGATGACGATGGAGACTGGGCCTCTGGCTGAGTATGCCCGCTGGGTCGTGCGCACGGCTCATCGCCGCGGTGCCCATGCGATCGGTGGAATGGCAGCCCACGTGCCGTCTCGGAAGGACCCTGACGGATCACGACGAGCCCTTGAGGCAGTTCACAACGACAAGCTCCGTGAGGTGACCCTGGGTCATGACGGAACGTGGGTCGCTCATCCGGACCTCGTTACGACGGCGCTCAATGCATTCACGGGGTCTCTGCAGTGGTCTCGTGAGCAACGATGGGTCATTCCTGGTCCTGAGACCCTGGACGTCGATCTCGTGACACGCCCCATTCCGGGACACGTCACCCTGGACGGCGTACGAGATGCAGTTCGTGGGACCCTCTTGTATCTCGATTCTTGGCTGCACGGCTCAGGCTGCGTCGCCCTGGACGGTCGGATGGAGGATGCAGCGACGGCAGAGATCAATCGAGCCCTGCTGTGGCAGTGGATCGCCCGCGGGGTTCGAACCGACGACGGCGTGGTTCTCGATGTCACTCGAGTCGCAGGCGTGATACGGGGTGAGGCGGCAGCGCTTGCCGCGGCCGGGTCCGAACCACACGCTCGAGCTCTCGAACTGTTGTTCGAGTCGATAATGTCTCCTGAACCGATCGATCACATCATCACACCTGCATATAAAGACATCATGACCTTAGGATGAATCATCGTAATTCAGGTATTGTTGCAACCACATAATTATTTCAAGAATACTTGATGATGAACATGATGCATCCAGTCATGCTTGTATATTTTCCAGAGGTGGTATAGTATCAATTCTACGATGAAAGACATCTTATACCGCGTCTATGACAGGTTGCTGTCTCGTCGCAGACCACCTGATGAGCTTCACGTCTATGACTTTGACGACACGCTTGTTCACACAGATTCTTACGTATACGTAGAGAAGTCGAACGGATCCAGGCTTGCCTTGACACCACATGACTATGCATCTCATGAGAGAGGTCTAGATGACGTATACGATTACTCTGAGTTTGAACAGGTGATCAATCCTCGACCGATCAAGTCAATGATCGCCAAGATGAAACATTCAATTGAAAAATTAGGCGCAGAGAACGTCTTCGTCCTCACAGCTCGTGGTAATCCCATCCCCGTCGAAGATTATCTGTCGACTTTAGGAATAAACGTTCGAGTCTATGCCGTTGGAACGAGCGATCCTGAAGCCAAGGCCCGCGTCATTCGTGATCAGGTTTCGTCCAAGGGATATCGACGGGTCGAGTTTTTTGACGATGCTCCTAAATATGTCGCCTCGGTTGAGGCACTGAATGCTGAGTTTCCGGACACCGCAATCATTGCAGTGCAGGTGTGATCTAAAAGATCGGCATTCGGTGCAAACGAACATGACCACAGTATAGGGTTGAATCATGGCTTTAGGTATCTGCTGTCACTGGCTAGATGAACGTACGCTGCCAAAATCCGGTCGAGTTGAGATGTACAATGCAATGGACGAACGCACCTTGCAGCTGGGTCGGTATCGAACCGGCAAGTACTCTGCAGAACAGATCAGCGGCACGTACGAACACAACGTACGTGCACTGAACGAGATGCTGCCTCGAATCGCTCGCAGCGGTGTCAAGTTGTTCCGAATCTCTTCTGCGATGTTTCCGCTGGCGGATCAGGTGTCTGAATCCCTATGGAAAGGAAACGAAGCCCTCTCGAGAGCTCTTGTCCGTACCGGACAGATCATCAATGAGCATGGATTGCGCGTGACGACGCACCCTGGACAGTTCTGCGTCCTGTCATCAGATTCAGATTCTGTCATGAAGAAAGCGATCATCGAACTCGACATTCATGCCTGGATGTTCGACACGATGGGGCTCGATCGTTCTCCTAGATATGCAATCAATATTCATGGTGGAAAGTCAGGTAGATCGGAGGCACTCATTCGAAGAATCAACGATCTCCCAGATTCAATTCGATACCGAATGACTCTCGAGAATGATGAATCCGGATACAGCGTTATCGATCTTCTTGATGTGCACAAAGAAACAGGTGTTCCGGTCGTCTTCGACACGCATCATCATGTTTTCAACGATGATTCTCTGTCGATGGAAGAGGCAATGTATGCCACAATGGAAACGTGGCCGGACGGGATTCGGCCCTTGCAACACATCAGCAACACTGAACCGGGTCTTGAAGGTGGATCTTTCGCCGACCGCCGGAAGCACAGCAACATGATCCACTATGTTCCTGACGTTCAGCTAAAGTTCCTCAAGGAAAGCAAGATCGATGTCGAGGTTGAAGCGAAGCACAAGAACCTCGCTGTCTTTGACATGGCAAAAAAGTTTGACATTCCGCTGGTTTGATGATTATCATTCCGTCGGTGCAATCCAACAACAAGGTACGTTAAGATAAGAACAGGAGGCCGAAAGGCAAAAACATGGGTAAGAAGAACAAGAACAAGAACAAGAACCAGATCGCTGATGAGAACCAGAGCTACGAGACCCAGGCGGGTGGAGACGACTTTGAGTCTCCCGTTCCATTCCCCGACAAGTTCGATACTGATTTCCTCGCAACTCTGGATGAAGAAGACCTGCATGGTCTCGGTCGATCGTTGAACGATGCGATCGGTCACGTAGGACGTTACGGATTGAATCCCTACCTATGGGAGGTTGAGATGTGCTATGTTCAACGAGAGATGCACATGCGCACGAACCGACGCGCAGCTCATGCAACCTGGTTGTCCAGTGGCCCATCTACGGAGCTTAACTGAACATGCAACTACAAAAAGCAACGACACCTTCACCTCGCCGAGCGGTCATCTCAAGCGAAGATCGAAACGTGATGACCAACTACCTGGCATCTCTGAAACGATATCCTCAGCTGTCTCACATCGAGATGGTCGATCTCTTCAAGGAGTACGGTACCGGCGGCGGCGCGGCAGACAGAGCAAAGAAGAAGCTCGTTGAATCCAACCTACGACTCGTCGTCTACATCGCGAAACAGTACAAGGGATACAACATTCCGATCGAAGACTTGATCCAAGAGGGTAACCTCGGACTCATGAAGTCGATCGAGAAGTTTGACTGGACGAAGGGATTCAGGTTCTCAACCTATGCGACCTGGTGGGTGAAGCAAGCTATCGGTCAGTACATCTTAAAGCGTAAACGAATCGTCAGGATGTCTGCACACGCAGTGACCGCTCAAAAGAAGATGGCTGCAGCTGCAGAGGAGTATCGTCAGACGATGGGTTGTGATCCATCGATCGAAGAATTGAAGGAGATGACAGGTACATCTGATGCAGTATACAACGCAACGACGTTCGCAGGACGCCACATCATCTCGCTTGACCAGCCGCTATCCGCAGATCCTGGATCTGACACTCTAGAAGATAAACTTGTCGATCACAATTCGTTGAACCCTCTTGAGATGATCTCATCTCAACAGTTGATGAACGTTGCAAGAGGAGTCTTGGAACAATTGACTCCAAAGGAGGCTGCAATCCTGCGGCTTCGATTTGGACTTGTCGACGATATCATGGATGATGATAGCTACGCTGTCTCTCCAGAAGAACTGGAAATGATTGCATCAGGAGAAGGAATGAAGTGATGAACAAAGTTTTTGAGTTTTTGCAGACCCCCAGCGCTAACTTGCTGTTCACGATGATCATGTTCTTAGGACATGCTCTGTACATGAGATACTCTCATGATCGTCTTCGTACGATGCTGTACCTAGACGTTCTAGATTTCGTTCACAAGCAGAACAAGAAACAGAATGACATTGAGGAGGATTTCAGCAACAGGATGCAGATCCTGAGGAATGCATCTTTTGCTCCCAAGATGTCATCTGCACCATACATCAAGCTCGTCCCAAAATCAAAGAAGGATGCCTGATCACATGATGAAAAAAGGTAAAAGGTTCGATAACGGATACGCAACCGTTGACGATGGCGTCAACTATCGAGACATCGCAGATACAATGACTGAGATTGGATATACAATGAATCACTCCTCTGCGAGAAACTACGTGCTACGAGTCATGCGCAAGTTCGCCAAGGCAATTACTAACCAGTACGGAATTGACATGACCGATGAAAGGTTGGACGTCGTCGCTCGTTCCCCCATGTTCCAGAGCGGAATCGCAGATCTACTACAAGACCTAGAAACAGTGAGGAAACATTGAACATGAAGGCAACGAAATATCAACAAAAATCTCAGATCAAACTTGAGGATCTTCTTCGTCGACGAAAGTCAACGTTGAAACAGTTCCTTAAGGATCGAGGAATCACAACTTACGAAGGATTGGACAGCACGTGTAAGAGATTAGGCGTTTTGACGCCGCATCAGTCATCTTTTACTGAGTGCGTAGATAGATATGTTTCGAATCCGGCCGCGGGTGTGGTCGTGATTCCTCCTGCACCGGTGATTGAAGAGTCTACAGGCCAGTCGATGACCGATGATGAAGATTCTTTTGAAGAGTTTCAACCGCAGTTATCTGTCATGGATGAATCAGGCGATTCTGAAGTTTCAGTCGTTCTGCAAGATGCATCATTTGGTCAATCAAAGATCATGACCAAGAAGCAAAAGAAACTGATGAAGAGATCCGAACAGGAGCCGTCAGACCCGCAGTGATGGAGTGAGTTTTCAATGAAAAGAGTCTTAGTTTATGACGTCGAGATGAAGAAGATCGGTAATCAGACGCGTCGATCAACGGAGTTTTTAGATAAGTCGTCAGATAAGCCATCAGCTGAAAAGAAGCAGCGTGCAATCAGAACGATCAATAATGCATCTGCCTTGAGCAAGATAGTTGAATCCATCGAAACATTGAAGTTGAATGATCCTCAGAAAGATGGACCGATCGTCAAGGAAGCTGTTGAGAAAATCTCTTCAATCGTCGAAGAGATGAAGCTTGAATTCAAAAAAGACTATTGGGATTGATCATTGATTAGGTGCAAACATTGCACCACTAGATGGTATACTAGTCTTATGCAGTCAGTCATCGACATCCTGGAGCAGCTCGAGGCCAACAATTCCCGTCTATTCAAAGAGGAACTTCTTGAGTCGCAGGTCACCAACGACCTCCTCAAGAAGGTCTTCGTGGCCGCTGGTGACCCATACATCAATTACTACGTCAACAAATTCAAGATGCCCAAGGCAGACGGGATCGGCGCAGATGATCTCGTTCTAGAGCATTTCCTAGAGGATATCTACGAAAAGCTCTCCACTCGTAAGGTGACCGGCAATGCCGCCAAGGACCTCGTGGTCCGGCTCTTCATGGACATGACCGGACCACAACAGAAGTGGTGCCAGAGGATCCTCCTGAAGAACCTCCGGTGTGGCGTCCAGTCCACCACGGTCAACAAGGTGTGGCCCGGTGCCATCGTTGGATTCTCGGTTCAACTAGCCGAGACCCTAGAGACTCGGCACGAGGACGGCAAAGGAATCATCATCTGCGAACCTGTGTTGTACCCGACGTGGGTAGAACCGAAGCTCGATGGTCTCCGGTGTGTGGCCGTGAAACATTCCGGTGAGGTGACGATGTTCACCCGCAACGGTACCGCCCTCGAGACCCTACCCCGGATCAAGTCTCTCCTCGAATCGGCTCCGTGGGACGAGTTCATCCTCGACGGCGAAATTATGGGTGAAACGTGGAATGATTCAGCTTCGGTAGTCATGTCCCATAAGAAAGGTAAGGACGACTCGAAAATGGTCTTTCACGTCTTCGACGCCCTACCATTCGAGGACTGGCGAGACCAGGAGAGCCACCTCGACCTCGAGGACAGGTTGGAACTCGCCAAGGAATTGGTATCGCAGGTCGGAGACCCGGCTGTGGTACAAGTTCAGGGTCGACTCGTCAATGATCAGGAGGAACTCCTCGCCGCCTACCTGCATGACACCGACGCCGGTTACGAGGGCATCATGGTGAAGGACCTGGTGGCTCCGTACCTCTTTAAAAGATCTTCTAATATTAGAAAAATGAAACCTATCGCCACTTACGAAGGAGTTATCGTGGGTCACTACGAGGGCCGTCGAGGCTCCAAGCGTGAGGGCCTGTGGGGTGGCTTTGAGGTCGTCCTGCCGAACGGTGTGGTGACTCGAGTGGCCGGTGGATTTACTGACAAATTGAAGGCCGATATCAATCTAGATCCGGATTCATGGATTGGACGAATCATTGAGATGGAAGGTCAACCTGATCCTCTTACAGGAGACGGATTGACGAAAGATGGTAGGGTTAGGTTCCCGGTTTATATTCGAGAAAGAGATCAAAGAGACGTTGATCAAAAAATTATCATTGTATATGATTCATATATGAATCAGCATTGTAACAAGTTGTAATATTTTGGTACAACCGATTGATTCAGGTATACTTTATAATCGCCTAATCTATAGGATTACATTTGGTTACATTTAGGAGAAAAAATGAAGAATTTTGTATTATTTTTAGCAATTGGATGTTGTGTTTTTGGTTGTCATGGAAAAGATCCTGTTTCTGTTGATTCATCAGCATCTGCTGTTGTGACTGCGGAAGCTGTTCCTACTGTAGTTCCCACAGTTTCTGCGACATCCCCTGCTGTTACTGGCACAGTTCCTGTTTCTAGTGTTTCAGCTAACCTGCCAGTTGATAAGAAGTGAACTAAACATAATGAAATTAAAAATAAAAGGGAGGCTAAAAACCTCCCTTTTATTCTTTTGACAATAAATTTATTGTTCTATTTGTTTAATCAAACCTGTTTCTTCATCAAAACAGTCCTTGTCACTCATTCTATTTTTTATGAATGTTCTTAAAATTAAGATTGTGTATTCTTGCTCCAAAACTTTGTGTTGTAATTCCGTAAATCTTAACTTTTGTTTTAATTGTTTTATCTCTTCTAAATCGACTTGTGAAATATATCTTTGAATACTTTCATCCATTGTGAAAAAATAATTTATGAAATATTGAAGTAAAATTATTGTGATAATTTTGACATTAATAAATTATATAACGTAGTTTTGACTTCTTCGTAAAGACTTGCGTTGAAACTTGTGCCTTTAATGTCGACGCTATCAAATTCTTTTGTGACGTATTGTCCATTTTCGTCATTGTAGCCTCGTGAATAATGAATCATCACAGCATTTAATTGCGGGCTGACCGTAAATTGTTCAATTCTTACTTTGTCTAAGGTGATTGTATTTGGTGTAACATCAAGGGGCATATTTTTCTCCAATTAAAATTACGTTGTTATGCTTT
>Ga0194129_10007599_pt1 | contig 12841 bp, 9 predicted proteins | sample TA2KigCa35mmetaG_FD_150862 | JGI IMG/M metagenome (GOLD analysis project Ga0194129, IMG submission 150862) | Freshwater microbial communities from Lake Tanganyika, Tanzania - TA2015038 Kigoma Deep Cast 35m | ecosystem: Environmental > Aquatic > Freshwater > Lake | place: Tanzania: Lake... | reverse complement strand
GGCGTGGCCTGATCCCGCGCCACGGATCCGAACACCGCAGGATTGCTGGCGCCATGGCGGGCAAGCAGCTCATGGAGCTGCGGGGCCAGTTGCTGCAGCTCGGCGAGACGCATGGGTGTTCCAGGCCTGTCGTGCGCTCAGGGATTCAGTACACGCTAAACCGCCAACGCCAGCTCCGGCACGAACGCCGCCGGGATCGCCCTCTGCAACCGCCAGCGGATCGCCATCGGCCGCTCGCCCTGGTGGGTCACGTAATCCGCGAACCCCAGGCACAGAAACGGCAGCGTCACCCCGCCGCGCTTGTTCTCCTCCCGCACGAACAGCAGCACCCGGCTCCCGCGCTCACGATGGTGGATGTAGCGCTGCCCCGTGGGTGAGGCTTGCCGCGTGAGGCTCTGGCTCTCCCAGTGGAACTCCCACGGGGAGATGGCGTAGTCGTTGTAGCGGGTGGTGGGGGAGAAGAGGGCTTCGCTCTTGCGCAGGGTGATGAACAGCAGGTCGCACTGGGTGGCCTGGTGCCAGAGCACGCCCTCGCGGTGGATCCAGGGGGCGTGATCGCTGAGCGTGCACGCGCAGCGGCACCGGCAGAGCCCAGGGCAGGGGGTGAAGGCGGTGATCGGCACGGGCAGCGAGCAGCTCCAGCAGCTGGCGCAGTTTCTGGCGCCAGGCGCCGGCCTGCCAGAGCACGGCCAGGGCATCCTCCAGTGGACGCCACTGGCGGCCGGTGCCGAACAGCTGGACGGTGAGCATCAGCCACGCACGCCGCTCGCGTTCGCCCAGGGGCTGCAGCTCCGGCGGGGCGGAAGCGCTGAGGGCGGCGGCGAGGGCGCGAAGGCGATCGGGATCGTCGCCATGCAGCAGCGCTGAGCCGATGGCGCGGCTGAGGCGCTCCTCCTCCGGGTGGGGCGCAGCGCCGAGCCAGCCCAGATCCCGGCGCAGGGCAGTGAAGGAGGCGCCGCGGATGCCGTAGAAGTCGGCCGGGTCCATGGCCAGGGCTTCGAGCCACTCGGCCAGGTCGCTGGTGGGTGTGAGCACCTCCTCGGCGGCCAGGGCGCGCAATTCCTCCAGCAGCTGGGGCCGGCGCGCGGGCAGGCACTGGCGCAAGTTGGAAAGCACCCGCTCACTCGCCACCCGATCGAGCACCAGCCGGCAACCGGGCGGCAGGAAGGGGAATCCCTGCGTCAGCTGCTCCTGCAGCTGGCTGCGACTGCAGCCGAGCAGGGCGCGGTAGCGCAGGTCGAAGCGGAAGCGGCGGTGATATCCAGCGCGCTGAAACAGAGGATGGCCGCAGCGCCACGGCAAGGACGCCCCCCTGGGGGGCGCATGGCCCGATCCTTGACGCGGTGTGAGGACCGGCCGAGGGATGCGGTGGGTGTGCGCCGGCCCAGTGGCCAACCCCTTCCGAAGTGGTGGCCTCAGAATTTGTTGGGATGCTTTTAGGTTGCAGCCATGTCAGACGAAGGTGGCTTCGCCATTGTTGCCATCAGTACGCGGCAAAAGCAGGACGGCATAATAACCGTCGTCGACGACTACTAGGCCCGTGGAGAAACAAGATCCATAAGGCGTGAATAGCTGTTAACCACATCGTATTTGACCGAATTCGATTCGACAGAGCGACTTATCTCGCTGAAAAACTGGCGGGCGCATTGGATCTTGGCCGCCTCGATTGCTCGCAGCTTCATCGAAGACATTGTGCCCTTGGTTTCTGCTACAAAATAGATGTGCTTAACACTCCCAGCCTTAAATGAGATTGCCCAGTCGGGGTTGTAGTCGCCGACCGGCGTTGGGATGAGGAATCCACGCGGCAGCTTTGCGTAGACTACAACTTCACTGCTTGCATCAAGATCCCTCACGAAATCCCTCTCGACATCTGAATCAGTTATCGCGTAGTCATAAATATGATTCATCAGCTTTGAGGTTGCGCGGGAAAAGTCTTGGCCGGCCTGGTTTGCAGTGAAAATATCAACATCGTACCTCTCGTCGACTCCGTCGTACACCAGATGCTCGATCATCATGGCCGCCTTCTGCTCGGAAATAATCCGTGAGGCCTCTGTGATGAAAGACTCAGGGTTCTTCGTGAACTGTTCGAAAACTCCAGGGGCAATCCGAGCGAGTATGGTAGCTGTTGTGTCTCGAGTCAGATGTGCGATCTCGGCCACTTTCCCCACCAGGTCGTATTTGACTAGGGAGTGGATAGAGTTTCCATATTCCGTCGTCGTACTTGTGACAGTGAAGGCATCTCCATCACGAAGCTGGCCGTCAGTCAATTGCTCAATCTGCACGCCAGCCTGAACGGTGTACTGCAAGGGGGTAACGCGCAGCTCGCTATCCAACGCGCCAACGCACTTACGGATGAGCTCTGCTGAGTCAAACTCAACCTTGTAGATCGCCTTGCGGTTGATGCGAGCCCAAAGCTCCTGGAACTCTTTCTTTTCGAAGTTCGAGTTCAGAGGATTAGTCTTAGGCTTGCGACCATCATCCACCTTAGGTAGTTGAGCATCACTGAAAACACTATCGATAAGCTGAAACACCAACTCTTCGTTAGGCTTTAGTTCTTCGGGCAAGTCGGCCAGGGTCCCCGATGCTTTGGCCACGTGGTAGGCATCCGCAATCTGATCCGCGGCGTCCGTGTAGTCATTCTTGACCAAATATCGGTAGATCAGTTTCGCCATAGCAGAGGTGACCTCAACAGGCCCGTGTTCGGTCGTGAATGTCTTGCCCGTGAAATACTCCTCATTGGCCTGCCGCGGTCGCGAGGAGAGAGACTCTGCGATTTCCCTCTGGAGACCGGCCACAAAGTCCTTGTAGCTTTCGCTCGCCACTACGGTCAACACGTTGATGTCATGTACGACAGCCGGATGGTCCATCCTGTCCCCGTGCTGGTTGACGCTCAATCGCAAGCCTCGTCCCACCTCTTGGCGACGCATCACGACGTTGTCGCTGTGCTTCAGCATGCAGAGAGTAAATACATTAGGATTATCCCACCCTTCACGCAACGCCGAGTGGGAGAAGATGAAACGAGTCGGCTCGTCAAAAGAAAGTAGCTGCTCTTTTTTCTTTAAGATCAGATCATAAGCATCAACGTCTTGAGAGACCGAGACCTTCTTCCCGGTTTCAGCATCAGTTTCTTGTTTGATCGCACCATCAATGTCCCGTCCGCTCTTCTTGTCGATCGAGAAATATCCACTGTGTGTCTCGGCAGGCTTGATGCCAGCTAGATAGTTCCAGTAGGCACCATTATCGATCGCAAGCTCCGAGAGGTACTCGGACTTTAGTAGCTCATACTCTTCTTCAAAGACCCGTGCATATTCGCCTTTAGAGTCTGATTGATTGTAGTCGCGATATTTCACAACCTGGTCGATGAAAAACAGCGAAAGGACCTTTACGCCCTGCGAGTGAAGCTGCTTTTCCTTGTCAAGATGCGCCTTGATCGTCTCACGAATCTGGATGCGACGTATATCGCGCTCGGAGACATCGCCACTCGCCTCACCAGCCCTAAGCACTACGCCATTGGTGAATTCGACCGTGTCATTGACGGCGTCGATTTGGCTGATCGTAAAACCACGGTACTGGTCCATCTCACCGGACCTCACGAATAGGTCATCGCGAAATTCAAGCCGGCGGAGCTGGCGCTTGATCTCGCCGGACTTGAGCCTTACCTCCAACTCGATTCGTGCTGTGGGAGCTTTGCTAGAAATGTCGATGCCCTCTAGGTAGAGATAGGCATTAGTGCCGGCCAGTCCACGCGTCTGGATGCCACGCACGGCAATCTTCTTCACAAGCTTCTGATTGTAAGCATCAAGCGCATCTAATCGATGGATGCGGTTGTGTTGAGTCCGATGAGTCGCCGAATAACGCAGAATGAAGAGTGGCTTAAACTTTGGAAGTGCTTCCATTGTCGCCGCGCCTTCCATTTTCTGCGGCTCGTCCAGGATGAGGATTGGACGGTTTACGGCGATTACATCGATAGGCCTGCGCGACTGGAAATCATCCAGCTCCTCGTAAATGCGGCGATTGTCTGCGCCCCTAGCGTTAAACGCCTGGATATTGATAACCATCACGTTGACACCAGAGCCAGAAGAAAAGCTTTCCAGCTCGTGCGGGAGCTTAGAGTTGTAGATGAAGAAACGGGCCTTCTTGCCGTAGCTCTCTGCAAAGTGGTCCGCAGTGATCTTCAGTGACTTGTAGACGCCTTCACGAATAGCGATCGACGGAACCATGACAATGAACTTGGACCACCCATATCGCTTATTCATCTCGAAGATTGTTTTAATGTAGCAGTATGTTTTTCCTGTGCCAGTCTCCATTTCAACATCGAGGTGCACGCGCGCTGCAGCCAGTGCCTCCCTCTTGTAAGCCGACTTAACAGGGACACGAGCACCCTTGCTATCGAAGGTGGTAAACTCCGACAAAGATTGTGATAACGAGAAATTTTGACGACGCTGGACCTTATGGATGTTTTCCAGGAGCTGTTCGTCCGTGAGTGCAAGGTCAGCGTTCTTGAAGCCTTCCTCGAAGAAGCTGCTCTGTACCCTACGCCCGGGATCGATACGGTAGGCCAAGCCGGATATCATTGGCTGGCCGGCAAAGCAATCGACTACGTCGTTAACGGCGTTGGTCTGATAAGTCTGGACCTTGAACCTGAGCCTCATAGCCGTCCTCAGATTGATTTGACTTCGGTGGTTGGTGAGAGTTGGCGGAAGATCTGTTCAACGTTGATCTTCACCGAATCTGAGACAAAGCTATTGTCCCGAAAGATAACGCGTAGGGGCAGGTGGCCCGCCATCTCCTTTACTAGATCCTCGGTGATTCCGCATTCAAAGCAGGCTATAAGGGCGTTGTCATCGACGAAGAACACCGACTTGCCGTGAACCATCTCTCGGCGGATTGGCAGTGACAGGTCCACGCCCCAATCGACAAGCACTTGGAACAACAGGTCCTCAGCAGTACGGCCCTCTTTGACGTTGTCGACCATGTCTAGTAGTTCGGTCTGATTCAGTTCGTATGGGCGGTAAAAAACTTCCTTCATGTTGGAAGTATCCAATTGAAGCGTTCGAAAGCCAATATCACGGTTCCAGTCGGGGTGGCAATCGCCTTCTAGTATTTTCTTACCAGCACGCCGCAAGCGTTCTTTGCAAATGCTAGAGACATATATGAGGCCATCCTTAAATGCCTCCGAATCCCTACTTGCGCTCTCTCGCATTTGAACAAGAATGAATCTGCGCCTCCCACCATCCTCAGAGTTTAGATCAAGAGTCGCATGGCCAGTTGTGCCACTACCTGCAAAAAAGTCGAGAATTATGTCGTCACCATCTGGGGAGGTTACCGTGTTGATTAAGCGCTTTATCAACTTGAGAGGCTTCTTGCCATTTGGAAAAGGCACACCACCCTCAAGGGCAACTCCACCAGCTGTCTTGATATCAGACCAGAAGTCGCCTGGGTTATGAGTAAGATATTTGTCTGCGAATAGAACTCTAATACGCGGATCACGGCTTGCCAAATCAAAGTTAGTCTTGAAGATGCTGAGCCTTCCTCTGGAGGACAATACTGCGGAAAGCTCTTGATCGGATTGTCTAGCCTCAATGGCTCGATCTTTAAGGCTGCCAGCCCCCACAGCTTGAATAATCCTCCATGCATTAGACCACTTGAGGTCGTCTTTGCCTTTCTCGTCCAATATTCCTTGCTCGCGAAAGTACCTTGCCAGAGACGATACGCGTGCCGCCTTGAGAGTGCTATTTAAGGTGCATACATCTTCTTCAGATGCCACTTCTTTGTCTGTAAGATGCTTTAACTCTTCAATCTGGTTCTTGCTTAGGCCAAGTATGATCTCCTTGTATTCGTCATTCCAAGCGCCATTGTCGACCTGCACAGGATTAATCTTGATCTGTGCCCCCTTTTTGTAAAAAAGAATATATTCTTTAGTTTTCGGGAAGCGACTTCCGGCGTGTGACATTTTTACGCCAGTAGCCTCTGATAGTTTAACGGCAACACAGTTGACAAAGTTGTCCTCGCCAAAGATCTCATCGCAAATCTTTCTAAGGTTGTGAATCTCGTTGTCGTCTATTGAGATGAATATTGCGCCATCATCCGTGAGCAAGTTTCTGGCTAGCTTAAGTCTAGAATAGATCATGGAAAGCCAGTCAGAGTGGAACCTGCCGTTAGACTCTCCGTTGGCGATTAGGCGGCTGCCATCCTGCGATATCTGATTTGATCGTTTTAAGTAGTCTTGGGCGGTTTCCGTAAAGTCATCGCGGTATATAAAGTCTGATCCGGTATTGTAAGGTGGGTCGATATAGATTGCTTTGATTGCCCCAAGATATCCTTCCTGAAGGATCTTCAGGGCCGCAAGGTTGTCTCCTTCAATAAAGATATTCCTGGTCGTTTCGAAAGCTACGCTCTCCTCTTGCACTGGCCTAAGTGTCTCTGCAATTGGAGCACTTGCAGCCAACAGGGCATCTCGCTTCCCGGGCCAGTCGAGGCGAAAACGTTCTTGAGGCCCTTCCACGATGTGGTCACTCAACTCCTGACGCAGCTGATCGAAATCCACCGCCAGGCGCATCGCTCCAGCCACCTCGTCCCGCACTTCGGTCACGCAAGCAGGGAACAGCTCACGGATCCGTGCGATGTTGTCCTGGGATAAATCTGGGCTGTGCATCCTCAGCTTGTCCATGCTGGTCCTCTCAGTACTTCATTATCGCTGCGGTCGGTTGCTCCGCGGTCAAGTGTTGAAGTTCTTGTCTTGCCAAGCGTAGTTCCGCATTGATCGCAACTCGCTTGTTGAACTGCTTTTCGCGCGCTAGGCGCGACCTGATCCCCTCGACGTGATGGGCCTGCTTCTTGATCGCCATGGCCTGTGCGATGCGATCTTCCAGCGATACTTTTTTTTCAGGATTGGTGCAGCTGTCGAACGGTTTAAACGTTCCACCCACACTGGCGACTAACTGCGCCATCTCACCTGCCACCAAAGGCTCAAGTAGGCGCTCATACAACATGTGCATATCAAGTGCTATCGGAATGGCCGCGAGCTGCTCCCCCTCCTGCACCCAGTCACCGTGGAAGTATTCGCCAACGACCCAGCGGCTGCTGTCAGCTTCACTTGGCCGTTTGTAAGCGGCGGCCAACCTGATGCGGCGCCCATTGACCACCTCAAAGATGAGCGGAAAAGAGATTGCTTTGTCGATGGCGCCTAGCACTCCCTGATCCAGTTTTTCAGTGCGTGCGGTGATACGAAAGATCTGGATCTCTGTCACGTGTTTCGATGCCGCAAGGTTTACTGTTTCGGGTGCGAGTTTGTACGACCAGACGATCTGATCCACCTCACGCACGAATATCGCTTTCAGTGCAGTGTTCGCTCCAGCGTGTTCGTAGATCTTGTTCTTGGGGATCACGCGACCAAAAGCAGCGGCGCGTGGCCACTCGTAGAGGGTCATACGTGACCTCCTTGTACGACCAGAAACGCAATCAACTCGAAGTCTTCCAGCCCTTGAATGATGTTGGTTAATGCTGTAGTGCTTCCGCCGCTAAATAGGCTGTCGATATCTTTTTCTTCCTTGACCTCGACCATGGAGCGGATAGCGCTTGAGAGAAGGTCTGAATAATGATCCATCTTGCGCCCGTCATGCGTGAATTCATTGAAAATGCGGCAGACGTCGCGGATGGGCTCGATGCGCCCTTTGCAGCTGGATCGGATCAAGTCGAGCAGGCGCTTGACCTCTGTATGGTCAGCGACGATCTGACCGTCTTCAGCGATGTAGACAAGGTAGAACGGGTGCAGCCGGTTCTGCTGGTTGATATTGACGCTGTCGTGAATGTTCTTCAGCGCAAAGATGACGCCTGGCTGGAGGCCCATTTCCGGCAGTGCCGGCACGACAGCGTGCATGCCGAAAGGCACGGTATCGAGATCGCCATGCTCCTTGATGTAATTGAGCAGGTCCATTCGGAAATCGTTCAGCCCGAGATCCGTAATGGAGATGCCGGCCTTTACGTCTTCCAGCTCGATAACCTCGTCCTGGAGCCGCTTGAGTTGTTCCTTGCGGTAGCTAATCTCGCTTGACTTGGCAGTAAGCACGTTATCGTCGCCTGTGGCGGTGATATCCGTGATGACCATTCGATTCTCGACACGTTCTTTGAGGTTGATGTACTCATCGAGCGTGATGTCTGGCCAGTAGTTAACAAGCTGGATCTGGCTATTGGGTGAGCCAATCCTGTCAATCCGACCAAACCGCTGGATAATCCTGACTGGGTTCCAGTGGATGTCATAGTTGATTAAAAAGTCACAGTCCTGTAGGTTTTGGCCTTCGGAAATGCAATCAGTCCCGATCAGGATGTCGAGCTCCGCTGTCTCGTCCGGAAACACAATGGCCTTTTCTTTCGATCTTGGTGAGAACAGCGTCAGGACACCCTGGAAGTCATACGTTGTCTTAAGCGTGGTCTTGGGCGATTCGGAGCCCGTAACCCTCCCGACGTGGAGTCCTAGCTGCTTTGCAAAGGGCGCCAGATTAGCGAAGAGGTAATTTGCAGTGTCAGCAAAAGCCGTTAAGATCAGCAGCTTTCGGTTCCCCGGGTTCAATGGAGCATCAATCTTCTGTTTGATCAGCCCGAGCAGATGTTGCAGTTTGGAGTCGTCGCCCGGTTCCACCTTCTCCATTGAGGCGATGAGGTCCTCGATCAGGATCCGATCAGCAGCCAGGTCATGCTTCCATGACGGCAGATCCATATCTGCAAGACTGATCTTGATTTTCTTGCCTACCGTGAATTCATCAAGGCCAGCCAGATCTTCGTCTTCCGGATCAAATTGACTCGATTGCGCAAGGAAGTCACTTACCTCGACATGACGGCCTGTCTTTTCGAAAGTCTCAATGGCTTCCAAGCTTCGTAAGATATTGGTGGAAAGCGCCCTGAGCGTGAGCCGAAAGGCTTCTACTGAGCTCTCCAGGCGCTTGAGGAGATTAGTTGTCATGAGAGCTTGTAGGCTACGCTCTCGATCCGCTTGCTTTAGTTTCCCTCTTCCCCCTTCAACTTGTGTGTCATATATCTCCTCGTATTTGCGGAGCCGACTTGGCAGCACGTAACTGATTGGCGCGTAGACGGCCAACTTGAGAACGGAGAGTTGCTTGAAAATATCATTCAGGCCCATCACGTCAGTGCGGTCTGTGATCGGGCAGTGAAACGAGAGTGGCTTCAGCCGCTGTGGAAACTTTCCGATATCCTTAGTATCGTAAAATGTCTCAATGTGCTTCCTTGAGCGTGCTATCGTGACGGCATCAAGAAGTTCAAAGAAATCGAAGCTGAGAGCATTCAGAATTGAAGCGGCCGTCCTCTCTTCAGGAGACTGAGATGACCATTCGTTGAATGCTCGTTGGGCTTGACGAAAGATCTCTTCTATGCTGACCTCTGTTTTGAGATGCCTGCTAAGTTCATCAGACTCTCCCTCGTAGGCAAGCGCAAGTTGGTTGCGGAGATCCGTGAATCGATTGTTCACTGGAGTCGCCGATAGCATCAAGACTTTTGTTTTGACGCCTGCCCGAACCACCTGGTTCATAAGCTTCTGATAACGTGTCTCTCGATCTTTATAGATTTCGTTATTGCGAAAGTTGTGCGACTCGTCAATTACGACTAAATCATAGTTGCCCCAATTCACTCTGTTCAGCGGGATTCCGTACGACTCCCCGGAGCTACGAGAGAGATCCGTGTGGTTCAATACATCATAGTTAAAGCGATCCTTCGCAAATATGTTTGTTGTCAGATTCGTGTTGTAGTTGCGCCAGTTATCCGCAAGCTTTTTGGGGCACAGCACCAAAACTGATCTATTCCGTAACTCGTAGTATTTAATGACAGCGAGTGCCGTAAAGGTTTTGCCAAGGCCTACGCTATCTGCAAGAATGCATCCATTAAAAGTCTCTAGTTTGTTGATTATTCCCGTAGCAGCGTCTCTTTGAAAGTTAAAAAGCTTCTGCCAGATCTTGGTTTCTTGATATCCAGTTCTGTCATTTGGGAGGCTGTCGGCGTCCACCGTCTCCAGGAAGTCCCTGAAAATATTATGCAGAATCAGGAAGTAGATCTTCTCGGGAGAATTCTCCTGATATACTGATTCTATGTGATCACAGATGGATTCAGTTACGTCCTTCACTTTTTCGGGGTCTTCCCATATCTGCTCAAAGAGCTGAAGGTAGACCTGTGTGTGACTAGGCTCGCTGAACCTGGTAACAAAGTTCGAGACCGCATCACCTCTTTGGTAGCCCAAGTCAACCATCGTGAATCCGCTGACGGGCATATATGCAGCATCCGTCCCCGGCTGTGAGACGTGGATAAATTGCTGCATTGGGGCGGGCGATGCGTTCGATCTGAACTTGGCCTTTCTGCGTATCCACTCGGCGCATTCACGTGCCACAGCTCTTTGCGTCAGCTTGTTGCGAAGCTGTATCTCAAATTCGGTTCCGTATAGCCCCCTTTCTCTGTTGCTCTTGGGTATGTGAAACTCTCTGTGCTCTCTTTTAAGTCTATCTGTCGCCTGAGCCGGAATAAATGTTGGCGCTGTAAAAATAAATCTCAGCTCGTTGATTGCGCTTAGCTCATGCCTGAGGGCTTCGAAGGCATAGATCGAAAAATATGATGCGGCAATTCTTAATCGACTTCCTTTTGCGAGTGCTTTTTTCAGATCTTCGCCTAGCAAGGTCGAGGAATTATCGATTATCTCCATTTGGAATCTCTACTGGTGGCTTTGGTTAAACAAATCCAGTCACCAAACTTGTAAATATCTTCGATATTGGGGACTGCTCGGCCGTCGTCAAGGCTGACAGCTGCACGGCGGATCTCTCCTTGATGGGGAGCGGCGTCGCCGCAAGCCCAACTGGTGGCTGGGGTGGTTGTCATGGAGCTGCTCTCCGCCCTCCTCTCGCCCCCATTGTGCCGCCAGGGCAGCGCAGGCGCAGCCAGGCTTCTCAAGGGTCTGCCTGTCAAGGCCAAAACTATGCAGTCTGTGCATTGTTTTGGCCTACGAGCCATGCAACCGCACCGCCTCCTCATACTCCGCCCCGATCCCCAGCCCTGAGTCCTCATCAGGCATCAGCCGCTTCATGCCCACGTGGATCAGGCAGGCCAGAGCCAGGACGCCCCAGCTGCCGGGCAGGGTCTTGAGGCTGCGGGAGGTGCCGGGTTCGTTGATCTGCAGCCCCCCCTGGCTGACAGCCGCCACCTCGCTGAGCACCGCCATGAAGCGCTGCTGCTCCATCTCCCCAAACAGCTGAAGGGCCTCGAGGCAGTAGCTCACCGCGTCCTGCCCCAGGCCATCAGGCTGGTCAGCCCGCAGGTCGCGTCTGGCGATGCTGCTGCGCAGGTCTTTGGCCTTGTCTGCCAGCTCGCCGTAGGGCTGGGCCTCGAACTCCCGCAGCATCAGCCGGGGCTACCCAACAATGCCCCCCGGTGGCGTTCTTAATTTTCAAGGCTCCGGGTTCAGCATCGAATCAGTTGTCGGTGCCCCTCTAGAAACCGCTCCTGCTCCCGGCTGAACGGCCGGATCAGGTTCGCCCCCTCGATGCCCCAACACCGCAACGCCTCGCGTGCGGCGTCGTGTTCGCAGATCAGCTCACCGCTGCTGTCGAAGCTGATCCAGTGCCGGTCGAACAGCTTGTCCACATGGGGTGAGAGCAGCAGGCCATTGGCACCGCTCAGGCGTTCGTGGTTGTCGCAGTCGCGCCAGGGCTTGATGTGGCTGGCCACCAGAAACTCCTGCTGCTTCAGACCCGTTACCCGACAGGCCGGCTCCAGCTCCGCCACCCGATGGCGAAACAGGCCCTGCCCCAGCCGCGCCTTGGTGAGGGCGTCGCGCTCGGTGCTGCTGGGCACGTCGCGCAGCTGTTGCATGTCGTCGAGCAAGGCCGCCGCCGCATCGCCCTCCTCCGCCAGCACCACCAGGTGCACGCGCACTGCTGCATCGGCATGCTCCTCGATCAGCCTGAGCAGCAGCTGGCCCAGCGTTTCGCTCAACCCCGCCAGATACACCCCCTGATTGCCTCGCCCGCTGCTGGTGCTGATCGGGCTGTGGCGCTCTGGCAGCAGTGGCTGCAGCAGCGCAAAGAAGGGCTGCGGCACCAGCGCCTGCCGCAACGGCTGCCAGTTCACGCGCACCAGCCAACCCTCCGGCCCCCAGTTGTCGCCCACCGCTCCGAACTCCGGCGGCTTGGCCGCCGTGACCGCCGCCGTTTCCACCAGCCCGATCTGGCTGATGCGGCCGTAGGCGTAGCTGAACACCACGTCTCCCCGCTGGCAGCGGGTGAGGTTGTCGTAGCTCACATTGCGGGCGCCATTGGCATTGGCCTTGGGCGACCACACGTAGCCGCCGTCGGTTTCCTGCCGGTAGGTCTGCTTGTGGTTGACCCACCAGAAGGCCATGGCTGGACAGCGGTGCCCCTGTTGTAGCCCAGGCCCGCTGCCGGGGCTGGCGGGGTGTGACGGGGGTGGCACTTGTAGAGGAGACGCCTTGCTGTCATGCCGCTCTCGCAACCGCCAGACCAAGCCGATCCGCCGCCGCACGCTGAAGGCGCACGCACCGCTGGGTAGTAGCACGCGCGCTAACATGGAAAGGTTGTTTCGAGTCGAGTACTACAGCCCTCGGGTTCGCGAAGACATCGAGTCCTGGCCCGTCGATCTGATCGCGCGCTGCGACGAGCTGCTCGACCTGCTGGAGGACCACGGTCCCCAGCTCGGGTCTCCACACTTCAAAGCCATGGGTGGCGGCCTGTTCGAGATCAGGCCAAGGGCCCGCTCCGGCATTGCTCGGGAACGCCTCAGGAACGTCAAACGCCATGGCTGACATCCCCTATCAACCGCTCATCCGCGATCG
>Ga0194129_10007597_pt1 | contig 12842 bp, 10 predicted proteins | sample TA2KigCa35mmetaG_FD_150862 | JGI IMG/M metagenome (GOLD analysis project Ga0194129, IMG submission 150862) | Freshwater microbial communities from Lake Tanganyika, Tanzania - TA2015038 Kigoma Deep Cast 35m | ecosystem: Environmental > Aquatic > Freshwater > Lake | place: Tanzania: Lake... | reverse complement strand
AAAATCACGCGCTCGCCGCCCCGGAACTCTGTGTGGTGGTACTGGCCACGGATGGAGATCCGAGACTGGTGGAAGCCATTCGTTCCCTGCAGGCGCAGGACGTGCCGCTGGAAATCGTGCTGGTCAACTCTGGTGGAGGCAGGCCGCAGGAACTCCTCGCGCGTCACGGGATCGACATCCCGGTGGTCGATCTGTCCCAACGCGTTTTCGTGGGGGCTGCGCGCAATCTCGGTATCCGCGCCACCCGCGCACCGTGTGTCGCATTCCTCGCCGCCGACTGTCGGGCGCGCGCCGGATGGGCGCGCAAGCGGCTGGAACTCCATCGTGCGGGCCACATGGCGGTGGCCAGTGCCATGGTGAACAGCGCACCGCGCAGCCTCGTGAGTACTGCCTATCATCTGGTGCTGTTCATGCGCAGGCTGCCAGGCCTGCCCGAGCAGCATGCAATTCGATTCGGCGCCTCGTTTAGACGCGAGATTTTCGAGTGCTGCGGCCTCTTCGCAGAGGACATGCGTTCGGGCGAGGACTCTGACTTCCTGACACGCTTGCCGAAATCCGCAACGCCGACCTGGTGTCCCGAAATACAGACGGAGCACGACAACGGCATCGGCTTCCTGCGGGCCCTGGGCGAGATGTTCAGCCGGGGCCGTCGTTATGCGTGTGAGGCTGCACGGGTGAAGGGAGTGACGCGCTGGGAGATCCTGCGCCACAGTGCGTGGGATCTGCGGCGCGTCCGCTGGTATGCAGGCACCGGCCTCGACGAGGAAGAGTTGAGGATTGCGAGGCGTGCGATGCCTTTCTTCCGCTGTCTGATGCTGGCCCGCATGGCGGGGGTCTTGATGGCCAGGATTCCAGCACGCCAACCGGCTCCCGCCGTAGTGCTCGGCGCATGATCCTGCACAGTGCGCCTCGCTGGAACGCGTGGTGGCGCCGAATCACCCAACGGCCCCGCGTGATTGCCGTGTTTTCCTTTCGCTACGATCATCATCTGGTACCGGATCTGATCGAGAACATCCGGCCTCTGGTCGATGGCTGGGTCGCTTTTGATGATCGCAAAAGCTCGGGCGTGATGAGCAATGAACCGGCACGGCGTGCGGCCCTGCTGGAGGCAGCGTCTGCGTGGCGACCGGACTGGATACTCGGAATAGACCCCGATGAACGCCTGGAACGCGGGGCACCCGAGCGGCTTGCACCCAAACTGCGTGCAGAAGGGCTCGTGGCCTATGGCTTCAAGCTGCGCGAGATGTACACCCCCGACAGCTACCGCACGGATGGACTCTGGGGCGGCAAGATCCGTTTCAATCTGTTCAGGCCTCCACCGCACTCCCACCCGGAGATGGCCGACTGGCATGGCCGCTGGTATCCGCGCGATGCGGGCTACCGCACCGAAATCGTGGATGTGAATCTCTACCATCTGAAGATGATCACGCCGGAGCGGCGGGTGGCGCGGGCTGCGCTCTATGAGGCGCTCGATCCCGACCATCGCTTTCAGAAGATAGGTTATGACTATCTCGCCGACGATCGTGGCCTGCAGCTGGAGACCATCCCCAAAGGGCGGGGCTATCACCCTCGGCACCGTGAGGATGGTGGTCTGTGGATGCCGGAGCCGACCAGCCTGCGTTCCTGAAAGGGCTGCGCGCGCCTCGCGCTCAAAACAGCGAGTGATCGCTGCGTGATTCGGCTCCCGGGCCAGCCAGAAGCGCGGCATGGTAATCCACCAGCAGATCATGTCCGGTGGAGGGCGTAGCCTCCGCATCCGGACATTGACGCTCCTCATCCCATACCAGCATGGATTCCGTCGCGTAGTAGTGCGCGATGCGCGCGAGTGCGGCCGCGTCCTTGAACCGCGGCAGCAGCCATCCGGCACAGCCCAGTGCCCAAATGGCAAATTCGATGATGCCCAACGGCACCTGGCGGAAACGGGCAGGACGACCGAGCAAGGCAAAGATCTGCTCTCCCTGTTCCCGGGGCGTGAGGGCAGGGCCCTGCCCCCCGACCGGCAGGATGCGGTTACGGCGGGCGGGATCTTCCAGGCATTCGGCAAGATAGTTCGCGAGGTCTCGATCACTGATGGGCTTGCAGGCGGTCAGCCGCCCATTCCCGAAAAGCAGATAAGGCTTGCCAGCTTTGACCCGCGCCACCTGGCCGGACAGCGATTTGAAAAAAGCGGTGGGACGGACGATCGAATACGCTATGCCGGAGTTCATCAGCGCGTTCTCGAACGCGAGCTTCGCCTGTTGAAAGGCGAGTCGCGGCTTCTGCACGCAGAGCGCCGAGAGCAGTACGAAATGGCTGGCACCCGCCGCTTGGGCCGCAGACAGCACATTCAGGTGGGCCGCATGATCGATGGCCCAGGCGTCTGCCGGAGCGCCGGTACGCGAAGCGAGGCAGGACACTACGGCACCGAAGGATTCCCCGCGCAGACCGTCCTGCACGAGTGACGCAGAATCATCCACGCGAGCCACCCGCAAGTCCGCGCCGGGCAGATGTCGGGACAACTCTTCGACTGACAAATTGCCGCGGAACCCTGCGCGAGCCCGCACGATGCAGACCACTTCATGGCCTCTGGCGAGCAACGCGCGGGTCGTCGCCTGGCCGATGGTCCCGGTGGCGCCGAACATCAGGATGCGGCGCCTCGTCATGGCTTCAAGGCGCGTTACCGGCGTGCCGGCTGTCGCGGAATTCCGCCGGCGTGGTGCCGAACCAGCGTCGGAAGGCTTTGCGAAAGCTGGCTGCATCCGTGTAACCAAGTCGGGTGGCGATGTCCTGGACCCGTTGCACGGGATTGTCCAGCAGTTCACGGGCGCGAGTTTTCAGGAGGTTGTCGCACAGCTGCTGGAAGTTGGTATCCAGCGCGCGCAGGCGCCTGATGAGCGTGCGCGGCGAGACATGCATCTGCGCGGCGACCTGGGCCAGGGTCGGTTGCGCATCAGGCGTTTGGAGCTCCAGGGCATCGATCAGCAGTCGCCGGATCCGGGTCAGCAGATGCTGATCGTCGCCGCGCTGACACTGCGTCTCACAGCGTGCGAGTGCGCCCTTCCATGCGCCGGGGTCGAAGTCGACATTGGCAATCGAGCGCCAGGCGAGCGGAATGAGCAACGCATTGCCCGCACGGTCAAAACTCACCGGGCAATCGAACCAGCGCGCGTAGACCGCGGGCTCCAACGGGCACGGGTAGGCAAGCTCCAGCCGGGCTGCGGTGGCAGGACCGTGGCGCATCACGCGCACATATTCATGCATCACGATCAGCGGCACCTCGATCAGCATGTGGCTCACCGGACCGAGATCGATGAGGGGTTTCACTTCGCAGCGAAAGAAATCGCCTTGCACGCGACCGGACCATTCGAGATACGGGATACGGCTCGGCATGTAGTGGATGAAGGTGTCGAGGCCCTCACCGAGGGTGGGAGCGGTCAGCCAAGCCAGGCTCACGGCGCCGTGGAAGTTTTCCGCCATGCGCCGCCCCCACTGCAGGTGCCAATCCGGCGACTCGCGCAGCGGCAGCACATTCCGGATGCAGCGCAGGTGCTGCTCAACCGTGACTGGCTGGGCGTAGCCGGCCAGAGCATCGGGTGCGATGCCGGTGCCCGACGTGATCTGCGCCAAATCCCCGAATTCCTGCGCCAGCAGCCGCACGTAGGTATTGGGGATGAGGATGCGATTGATCCAGCTCAAGTCCATAAGGGGGTGTCACAAAAGTACCCCTTCATTGTCACCAACGACGCCTCCTCGTCAATCGGTGCAGGTCGATACTCCGACCCCGACATCATCACAAAGCGCCCATCTTGAGGCGCATCAATGCGAGGTCCTACATGCAGAACACAGCCACCCTCAACAAGAGCACGACCAGCCGGGGCGCCGGTGCGGCGCTCGATTACGACGCGATCGTTGTGGGTGCCGGCTTCGCCGGCATGTATCAGCTCCATCGCCTGCGCGAGATGGGGCTCAAGGTGAAGGTTTTCGACGCGGCGACCCAGGTAGGGGGCACGTGGTACTGGAACTGCTATCCCGGTGCCCGCGTGGATTCCCAGTCCTACATCTACCAGTACTGGTTTTCCGAGGCGCTGCTGAAGGAATGGAACCGGAGCGAGCGCTTCCCATGCCAGGCAGAAACCGAGCGCTATCTCAATTTCGTGGCCGACAAGCTCGACCTGCGCAAGGACATCCAGTTCAGCACCCGCGTGACTTCCGCCGAATGGGATGAGGCGCGCCTGTGCTGGACGGTCGTTACGGATCGCGGAGACAAGCTCACCACGGAGTTCCTCATCAGCTGCACCGGCATGCTCTCGGCGCCGCAGGTGCCGCCCTTCCCGGGACACGAGAAATTCAAGGGCATCATCGCGCACACGGCGAGATATCCGCGTGAGGGCCTCGACCTTGCGGGCAAGCGCGTTGGAGTGGTGGGGACTGGCGCCACCGGTATCCGGGTCATCCAGACCATTGCGAGCCAGGTTGGTGAACTCAAGGTCTTCCAGCGCACCCCGCAGTACGCCGTGCCCATGCGCAATGTGCGCTATGACGACAAGGCACGCGCTGAATGGCGAGCCCGTTACCCTGAACTCAAGAAGCGGGTGCATGGCACCTTCGCCGGATTCGACTACGACTTCGAGCCGGTGAAATACAGCGAGCTCACGCCGGAGCAGCGCAAGGCCGAGCTCGAGAAGCTGTGGGCGGACGGCTCACTCAGCTTCTGGATTGGTGGCTTCCAGGAAATGTTCTTTGACCAGGCCATCAACGACGAAATCTCCGAATTCGTCCGCGGCAAGATTCGTGCGCGCGTGAAGGATCCCGTGGTGGCCGAGAAAGTCGTGCCGCGCAGCTACGGTTTCGGCACCTATCGCGTGCCGCTGGAGACGGGCTATTACGACGTCTACAACCGCGACAACGTGGAGCTCGTGGACGTACATGAAACCCCCATCGAATGTTTCACCGAAAAAGGCCTCAAGGTGGGCGGACGCGAATATGAACTGGACGTGGTGATCCTCGCGACCGGATTTGATGCCGGCACCGGCTCACTCACCCGCATGGGGATTCGCGGGCGCGGCGGCCAATCACTGACGGAGATGTGGAGTCACGATATCCGCTCGACCCCTTGGCCTGCAGATCCATGGTTTCCCGAACCTGTTCACTGTCGCCGGTCCGCTCGCACCCTCGACCGCCTTCTGCAACATGGCGACCTGCCTGCAGCAGCAGGTGGAATGGATCAGCGATGCGGTGGGCTACCTGCGCGGCCACGGCAAACACAGCATGGAGCCCACCAAGGCACGTGAGGATGCCTGGGTTTCCCATCACGACGAAGTCGCCAACTCCACGCTCATGATGCGCACCAACTCCTGGTACACCGGCGCCAACATCGAGGGCAAGCCGCGTCGTCTGCTGTCCTACATCGGGGGCGTAGGTGCTTACCGGCAGTTCTGCGATGAGATCAAGGCGAAGGAGTACGAGGGCTTCGCGCTGGCCTGAGTGCCGCCCCCGCAGTTATGCTGGACCAACACCAGCCTGACCGCGCGGGATCATCAAATGTTGGAGATCGACGGCGTTCCATTCGAGGAGGCTGGCATCGCCCGCCTGCAAGCAGCCCTGCTGCGCGGTGAGGTGACGGCGGAACGGCTGGTTGAAGCCAGTCTCGCAAGAATCGAGGCCTGCGATCAGCAGGGTCCCACCCTGAATGCGGTGGTGACCCTGAACCCACGCGCTTCAGACCTGGCGCGTGAACTCGACCAGCGTCTCGCAAGGGGAGGCGCACTCTCAGGGCCCCTGCACGGCATTCCGGTGGTGGTGAAGGATTGCCTCGAAACCACCGACTTGCCGACCTCTTTCGGCTCCAGTGTCTTCGCCGACTATCTGGCCGAACGCGATGCGACCGTCATCCGCAAGTTGTGGGAAGCGGGTGCGGTGCTCGTCGCCAAGACCACGCTGCCCGACTGGGCGACTTCCTGGTTTGGGTACTCCTCGCGCAGCGGTGAGACCCGCAATCCCTACGACCTCGCCCGGGATCCCGGTGGTTCAAGCAGCGGCACCGGGGCGGCCGTCGCCGCAGGCTACGCACCCGTTGGACTTGGCACGGATTGCGGCGGATCGGTGCGCGTGCCGGCCTCTTTCTGCAATCTTGTGGGCATCCGTTCCACGCCCGGCGTCATCAGCCGCGCCGGCTGTAATCCGCTGGTAGGGGCCCAGGACACCATCGGGCCCATGGCGCGCAGTGTCAGCGATGCGGGGCGGGTCTTTGATGTGCTGGCGGGGTTCGATGCCGAGGACTCGCTGACCTCAGCCTGGTCCATCGCAAAGCCTCCGCGCAGCTATCTCGATGCCTTGAACGCGAACGGACTGGCGCACAAGAAAATAGGTGTGTTGCGCAATGCCTTTGGCTCATCGAGCGATCCCCACGCGGCACCCGTCAATGCGGTCATGGCGCGTGCGCTGCACGAACTTCAGGCGGGTGGCGCCACGCTGATCGATGTCGAGTTGCCGGATCTCGGCGGCTGGCTTGAGCGCACCTCGCTTTATCTGTTGCGATCTCGGTATGACATTGATGCCTTCCTGGCGGCGCGGCCTCAAGCGCCTGCTCGCACGGTGGAAGAGATCGTGTCTTCCGGGCGCTACCACCCGATGCTTGATCTGCTCGAAGGTATTGCGCGCGGGCCCGTCCATCCGCAGCACGATCCGGCCTACTATCCGGCATGGGTTGCACGCGAAGAATTCATGCGCGCCGTGGTCAACCTCATGGATGTGCATGGCGTGGACGTCATGGTCTATCCCACCGTTCAGGTGGTCCCGCCCACCCGCAAGGATTGCGATTCGGGAGTCTGGTCCACCCTGAATTTCCCAACCAACACCCTGATTGCATCGCAGACATGGATGCCGGCGATGAGCGTGCCGGCTGGCGCTGCGCCAGGCGGTTTACCGGTAGGGATGGAGATTCTGGCCCGCCCCGGTGATGAGCCCGGTCTTTTTCAGGTGGGGTATGCCTTCGAGCAAGTGAGAGGGCATCGCTTTTCGCCGGGGCTGCCAGCCCCGGCATGAGGCTCGGGCGTCCAGCAGTGCGCTGGACTCGGTCAGACAATCACCCCTTCAGCTTGCCGCTCATAAAGTCGTCGATGGTTGCGGTGGCGAGCACCTTGCCGTCGCGATCCATCACGTCGAACAGCTTGCCGCCCTCGGCCGCCTGACAGCTGAAGAAGACCACGGCTCCGGTGGGACCACCGGATTCCATGTGCACGTCTCCACCTTGGTTGCGCGAAAAGAATCCCGGCTTTCGCACCTTGTGGATGGTCTCGGTGTCGCTCGTCTCAACCACATGATGCTCACCCTCCAGCACCAAGGTGGTGGTGGGGCCGAGATGACGGTGGTAATGGCAGTAGGCGTTCGGTCCCCATTTGCCGAGAAAGTCGATCTGGCCTGTCTCCGGCTGCACACCAAGCACCGCCACCCAGTAGTCGATGGGGTAGTCGAAGCGCGGCGAGCCCGTGATGCGCTGCCATTCGATGTTGTCCGTCTTGTAGCCCGAGACGAAGGGTTTGGGTTCTGCTGCGGTCATGGCGTCGCCTCGCCTTGTTATGGAGGAGTTTCCCGATTCTGCGCCGGCCAGCCGCGTTGCGCAATCCGCTGCCGAGGCCGGCTCTTGCTGCATCGCAATGGTCAGAAGGCGTCGCCCGGCACCCGCACAAAGCCTTCCATCAGCACTCGCGCACTGCGGCTCATGATGGCTTTCTTCACGGTCCACTCACCATTGACCTGACCCGCTTCCGCCCCCACCCGCAAAGTGCCTGAGGGGTGGCCGAAGCGGACCTGGCTGCGCGCACCACCGCCGGCCGCTGTATTCACCAAGGTGCCGGGAATGGCCGCGGCTGTGCCGATGGCCACCGCCGCGGTGCCCATCATGGCGTGGTGCAACTTGCCCATGGAAAGCGCGCGCACGAGAAGATCCACATCACCCGCAGCCACCGGCTTGCCGCTGGAGGCCACGTAATCCCGCGGGGCGGCGACAAAGGCCACCTTGGGCGTGTGCTGCCGCTTGGCCGCCTCATCGAGACTCTTGATGAGGCCCATGCGCAGCGAGGCGTGGGCGCGGATGGTTTCGAACTTCGCTAGCGCTTGTGCGTCGCCGTTGATGTCGTCCTGCAATTCCGCACCGGTGTACCCGATATCGGCGGCATTCACGAACACCGTCGGAATGCCGGCGTTGATCATCGTCGCCTTGAGCGTGCCCACTCCGGGGACCTCGAAATCGTCGACCAGGTTGCCGGTGGGGAACATGGCACCGCCGCCGTCACCTTCGCCCTCATCAGCCGGATCAAGAAATTCGATCTGCACCTCCGCCGCCGGGAAGGTCACGCCGTCCAACTCGAAATCGCCGGTTTCCTGTACCTCGCCCGCTGTGATCGGCACATGCGCGATGATGGTCTTGCCAATGTTGACCTGCCAGATACGCACCGTACAGAGACCATCGCGGGGAATGCGCGCCGGGTCGATAAGACCGTTGCTGACGGCAAACGCCCCCACGCCGGCCGTGAGATTGCCGCAGTTGCCGCTCCATTCCACGAACGCCTTGTCGATGGATACCTGCCCGAACAGGTAGTCCACGTCGTGATCAGGACGAGTGCTGCGGGCGAGGATGACGGTCTTGCTGGTACTGGATGAACCGCCGCCCATACCGTCGATCTGCTTGCCATAGGGGTCCGGGCTGCCGATGACGCGCAACAGGAACCTGTCGCGTGCCTCACCCGGCTGCTGACAGGAAGGAGGGAGATCTTCCAGTCGGAAGAACACGCCCTTGCTGGTGCCGCCACGCATGTAGGTCGCGGCGACCTTGATTTGAGGAGGATGTGCCATGGATTTGCTGCTTTCCTGTAAAGGCTTGGCTCAGGCGGCCGTCGCGTTGGCTGCAAGAAAATCCTGCGCGAACCGCCGCAACACGCCACCCGCCTCGTAGATCGAGACCTCTTCGGCCGTGTCGAGGCGGCAAGTCACGGACACTTCCACCCGTTCGCCCGAGCGACGGTGGATGACCAGGGTCAGATCCGCCCGTGGGGTGCGCGCGCCCAGCACGTCGTAGGTCTCGGTGCCGTCGATGTTCAGGGTCTTGCGGTTCACGCCCGGCTTGAACTCCAGCGGCAGCACACCCATGCCGATGAGATTGGTGCGGTGGATGCGCTCGAAGCCTTCGGCCACGATCGCTTCCACACCCGCAAGCCGCACGCCCTTGGCCGCCCAGTCGCGTGAGCTGCCCTGGCCATAATCCGCACCCGCAATGATGATCAGCGGCTGTCGACGCTCCATGTAGGTTTCGATCGCCTCCCACATGCGCATGACCTTGCTGTCCGGCTCCACGCGGGCGAGCGAGCCTTTCTTGACCTGCCCGTCCACCACTGCCATCTCGTTCACCAGCTGAGGATTCGCGAACGTGGCCCGCTGCGCAGTGAGGTGATCGCCGCGATGTGTGGCATAGGAATTGAAGTCTTCCTCCGGCAAACCCATCTTCGCGAGATATTCGCCAGCCGCCGAGTCCAGCAGGATGGCGTTGGAGGGTGACAGGTGATCGGTCGTGATGTTGTCCGGCAGCACCGCCAGCGGGCGCATGCCCTGCAAGGTGCGCTCACCTGCCAGCGCGCCCTCCCAATAGGGCGGACGTCGGATGTAGGTGGACTGCGATCGCCAAGCATAAAGCGGGCTCGGCTTCTCCGCGGGACCTGCCTTGCGCTCGAACATCGGGATATAGACCTTGCGGAACTGCTCGGGCTTCACGCTCTGGTTCGCGATGGCGTCGATCTCTTCATCGCTGGGCCAGAGATCCTTCAACAGGATGGGTTTGCCCTGGGCGTCGGTACCGAAGGAATCGCGTTCGATGTCAAACCGCACGGTGCCAGCCAGCGCATAGGCCACCACCAGCGGAGGCGAGGCCAGGAAGGCCTGCTTGGCATAGGGGTGGATGCGTCCGTCAAAATTGCGGTTGCCGGAGAGCACGGCCGTGGCATAGAGATCGCGGTCGATGATCTCCTGCTGGATTGCGGGATCAAGCGCGCCGGACATGCCATTGCAGGTGGTGCACGCGAAAGCCACGATGCCGAAGCCGAGTTTTTCCAGCTCGGTCTTGAGCCCGGCTTCTTCCAGATAGAGGGCCACGGTCTTAGAGCCCGGGGCGAGCGAACTCTTGACCCAAGGCTTGCGGGTGAGGCCCGCGCGATTGGCATTGCGCGCCAGCAGGCCGGCCGCGATCACATTGCGCGGATTGGAAGTGTTGGTGCAACTCGTGATGGCCGCGATGATGACGGCGCCATCCGGCATTTTTCCGGACTGCTCTTCCCACTTGCCGGCAATCCCCTTGGCCGCGAGGTCGGTGGTAGCGACGCGCGCATGCGGATTGCTGGGGCCAGCCATGTTGCGCACCACGCTCGACAGATCGAAGCTCAGGTTCCGCTCGTAGACCGCGCCCGCAAGACTCGCGGACCAGAGTCCCGCTTCGCGCGCATAGGTCTCCACCAGCTTGACCTGTTCATCGGAGCGCCCGGTAAGCTTGAGATAGTCGAGCGTCTGCTGGTCGATGGAAAACATCGCCGCAGTGGCGCCGTATTCGGGAGCCATGTTGGAGATGGTCGCGCGATCACCCAGCGTGAGCGAGGATGCGCCTTCTCCGTGAAATTCCAGATACGCCCCCACCACCTTCGACTTGCGCAAAAATTCCGTCAGCGCCAGCACGATGTCGGTAGCAGTGATTCCAGGCTGGCGCTGCCCGATAAGGTGCACGCCGACGATTTCCGGCAGGCGCATCCACGAGGCACGACCCAGCATCACGTTCTCTGCCTCCAGACCACCCACGCCGATTGCGATCACACCCAGTGAATCCACATGGGGGGTATGACTGTCGGTGCCGACGCAAGTGTCAGGGTAGGCCACACCGTCCTGGACCTGGATGACCGGCGACATCTTCTCCAGATTGATCTGGTGCATGATGCCGTTACCGGCCGGGATCACGTCCACGTTGTCGAAGGCGTGACTGGTCCAGTCGATGAAGTGGAAACGGTCCTCGTTGCGGCGATCCTCGATCGCCCGATTCTTCTCGAAAGCCTGCGGATCAAAGCCCCCGCATTCGACCGCCAGTGAGTGGTCGACGATGAGCTGCACCGGCACCACAGGATTGACCTTGGCGGGGTCACCGCCCTGATCCGCGATGGCATCCCGCAGACCGGCCAGATCCACCAGCGCGGTCTGGCCGAGAATGTCGTGGCACACCACCCGGGCCGGAAACCACGGAAAGTCGTGCTCGCGCTTGACCTCGATGATCTGCTCCAGGCATTGACGAATGATGGCCGGATCCGCGCGGCGCACGATGTTTTCGGCATGCACGCGCGCGGTATAGGGCAGCCGGTCCCAGGCACCGGGCTTGAGGGCATTTACCGCGGCACGCGCGTCGAAGTAGTCGAGGGTAGTGCCGGGCAGGGGTTTGCGGTATTCGGAGTTCACGGTGCTTGGGACTCTGCGCTTACTTGCGATCCTTGAGGGGAACGAACTTCTGGTCTTCGGGACCGACGTAATTCGCGCTGGGGCGGATGATCTTGCCGTCGATGCGCTGTTCGATGACATGCGCCGACCAGCCGGAGGTCCTGGCGATCACGAACAGGGGCGTGAACATGGCCGTCGGCACCCCCATCATGTGGTAGCTCACCGCGCTGAACCAGTCGAGGTTGGGGAACATCTTCTTGATCTCCCACATCACCGTCTCTAGACGCTCCGCAATGTCATACATCCGGGTGCTGCCCTGCTCGACGGACAGCTGGCGGGCCACTTCCTTGATGACCTTGTTGCGCGGGTCGCCCACGGTATACACCGGGTGACCGAAACCGATCACCACTTCCTTGCGCTCCACGCGGGCGCGGATGTCGGCCTCGGCCTGATCCGGATCGTCGTACCGCTTCTGGATTTCGAAGGCCACTTCATTGGCACCACCATGCTTGGGGCCGCGCAGGGCACCGATGCCGCCGCAGATGGCGGAATACATGTCGGAGCCCGTACCGGCCACCACGCGCGAAGCGAAGGTGGACGCATTGAATTCGTGCTCGGCGTACAGGATGAGCGAGGTGTGCATGGCGCGCACCCAGCTGTCGCGCGGCTTCTCACCGTGCAGCAGATGCAGGAAGTGGCCACCGATGGAGTCGTCGTCGGTTTCCACCTCGATGCGCTTGCCGTTGTGACTGAAGTGATACCAGTACAGCAGCATGGAGCCGAGTGAGGCCATCAGCCGATCCGCGATGTCGCGGGCGCCGGGATGGTTGTGGTCTTCCTTTTCGGGCAGCAGGCAGCCCAGCACCGAGGTGCCGGTGCGCATCACATCCATGGGGTGGGCGGAGGGAGGAAGGGTTTCCAGCGCGGCCTTCAGGCCTGCCGGCAAGCCGCGCAGGGCTTTCAGCTTGGCCTTGTAAGCCGCGAGTTCGGCGGTATTCGGGAATTTGCCATGAACCAGCAGGTGGGCGATTTCCTCGAACTCGCAGGTGTTGGAGATGTCGAGGATGTCGTAGCCGCGGTAGTGCAGGTCATTGCCGGAGCGACCGACGGTGCAGAGCGCGGTGTTGCCGGCGGCGGTACCGGACAGGGCGACCGATTTCTTCGCTTTGGGCAGGGTTTGCTGGTTGTCGGACATGGTCATTCTCCCGTTTGAATCTGTGCCGGACGGCGGTCGCCGCCTGCCCCTGTCAGGGCACCCTCCATTTTGGCATGCTTTGCGCCGATTTTGCCCTCAGCCGCCGTTCACCATACCCCAGTGAGGTCACCATGAAGCTCTACGAATGCCGCGCCACGCCCAACCCGCGGCGCGCCCGGATGTTCCTTGCCGAGAACGCCGTTTCAGT
>Ga0194129_10007595_pt1 | contig 12843 bp, 8 predicted proteins | sample TA2KigCa35mmetaG_FD_150862 | JGI IMG/M metagenome (GOLD analysis project Ga0194129, IMG submission 150862) | Freshwater microbial communities from Lake Tanganyika, Tanzania - TA2015038 Kigoma Deep Cast 35m | ecosystem: Environmental > Aquatic > Freshwater > Lake | place: Tanzania: Lake... | reverse complement strand
CTGGTGGTGCTGCTGGGCCGGGCGGGCGCCACCAGCCTCGGCACGTGCGAGTCATTTCCTCGAGCGCGAAGGACCTCGAGGCGATGATGCGGGACGGCGCGTTTCGTCCAGATCTCTACTTTCGGCTCGCCGGCTACACGGTTACGATCCCCCCGCTCCGCAATCGCGAAGATGAGCTGCTCGCGTTAGCCCGCGAATTCGGGCGAGGTGCCGCGGCGGCACGGGGAGTCGTGGCGCCTTCGTTCGCGGCGGAGGCCGTGGCGCTCCTTCAACGCCACCGGTGGCCGGGCAATCTCCACGAGCTGCGGTACGCCGTCGAGTGCGCGGTTCTGCTCGCTTCGGACGGCGTCATTCGTCCGGAGCACTTGCCGCCGGGCCTTCGACCTCCCGATGACGCTCGAGCCCGCGATGACGCTCGAGCCTGCGATTTCGCATGGGCTCCGACGCTCGCCGAGCCGACCGTCGCTCCTCGATCGAAGCTTCGGCGCGACCTCTCGGCGATCGAGCGTCGCCGCATCCTCGAGGCCCTCGAGCATTGTGCCGGAAACCAGACGCGGGCCGCAGAGCTGCTGGGCATCGGGCGACGAACGCTCCTCAATAGGCTTGACGAATATCAAATCAAGCGACCGCGCCGGCCGCGTTGAAGGCTCGCCAAGGAGCCGCCGGGGTTCGTGTCGCTCGCGTGGAAGGCTCGCCGAGCGGCCGTCCGCAGGCCGAGGTGCAGGCTCCCGTCAGTGGAACCGGTAGCTGACGCCGCCTGGGACGGTGATGGTCGTCGTGCCGCCCCCGGCGAGGACGCTCGGCCAGATCCCGACGAGGAGGGAGCCCGACAGCAGTCGAGAGCGGGTTCGCATCGCGGTCGCCCCCGGGTGCTCCGCACCGAAGATCGAGAGCGCGACCTCGAGCGTGCCGCCGCCCGTCACACCCGAGTCGACAGGGAGCGTCAGCCCCGACTTCCCGCCGACCGGCACGTCGACCACGCCGGTCGCGACGGGGGCCGTGCCCGTCGCCGAGACCAAGCGGGACTGGTGGCGCTCGTACCCGACGACGCCACCGAGGCCCAGCCAAAGTGGGCCGAAAGCGCGCACCGAGAGGGCTGGGCCCGCCGCCATGAAGAGACCGCCGGGGGCGCTCGCGGCGACGAAGGTGCGCAGCCCGACGTGCATGCGCGGGTTGAGGACCCAGCCGGCGAAGACTTGCCCTCCCACCAGGGCGTTCGTCGCCGGTCCGAAGCCACCCGAGCAGACGCCGGCCCCGGGAACCGTCACCCGGTCACCGCACGCCGCGAACACCGTCCCACCGCTCGGTCCCGGAAACGTGTACGCAATGCCGTCGAGGCCCGAAGACTCTGCCGTGGGGACGTCCGCGCGGAGCAGGCCACCGACGACGCCCAGCTCAACAAAGAATCGGCTGGATTGCTCGGCAAACGGAGTGCCCCGCCGCGCCTCGGCCTCGGGGGCGTGGCTCGGCCCATCGGCAGCCACCGGACCAGGCGGTGGCGGCAGCGCCTCCAGCTCCGGGACGGTCACCGCTTCGCGCTGCCCGGCCTGCAGGTCCTGCTTCCACTCCCAAGGCTTCTTGCCTTCCGCGTTCGCGACCAGCGTGTGCGAACCTGGCTCGAGCACGAGCGGCGAGGCGAGGCGTGCGGCTTCGAGCGGCGACCCGTTCAGCGTGAGCGTCGCCGTGGCGTCGGTGACGGTGACCCTGACCATCACGACCTGCTTCTCGAGCGTCTTCTGTTTTGCCCGTGCGCTCGACTCCTGTGAGGAGGCTTTCTCCCGCTGAGCTGCAGCGATGGCCGTGTCGAGAGCCTGGTAGGCCAGGGCGTGCTTGCCTTGCTTCTCGAGGCATGTGGCAAGCTCCACGGCGACCGCGCTCTTCGCGCTCTCCCGGACGCTCTCGTCGAGCTTCGCGCAGCCCGCGTCGAGCTGACCCTTCGCGAGCAGCGCGCGTCCCTCCTTCGCGAGGTTCGCCGCTTGAGTGGCGGGGTCAGGTTTCCCCGTCGCGACGCGCGCGCCTTGAGCACGCACGCCTCCGCCGAGTCCGAGGAGCGAGGCCGCGACGGCGACGATGAGACCTAGGTGCGTCGAACGCATCGCGCCGCACCCTAGCCCAACTCGCGCGGGGGTGACATCTCCGTCGCCCTGCGGGCCGGCCTTGTCGCGCACCGCCGCGAGCCGCTAGCATCATCTCGTGGTGAACGTTCGAAGCTGCTGTGCAGGGGTGCTCCTCGCGACGGCCTGGTGGGCCGGGGCGGTCGGCTGTTCTGAGTTCAATTTCGGGCTGACGGGTCCGTCCTCGACGGCGCTCGCCGCGACGGGGGCAGGGGGGGCGGAGCCTTGCCAGGGAGGCTACCCGGACGGGTTCTGTGCGGCGTACGCGAACGAGCCGGAGTCTTGCGCTTGCGCCGACTGCGCCCAGTCTTCCCTGTGCCAGAACAACTGCATGGACGATGGCCAGTGCCTCCTGATGGAGGGCGAGGATTGCACCTGCAAGGACTGCTTCTTCAAGGCCGCCGCGTGCAGCCCGAATCCCGGCAACTGCAACGACGCTGACAATGCGTGCACGGCCGGCGAGAGCTGCCTCTGCGCGAACTGCACCAAGGAAGACTCCTGCACGAAGCACTGCGTCGACAACGGCGAGTGCGTCCCGCTCTTCGAGGGGTGCTCGTGCAAGGACTGCATGGAGAAGATGGAGTGCAAGGGCTCCACCACCACCTCCGGGATGATGACCACCGTGACCGCCGGCGGAGGCGGTGCGGGTGGTGCCGGCGGTTCGGGCGGTGCTTCGGCCACGAGTTCCACCGTCGGGCCCACCACCTCGGCAGGTGCCGGCGGCGCGGGCGGGGCCGGCGGCTCGAAGTGACTGCGTCGGCGACGACCCTGCCGGGCTTGCGCGCGTGCACCATCAATTAACGCTTGCGCCGGGCTCGCTCTCGGCATCTCATTCCAGATTGTCTCGAGGGAGGTCGGTCGATGAGCGGGAAGCACGCTGGCTCGCTGGGCTTGTACGCGTTCGCCTTGGTGGGGATGCTCGGAGCCGCCGGATTGGGCGCGAGCGGCTGCACGGAGGAAGTGCCGCCGTGCGAGTCGAACTACGAGTACTTCTCCACGAAGGTCTGGCCGGTCATCGGCTCGAAGTGCATCTCTTGCCACAACCCGCAAGGGATGGCGAAGGACACCTCGTACGTGCTCAAGGGGCCGGCCGAGGCGGGGTTCCTTGACCACAACCTGGCGGTCTTCTCCGAGGTGGCGTCGTTCGAAAAGAACGGCATCTCTCAGGTGCTGCTCAAGCCGACCGAGCAGATCCCGCACGAAGGGAAGACCATCTTCGCGCCGGGGAGTCCCGAGTACGCGGCGATCGACGGCTTCGTCCAGAAGCTGAAGTCCGGCGCCCAATGCGAGGGTGGCGAAGCGGCCCACTTCACTGGCGTCGAGATGCTCGACGAGGCCGCCACGCTCCGGAAGGCGTCGCTCCTGCTCGCGGCGCGATTGCCGACGGCGGCCGAGGTCGCGTCGGTCAAGGGTGGCGGCACCCCGGCCCTCGAGGGCGAACTCGCGAAGATGATGGCCTCGCAGCCGTTCCTCGACTTCGTCAAGCGAACCTACAACGACCTGTTCCTCACGGACTTCTACCTCGGGAACACCAACGCGATCTCGAACGCCATCCCCTACGCGGACCCGATGTGGTTCCAGAATGTGCCGAAGGAGGAGCTCGCGAAGTATGGCGTCTCGAGCCCCCAGGAGCTCGCCACCTTCACCAACGAGGCCGTCGCCCGTGAGCCACTCGCGCTGGTCGAGCACGTGCTGAAGGAGGGTCGACCGTTCACGGAGATCCTCACGGCCGACTACATGATGGTCACGCCGCTGTCGGCCAAGGCCTTCGGTATCGAGGCGACGTTCAAGAACCCGTACGATCGCAACGAGTGGGTCGAGGCCACGCTCGCGCCCGTCGCCCCGAAGGACGCGATGGACATGCCGACCGGCGACGAGGTCGACTACCCGCACGCGGGGTTGCTCTCCTCGCCGGTGATGCTGGTGCGGCACCCCTCGACGCCGACCAACCGCAACCGTGCTCGCGCACGCAAGGCGTACCTCTGGTTCCTCGGGACCAACATTCTCCTGACCGCCGAGCAGCCCATCGACCAGACCAAGGTCGACTCGCTCAACCCCACCCGCGAGACCGAGACTTGCACGGTCTGCCATGCAAACCTCGATCCCGTCGCCGGTTGTTTCCAGGCCTTCGACGACAACGGCAAGTTCGTCCCCGAGCCGAAATGGCACGACGAGATGTGGCCGCCTGGATTCGGCGCGGACCGGCTTCCGCTCGACAAGGCTGCGTCGGGCCTGCCCTGGCTGGCACGCCGCCTCGCCGATGACCCGCGCTTCGCGCTCTCGGTCGTCTTCACGATGTACAAGGCCTTGACCGGCCGCGATCCGCTGCTCGCGCCGACCGACACCTCCGATCCGGAATACTACGGCAAATTCGCGTCCTTCTACGCGCAGGCGGACACCTTCCGCCGCATCGGTGAGTCGTTCGCGGCCAGCAACTTCGACCTGAGGGTCGTGGTCGCGAGGCTGGTCGAGTCTCCGTATTTCCGCGCCGTGAACAGCGTTCCGCTGGACGATGCCACGCGCGTCCGCCTCGGAGACGTCAGTCGCGCACAGCTGCTCCCGCCCGAGCAGCTCCACGACAAGATCGAGGCCGTGCTCGGCCTGCCCTGGGCTGATGGACAGCGGAACCCGTACCTGCGCTCGCGTCACCGTTCCCCCGGAAACCTAGGCGCGTTCCAGCTCTTCTATGGCGGCATCGACTCGAACTCGGTCGTCAACCGCAGCACGGCGCCCAACGGTGTCCTCGCGTCGGTGGCGGAGCGCATGTCGATCCAGATGGCCTGCCGTGCGGTCCCCTACGACTTCACCCGCGACGAGGGCGAGCGCCTGCTCTTCCCCCTGGTCGACGTCGAGGGCAAGAGCGTCGACCCGAGCACCCTCGAGCCCGAGACCGAGGGCGGGCTCGCCATCGCCCCCGCCGAGGAGGCGATTCGCAAGACCCTGGTCCACCTTTACGATCGGCTTCTGGGTGAGACGCACGCCGTCGACGACCCGGAGATCGATCGCGCGTTCAACCTCTACGTCGAGGTGTGGAGGCTCGGCAAGGAGGGCCTCGCGGCCACCGAAAAGCCGCTCTCGCCCGACCTTCCCTACGACTGCCGCGCCGAGCGCGACTACTACTCCGGCACCCCGTTCCCCGACGACCGTAAGGTGACCACCGACTTCAAGTACGTCATCCGCTCCTGGATGGCCGTCGTCACCTACATGCTCGGCGATTACAAGTTCCTGTACGAGTGAGGAGGCACACCATGGACCGTCGCGACTTTTTGAAAATCTGCTCGCTCGCAGGCCTTGGCGTCGCAAGCCTCGGCGTCCCGGGGACGATTCGCTCGGCGCGAGCGGCCGGCCCGAAGTTCTGGGTGTTCGTCAACGCCAACGGCGGCTGGGACCCCACGATGTTGTGTGACCCGAAGGGCAACGAAAAGAACGACGAGGGCTTCATCGTCAACAACTTCGGGCCCGAGGCGATCAAGACGGCCGGCGCCATCTCCTACCCGGAGATCGGCAACAACAAGCCGTTTTTCGACCGCTTCAAGGACATCTGCACGGTGATCAACGGTGTCGACTGTGAGACGAACGGCCACGACAGCGGCATCCGAAATGCGTTCTCCGGGCGGCTCAACATCAACACGCCGGCGCTCCCCGCCCTCCTCGCGCTCGCGCTGAACCCCGAGCTCCCGATGTCGTTCATCACGAACGGGGGCTACGACGACACCGACGGCATCATCGCGAGCACGCGCCTCGGCAACGCCGGGGACACGCTCCAGGCACTCGTTCACCCGAACCTCGTCAGCATCAACAACCAGAACTTCGACGACAGCCCGAAGTACTTCGAGACCGAGGCCCTGAAGTTGGTTCACGAGGCGCAGTCGCAGCGCCTCCTCGCCCTCCAGGAGAAGCAGAACCTGCCGCGGCAGCAGGCCGCGATGAGCATGCTCTACACCTCGCGGCTCGGCATGGCCGACATGAAGAAGATTCGCGACGAGATGGCGACCATCGACATGGTCGTGAAGGACTTCGGCAAGTACGGCTCGGGGCAGGGGCTCGCGCGGCAAGCCCAGGTCGCGATCGCCGCGTACAAGGCGGGCTTGAGCCAGTCGGTGAACCTCTCGGTGGGCGGTTTCGACACGCACAGCAACCACGACCAGAATCAGCAGAACGCCCTCGACGCTCTCCGGAGCGGCGTGATGGCGCTGTTCGACATCGCGGAGGCGGCCAAGTGTGCGGACGACTTGTTCGTCGTCGTCGGATCCGACTTCGGTCGAACGCCGATGTACAACGACGGCAACGGCAAGGACCACTGGTCAGTGGGCTCGATGCTGCTGCTCTCGGTGGACCACATCAAGGGCAACCGCGTGATCGGCGGGACCGACGCCACCTTCCGCTACGAGAAGCTCGACTTCGACAAACTCGAGGTCGGGGGCGGCTCCGTGCTGAAGCCCGGCCACGTCCACAAGTGGCTCCGCAAGTTCGCGGGCATCGACGAGCACCCGATTGTCCGCCGCTACCCGATCAACGTCAAAGGCGAGATCGACCTCGGCTGAGCACGCCGCGCCCCGGGGGTGCCCGATGGGGCGGGCCGAGGCGTGCCCACGGGATGCGACGCGTCACGAGGGAGCGTCGCGCTCGCTCCTGACCGGCCAGATGGTGGATTTTCGATCCATCCCATGGGGAGGCGCCGATCCTGAATGCGGCGAAAGACTGCGAAAATGGCGTGGGAATCGCACCGGAAGAGGGCCCTTGAAGCTGGTACGGCTTCTGCTTATGCTCCCAAGATAGGCCGGCTGGCCGGTTTGTGCTGTGCAGGGGCGACGCGAAGGAGGAGCGGGACATGACGAACTGGATGCGAGGGATTCTGGTCGTCGCGGCGAGTGGAGCCGTGGCTTGCGGAGGAACGACGGCGGACGAGAGCGGGAGCGGGGGCGCGTCGGCCGACATGGGCCAGACGAGCTCCGCGTCTTCCGGGAGCGGCTCGAGCGGGAGTGGGGAGTCCGCCACCGGGGGCGGCACCGGCGCGACGTCCGGCGGCGGTGCGCAATGCACGGCGGCGTCCGTCAACATGGACGACCCGTGCGAGGTCTGTGTCGTGACGAGCTGCACGGCCGAGGCGCTGGCGTGCTGCCAGAACGAAGGCTGCCTCGACATCGTCGCGTGTGCGCAAGAGACGGGGTGCTCCGGGGCGGACTGTTACCAGCCCGAGACTTGCCAGAAGGTGATCGACGACGCCGGCGGGATCCAGATCGCGGTGGGCTACGCGGCACCGCTCGGCGAGTGTGCGTTCGAGAACTGCGCCACCGAGTGTGGTCAGGGCGGCTGAACCAGGAAGGGAGAAGGCGTGTGACCATGAACACCAGCATTCGCACCAGCGTTCGTTTCCTCGTGGCCTCGGCGCTCGCGCTCGGCCTCACGGCATGCACGGGCGAGCCGCCTGCGACCGGCCCGGCGTCGGGGGACGCCACCACCGGCGGGGGCTCGACGTTCGTCGATCCGCAGAAAGACTGCCCGTCCGGCGAGATCTGCATGAAGGCGCCCGCCGAGGGATTTCAGGTCACGACGCTCGGTGACGAGATCGGACCGGGCGAGGACGTCGAGTATTGCGAGGTCGTCGAGCTGCCGGGGACGGCGGACGACGTCTACCACGTCAATCAGTTCGAGGTCGCGATGACCTCCCACAGCCATCACCTAATCGTCGTGGCAGCCGTGCCCGGCAGCGACACCGAGAAGGCGATGAAGCCAGGCGACCGCAAGAAGTGTTTCACACCGGATGTCTACGGCGGGGAGATTTTCGGAGTCACCGGAAGCCAGCTCCCCTACCACACCGAGGGGTATCCGGCGGGTGTCGGCAAGGTGTTCCGTGGTGGGCAGAAGCTCGTCTTCGACTACCACTATTACAACTCGACCTCGAAGGCCGTGAAGGCGCGCGGCGCGGTGAACTTCCACGTGACGAAGCCCGAGAACGTGACGCGGATCGCGCATCCGTTCGGCTTCTACAATTTCGACATCAAGACGCCGCCGCAGACGACGATGTCGTTCGAAGCGGAGTGTGCGTTCTCGCAGGACGTCATGGTCCACAAGATCACCCGGCACACGCACCAGTGGGGCCGTGATTTCTCGGTGGAGTTTGCGGGCGGCGAGCGCAATGGCGAGCACATCTGGACGAGCCCGCACTACGAGGAGACCGACCACGTCTTCGATGCGCCGGTGTTGATGCCGAAGGGGACCGGCTTCCGCTTCACCTGCGAGTTCGAGAACGACACGGCGAAGCCGCTGAAGTTCGGCGTCACTGCGGCCGACGAGATGTGCATTCTCTTCGGGACCTGGTTCGCGCCGGTCGAGGGCGGACCCGAGGTCGAACAGGGCTGCCGGTTGTACTGAGGAGCGCGCCATGCGGACTTCGACCAAGCGTGGCTTCGCGCTCCTCTGGCTCGCCGCCCTCGCGAGTCCGGCGGCCTGCGCGCTCAAGGGACCGGTGTACGACGGCGCCGACGACGACGGCGGCTACGGCGGTTACGATCCGACCGGGCCCACGGTGGCGACGTCAGTGACGACGACGGTCGGCTCGAGCGGCAGCGGTGACCCGGTGGAGCCGACGTGCCCGTACGATGGGGTCCCGCTGAAGCCGGAGTCGCTCGGCGTACCCGTGTGTCCCGCGAACCTCTGCGGCGGCGGCGGCCACTGCCTGCCCGAGGCGGTGATCGCCGCGACCTTCAACGACCCGGCGCAGATCCAGCAGCTCGCGAAGTGCGACGCGACCTCCCGCTGCGTGCCGGATTACTTTGTCGAGAACAAGGGCCTCTTCATCCCCAAGAGCTGCGATTCGGTGGCCGGAGCCGAGGGGCGATGCCTTTCGGAGTGCCTGCCGCAGGTCGCCGAGAAGAAGACCATCCTGCCGCAGTCGACCTGCGGGACGAACGAGCGCTGCGTGCCTTGCTACGACCCGCAGACGCAGATGGACACCGGTGCATGCCGGCTGTCGTGCGACCCGGGTCCGCGCAAGCCGCCGACCGCCCTCCCCAAGTGCTGCAAGGGGATCGGCACCTGCGTCCCGGCGAGCGCGGTGCCCGAGGACAAGAAGAAGCAGCTCGGGGTCGATGCGTGCCCGAAGGACCAGGGGCTCTTGTGCGCGCCCGACGTGTTCGTGAACGACATCAACTACAAGCCCGAGCCGTGCACGACGACAACGCTCACGCTCATCTTCGGTGAAGAGTATTCGGCGGGCGTGTGTTTGCCCGAGTGCCTGCCCGAGGTCTCGAAGGGAATCGGCGGCATTCTGCTCGGTAAGGACGGCTGCCCCGACAACTTCAAGTGTGCACCGTGCGTCAAGCCTGGTTTGTTCGGCCCCGAAGAGACGGGCGCCTGCAACCTCTGAGGGCCCGAGGGTCGCAATCGATGGGGAGCGGCCGCTCGCGGGGCCGGCCCAGTCGCCTCACAGCCCGAGAGGTGTGAGGTTGAGGCCGCCCGGGTACCAGTAGCTCGTGTACTGCCCGTAGCCGTAGACCGAGATGCCGAACGGGAGGTTGGCGCTGATGTTGTGGTTGCCGTCGCCGGCGTTGGAGAGCTGAATCCGCGCGACGCCGTAGCCGCTCCCGCCGATCGGCTTGAGGTTGCTCACGGCCATCCCGTCGAGGGTGACCGTCGCGTTCGTGGGCGCGACGATGTTGACGTAGTTCGAGTCGTAGTTCGTCGGCGCGTGAAACAGGTAGCTCGTGCGGTATTGGGCCGTGGCGACGGCGAGCGTCATCGCCGGATCGCCCGAGCCTCCGCCTTGGTCCTGGCCGGTGAAATACTCGGCGACGAGCACGGGCTTCGACGCCTTGATCGAGAAGTCGGCGGCCGTGAGGGGAATCTCGATGTAGCTGCCCGCGACGCCCAGCTGGGTCGGCGCACCCCCTTGCGGCGGGTCGTAGGTGAGCGTCGTGCCGTCGACGGTCGCGACGACGCGGACCATCCGGACCTTGATGCTCGACGGGTTGATCAGCGGGGCGGTGACGATGTACCCGGTGGCGAGCGTCTCGAGGGGCGGCATCGACTCCTCGATGTGGTCACAGTAAGGCACGTTGTAAGGCACGTTCGTGCACATGTGACCGCCAATCACCTGGACCGGCTTGGTCGCCGTGATGAGCGTCCCGGTGAGATCGGAGGTGTCGGGGCTACCGCCACCACGAGCGGTGAAGACCTGCAGGACGTCCCCCGAGTTGAGCGTCACGACCCCGGCGCCGTTCGAGCCGATCCCGGCGCCGGCGAGCACCTTCCCTCCGGTCGGTGAGGGGGTGACGGTGACCTGAGTGCCATCCTCCGCGGCGGTCACGGCGTAGAGTCCACCGTAGTCGCTGAACGAGGGCGCCCAGTGGTTGCGCGCGACGACGCGGTAGTTGCCCGTCCAGGCGTTGACGGGGAGCAGCAGCGAGGCGTCGTTCGTGTACGTGAACCCGGAGAAGCTGTTCGTTTTGTACTGGAGCGGATTGTACTGGTAGACCGTCACGGGGCGCGTTGTCCGCAAGCGGTACGCGCCGTCGACCACCATCTGCGTCGTCTGCTGATCGAGCGCCGGGATCCACGGCATCGTCACGATCTGAACGCTGTTCGGTGCGAGCATCGCGGTCTTGATGGTGCTCGCCCCCTTGGTGACGGTTGCGGTGACGTTGAACGCGGTCGTGTTCGAGATCGCCACCGCGAACTCGGCGACCTTGTTCGTGAGCAGCTGGTTGTTCGTGATCGTCGGGAAGTAATCGCAGCCGAAGTAGCTCTGGCCGAGGTTCTCGGGCGTGCACGAGCCGACGCAGAGGCCGGTCATGGGGCTGCACGAGAGGCCCTGCAGCGGGTCGCAGAAGCTCGTCGTTTGGCTGGTGCCGTCGTCAGAGCAGAGAATCGAGGTGTCACCCGAGCACTGCGCTTTGCCGGGCGTGCAGGTCTTGCAGCCGAGGTTCGGGGCGCACACGCCGCCGGCGCAGTCGGTGGCCATCGAGAAGCCCCCGTTGCCATCGCAGATCTTGGCGATGTTTCCGTCGCAGATCAGCGCGCCCTGCGGGCAGATGAACATGCCGGAGCCGCTGCTGCTCGCGCTGCTCGACGAGGAGGAGGACGCGGCGACGCTGCTCGCGGAGGAGGCACTCGCACCCCCCGTCGCCGAGGACGAGGCGTTGGCTTCGTCGCCGCCGGAACCGCCACCGCCCTGGGCGCCTGCGCCGCTCGTCGGGGCTCCGCTGCCAGCGCTGACCGTCGTCACCGTGGACCGTTCGCGGCCTGACGCGCAGGCGACCGCGAGAGCACCGATGAGACCGAACGAGAAAAGCGCGCGCATGAACGAAGGAGAGCACAGAACGGCGCGCGACCCCACCCCGTCGAGAACGAGGTGAAAGCGCGGCTCGCCGTGGTACGCTTCCGCCCATGCGCGTGGGATCCATCGTCCTCCGGGTCGCCCTCTCTGCCCTGGTCTTCGGAAGCTACGTCGCGTGCGGCGCGAGCGGCTCGACGTCGTCGGGCGCGTCGGTCGGCTCGGGCTCCACCGGCGGAATGGGCGGGGCATCATCGACGTCGACCTCCGATGGCGTGGGCGGTCTGCTTTCGGTGGGCGCGGGTCCGAGCTGCGAGCCGCAATGCTCGGGTGACCTCAAGAAGATCACCTGCGACGGCGTGCTCGTCGAGGAGTGCCCAGCCGACACGGCCTGCCTCGCCGGACAGTGTTCACCGGACGTGTGCGGCGCCGCAAACGCCGCGAAGAGCTCGTATGGCTGCGATTACTGGGCGCTCAAGCCCGACATCATCAGCGAGGTGCGCGGCGCGTGCTTCGCGGCGTTCGTCGCCAACACCTGGTCGAGCCCGGTGAAAATCAACGTCGAGTACGACGGCAAGCCGCTCACCGGCGGCTTCATTCGCATCCCGCAAGGTCAGGGCGCGAGCCTCACGTACGCACCGTACGACCCGGTCATGGGCTTGCCGGTCGGCGAGGTGGCCGCCGTCTTTCTCTCCCACGACGCGCAAGGTCAGGGCATTCAGTGCCCCTTCGCGCCCGCGATCGATGGGGCAACGGGTGTCGTCGGCTCGGGTTTCGGCAAGGCGTTTCACATCACGACCGACCGGCCCGTCGTCGCGTACTCGATCATGCCGTTCGGCGGTGCCTCGGCGCAGGCGACCTCGGCGAGCCTGCTGCTCCCGACGAGCGCCTGGGACACGAACTACGTCGCGGTCAGCGCGTTCCCGAAGGCGCAGACGTTCGGCGCCGCGGTGCCGTCGCTCGACATCCTCGCGAAGGAGAACGGCACCACGGTGTCGCTCCTGCCGGGCGTCGCCGTCGTCGGGGGCGGTGGCATCGCGAGCACGCCTGCGAACCAGCCGCTCATCTACAAGCTCGACGCGGGGCAGTACCTCCAGCTCGCGCAGAAGGAAGAGCTCACGGGCATGCCGATCCTCTCGGACAAGCCGGTGGGCGTCTGGGGTGCCGCGAACTGCTTGAGCGTCCCGGTCGACGTCCCTTACTGCGATTCGGCGCATCAGCAGATCCCGCCTGTGCGCGCGCTCGGGAGCCGCTACGCGCTCGTTCGTTACCGGAACCGCGCGTCGGCCATGGGGCAGGAGGAGGCGCCGCCCTGGCGATTCGTCGGTGCGGTCGACGGGACGACCCTGACCTGGAAGCCTGCCGTCCCGCCGGGGGCTCCGACGACGTTGCAGAGCGGCGAAGTCGCGGTCTTCGAGGGCGCGGGCCCGTACGAAGTCGCGAGCCAGGACGCCG
>Ga0194129_10007594_pt1 | contig 12845 bp, 14 predicted proteins | sample TA2KigCa35mmetaG_FD_150862 | JGI IMG/M metagenome (GOLD analysis project Ga0194129, IMG submission 150862) | Freshwater microbial communities from Lake Tanganyika, Tanzania - TA2015038 Kigoma Deep Cast 35m | ecosystem: Environmental > Aquatic > Freshwater > Lake | place: Tanzania: Lake... | reverse complement strand
GCTGCGCAGCTGGTGGTCGCCGTGCCAGAGCTGCAGGCGCCAGTGATGCAGCCGCTGCAAGTCGTGGAGGAGCCCCAGCAGCGCCATCGAATCCTGGCCCCCCGACACCGCCAGCAGCAGCGTCGCCCCCTTGGGCAGCAGCTCCGGCCGTTGCAGCAGCCAGCGGTGCAGGCGCAGGTGGTGGCGGCTCCAGCGTTGCGCCAATTGCTGCGTGGGAGAATCGCTCCACTCTGTCTGCACTGGTATGTCGCGTCTCGCCCAGCTGCCCGCTTCGCTTCGCCTGGCTCTGGAGGAGCGCCGCGCCCTCAAGGTGATCGCCGGCCTCACCAACTTCGATGCCGCCAGCGTGGAGCGCATCAGCCGTGCGGCCGGCATGGGCGGCGCTGACCTGATTGATGTGGCCTGTGATCCCGCTCTGGTGCAGCTGGCTGCCGAGGTGAGCGGCCTCCCGATCTGCGTGAGCGCTGTGGATCCCGAGCTGTTCCCCGCCGCCGTGGCGGCCGGTGCTGCCTTGGTGGAGATCGGCAACTACGACGCCTTCTATCCCCTCGGCCGCATCTTTGATGCCGCCGAAGTGCTGGCGATCACCCGCCGCACCCGCGAGCTGCTGCCCGAGGTTGTGCTGAGCGTCACCGTGCCCCACGTGCTGCCCCTGGATCAGCAGGAGCAGCTGGCCGCCGACCTGGTGGTCGCCGGCGCCGACATCATCCAGACCGAAGGCGGCACCAGCGCCAAGCCCTTCAGCGCCGGCAGCCTCGGCCTGATCGAGAAGGCTGCTCCCACCCTGGCGGCGGCCCACAGCATCAGCCGTGCCGTCACCGTGCCCGTGCTGTGCGCTTCGGGTCTGTCGTCCGTCACCGTGCCCCTGGCGATTGCCGCCGGTGCCGCCGGTGTGGGCGTGGGCTCGGCTGTGAACAAGCTGAATGATTCGCTGGCGATGTTGGCCGTGGTGCGCGGTCTGCGCGAGGCCCTCGGCACTGGCGTCAGCGCTGCTGTCTGATTCCGCGCCTGAGTTGTTGGGTTGTTCTTGGGCTGGGCGCCACGGCGGCCCGCTACCTGGCCGAGAATGACCCGATGGCCAGCCCCTATCAGCTCAACGCCCCCTACAGCCCTAAGGGTGATCAGCCGACGGCGATCGCCGGGCTGGTGGCGGGCGTTGAGGGTGGTGAGCGTTATCAGACCCTGCTGGGCGCCACCGGCACTGGCAAAACGTTCACGATCGCCAATGTGATCGCCCAGACGGGGCGGCCGGCCCTGGTGCTCGCCCATAACAAGACGCTGGCGGCGCAGTTGTGCAATGAGTTGCGGGAGTTCTTCCCCAACAATGCCGTTGAATATTTCATCTCCTACTACGACTACTACCAACCGGAGGCGTATGTGCCCGTCTCCGACACCTACATCGCCAAGACAGCCTCGATCAACGAAGAGATCGACATGCTGCGCCACTCGGCGACGCGCTCCCTGTTCGAGCGTCGCGATGTGATCGTGGTGGCCTCAATCAGCTGCATTTATGGCCTGGGGATTCCGAGTGAATACCTCAAGGCAGCGGTGAAGTTTGAGGTGGGTGAAACGCTCAATCTGCGCGGCTCGCTGCGGGAGCTGGTGAACAATCAGTATTCCCGCAACGATCTGGAGATCTCCCGCGGCCGCTTCCGTGTGCGCGGCGATGTACTGGAGATCGGCCCCGCCTATGAAGATCGGCTCGTGCGAATCGAGCTGTTCGGCGATGAGGTGGAGGCGATCCGCTATGTGGATCCCACCACCGGTGAAATCCTGCAGAGCCTGGAGAGCATCAACATCTACCCGGCCAAGCACTTTGTGACGCCGAAGGAGCGGCTGGAAGGTGCGATCGAGGAGATCAGGCAGGAGCTGCGGCAGCGGCTGGATGTGCTCAACGAACAGGGTCGGTTGCTGGAGGCCCAGCGCCTGGAGCAGCGCACCACCTACGACCTGGAGATGCTCGAGCAGGTGGGCTACTGCAACGGCGTGGAGAACTACGCCCGTCACCTGGCTGGCCGACCGGCGGGCACACCGCCGGAATGCCTGATCGATTATTTCCCCGACGACTGGCTGCTGGTGGTGGATGAAAGCCACGTCACCTGCTCGCAGCTGCAGGCGATGTACAACGGCGATCAGTCGCGCAAGCAGGTGCTGATTGAGCACGGCTTCCGGCTTCCTTCCGCCGCCGACAACCGGCCGCTCAAGGGGGAGGAGTTCTGGGAGAAGGCGCGGCAGACCATCTTTGTGAGCGCCACCCCCGGCGACTGGGAGATGCGCCAGAGCCACGGCCAGGTGGTGGAGCAGGTGATCCGCCCCACCGGCGTCCTCGATCCGATCGTGGAGGTGCGTCCCACCGATGGCCAGGTGGATGATCTGCTCGGCGAGATCCGCACCCGGGCGGAGAAGCAGGAGCGGGTGCTGGTGACCACGCTCACCAAGCGCATGGCCGAAGACCTCACCGACTATCTGGCGGAGAACGGTGTGCGGGTTCGTTATCTCCACTCCGAAATCCATTCCCTGGAGCGGATCGAAATCATCCAGGACCTCCGCAATGGGGAATACGACGTGCTGGTGGGGGTGAACCTGCTGCGGGAGGGTCTCGACCTGCCAGAGGTGTCGCTGGTGGCGATCCTTGATGCCGACAAGGAGGGTTTCCTACGGGCCGAGCGCTCCCTGATCCAGACCATCGGCCGCGCCGCTCGCCACATCGAGGGTGTGGCCCTTCTCTACGCCGACAACCTCACCGATTCCATGGCCAAGGCCATCTCCGAAACCGAACGGCGCCGCGCCATTCAGCAGACTTACAACGAGAAGCACGGCATCACGCCCACACCCGCGGGCAAACGAGCCGGCAATTCGATCCTGGCGTTTCTGGAGATGTCGCGACGCCTCAACGACGATCAGCTGGAGCAGGCCACTGAACAGGCGGAGCACAACGAAGTGCCCCTGGATGCGCTGCCGGAGTTGATCCAGCAACTGGAAGACAAGATGAAGACTGCCGCCAAGAACCTCGACTTCGAAGAGGCGGCCAATCTGCGCGATCGCATCAAGGGTCTGCGTCAGAAGTTGGTGGGTAAGGCCTGATTGTTGGGTCAGCGGTTCTGCCCGGATTCGGGATTGTTTCTGCAGTTCTGACGGCCAGCTCTTGAAAATCTCGCTAAGGGTGCGTTAACCGCCGGCCTTGCGGATGGGTGTTTACCTCCTGCATCTTCATTTGCATGGCCTGTTTCGAGGCCATGCCTTGGAGCTGGGGCGAGACGCCGACACCGGCGGCCAGACCACCTACGTGCTCGAACTGATCCGCAGCCTCGCGGCCCGTCCTGAGGTGGATCGGGTGGAGGTGATCACCCGCCAGATTCACGACAAGCGGGTGTCTCCGGATTACGGCCAGCCGCGCGAGGAGCTCGGGGATGGGGCCTGCATCCTGCGGCTGCCGTGCGGGCCGCGCCGCTACCTGCGTAAGGAGCAGCTGTGGCCGCACCTCGATGAGCTGGCCGATGCCGTGGTGGCCCAGATCGCCGCCCAGCTGCGCAAGCCCGAGTGGATCCACGCCCACTACGCCGATGCGGGCTACGTGGGTGCTCTGGTGTCGCAGCGGTTGGGTATTCCTTTGCTGTTCACCGGCCACTCCCTGGGCCGAGAGAAGCAGCGCCGCCTGCTGGCCGCAGGCATGGCCCACGATCAGATCGAGCAGAGCTATGCGATCAGCCGCCGCATCGATGCGGAGGAGCGAACCCTGGCCCAGGCCTCCCTGGTGATCACCAGTACCCAGCAGGAAGCGGAGCTCCAATACAGCCGTTACAACCGCTTCCGCCCCGATCGGGCGGTGGTGGTTCCCCCGGGGGTGGATGCCCGCCGCTTCCATCCCCGCGAGCTGCCCGGCGAGGAGGCGGCCGTGGTCGAGCTGATGCGTCCGTTTCTGCGGGACCCCGCCAAGCCGCCGCTGCTCTGCATCTGCCGGGCGGTGCGCCGCAAGAACGTGCCCGCGCTGGTGGAGGCCTACGGCCGCTCAGCCTTGCTGCGGGAGCGCCACAACCTGGTGCTGGTGCTCGGCTGCCGAGAGGATCCCCGCACTATGGAGAAGCAGCAGCGCGACCAGTTCCAGGAGATCTTTGAGCTGGTGGATCGTTTTGATCTCTATGGCCGGGTGGCCTATCCGAAGCAGCACCGCGGCGAGGACATCCCGGCGCTCTACCGCTGGGCAGCGCGCCGCGGTGGTGTGTTTGTGAACCCAGCGCTTACTGAACCCTTCGGGCTCACCCTGCTGGAGGCAGCAGCCTGCGGTTTGCCGCTGGTGGCCACCGATGACGGCGGTCCCTGCGACATCCTGCGCCGCTGCGGCAACGGCGCGTTGGTGGATGTGACCGATCTCGATGCGCTGCAACACGCTCTGGAAGCTGCCGCTGCCGACCCGGGCCGCTGGCGCCTCTGGCGCGACAACGGCGTTGAGGCCGTGAGCCGCAACTACAGCTGGGATGCCCATGTGGGCGCCTATCTCGGCCTGGCCCAGCGCTGTTGTCCGGTGGTGGAGCGGCGGCGCACCGTTCAGCCGCTGCGCCGCCCCACCAAGGTGTTCTTCGCCTCACGCCGCGGCACCCCTGTGGCCGCTCAGAGCGGGGGAGCCTGCTCCTGACTGCGGTATTGGGCGCGGTTTGGGTTGAGATCGGGCATCCAGTAGCTGATGTCCTCATGCCAGTAGGGCGTGCCGGAGAGGCGGCTTGAGTTCAGCTTGGTGGTGGCCATGGCCGTCATCAGGGTGCCCATGTCCACCGGGGAGAGATCCGTGAGCAGATCCTTGCCCGCCAGGCCCATCAGCTCGGGGATGCGGGCCGCCATGGCGGGATTGGCCAGTTTGCGGAACACCTCCCGCAGTACCAGCTTCTGGCGCTCCATCCGGCCGATGTCACCCAGCTCATCGTGGCGGAAGCGCAGGAAACCCTCCAGCTCCTTGCCCTTGAGCAACTGGCGACCGGGATAGAGGTCGATGTAGAGGCCCTGGCTGTTGTCCACGTAGTACATCCGCTTCGGCACATCCACCTCCACACCGCCGACGGCATCGGCGAGGCGTTGCACCGCATCGAGGTTGATCACCAGGTAGCGATCCACCCGGGCCGAGAGCAGCTTGCTCAGCTCCTGCTTCACCATCGCCGGCCCGCCGCTGCTGTAGAGGGCGTTGGCTTTCATCACCCCGTATTGGGAGGAATCGATGAAGGTGTCGCGGGGCACCTGGGTGAGCTCCGTGCGCCCATCCTTGAGATTCACGGTGAACATCACATCGGTGTTGGTGCTCACGTGGTCGGTGCCCATCACCACGATGCGGCGATCGCCCATGCCGGCTGGTGTCACCAGGGAGCTGATCACGCCGCTGGGGCCATGCAGCCCCGCCAGCAGGGCTGTGGCCATGTGGGGGAGCGGGCCATTCAGGCCATAACCCAGGCCGAGACCGGCCATGAACAGCGGCAGACGCGGGAGGCCTCGGCGCACCTTGCGCGGCTGGCGGCGCTCGTCGAGGGGGGTGACGCTGGGTTTCGCGGGTTGGCCCCGCCGCGGGCGGCGCTCCTGCCGCTCCACAGGTTGCAGCGGCGTCCGCTGCCGGCCCTGGCTGCGGCGGCGGGGAGCGGGATTGGGCTGAGCCTGCGACATGGACGGTGTGCGTGGGCGCACCGTATCGCCTGACATCCCTTGTTGCCAGGGGCGTTTCGGCCTCTCAGTCAGCTGGCTCAGCCGCCGGGAATCACCGCAATGGCCGCGGCTGCCTGATCCGCCCGTGCCTGGGCTTCCTCGAGGCTGGCGCCGCTGGCCAGCGCCACCCCCATGCGCCGGTGGGGCCGGGCATCGGGTTTGCCAAACAGCAGCACCTGTACACCCACCTCGGCTAAGGCCTGCTCCAGGCCCGTGAACCGCACGCTCTCACAGGCCTGTTGGGCGAGAATCACCCGGCTGGCGGCCGGTCCGGTGGAGCGGATTTCGGGGATGGGCAGGCCGAGCACGGCCCGCAGGTGCAGCTCGAATTCGCTCAGGTTCTGGCCGGCCAGCGTCACCAGGCCGGTGTCGTGCGGGCGGGGTGAGAGCTCGGAGAACACCACCTCGCTGCTGCCATCGGCGCTGTGGCACACGAAAAACTCCACGCCGAACAGGCCGGCGCCACCGAGGTTGTCGGTGACGCGGCGGGCCATGCTCTGGGCGGCCGCCAGTTGATCCCAGTCGAGGTGGGCCGGCTGCCAGCTGCATTGGTAGTCGCCCCGCTCCTGCAGGTGCCCGATCGGCGGGCAGAACAGGGTGGGCCCCTCCCACTGCTTCACGGTGAGCAGCGTGATCTCCTGCTCGAAACGCAGAAACTCCTCCACGATCACCCGAGCGCCGCTGCCGCGGGCGCCGGCCATGGCTGCGTCCCACGCGGCGGCGATGCCGTCGGGCCCATCCACCACGCTCTGGCCCTTGCCGGAGGAGCTCATCACCGGTTTCACCACCACCGGCCAACCCAGGGGGGCGGCGGCGGCCGCCAGCTCCTCGGCGCTGGCGGCGTAGGCGAAGCGGGCCGTGCGCAGGCCCAGCTCCGTTGCGGCTAGGTCGCGGATGCGATCGCGGTTCATGGTCACCGCCGTGGCCCGGGCTGTGGGGATCACCGTGATCCCCTCGGCTTCCAGCTCCGCCAGGGCATCCACCGCCAGCGCTTCGATCTCCGGGATCACCACATCGGGCTGGTGCGTCCGCACCACCGCCTTCAGCGCTTCGGGGTCGGTCATCGCCACCACCTCTGCCTGATCCGCCACCTGCATGGCTGGTGCGCCGGGGTAGCGATCCACGGCGATCACCCGGCAGCCCAGCCGCTGGGCGGCGATCGCCACCTCTTTCCCCAGCTCACCGCTGCCCAGCAGCATCACGGTGCGCGGAAAGGTGGGGCTGGCCATGGCCGCGGCTGAGGCGAGAGACTGCCCCGATCCTGCCCCGGCGCCCCCCCTGTGCTGCTGTCCCTCCCGTTGGCCCGGCTGTTGTTATTGGGCTACGCCACTGCCGGTGATGCGGCCGATGGCCTGCTCAACGGCCTGAGCATTGAGAGCCTGCAGCGTTGGACCCTGGTGTATCTGGGGCTCTCGGCCCTGGCCTTCATCGTGGTGTGGCTGGTGGGCTATCTGCGCCGGCCCGGCTGAGGCGCCCGAGTTGCAGCACGCAGAGCGAGACGATTAGAGGTCGATCAGATCGAGCTGCCGCACCGGCGACTGTTCATCGATGAAGCCGTAGGCCGCGAACACCGTGGCATCGCTGTGGGTGATGTGTTGGCCGTCGCTGTGGCGCTCCAGCACGAAGCCTTCCTTCGCCATGCGGCGCATCAGTGCGGCCGCCTCCTCGAAGCGTGCCGCCATCGCCTCGAGGCTGGCGCAGTCTGCGGTGAGGCCCGCTTCCTTCCAGGTGAAATACGCCATCAGGGGAGCAACACCAGTCCCGCACCAACCAGTATCAGGCTGATCAGCCAGAACCCCACCACCACCTGCTGCTCGCTGGCGCCGCCGAGCTCGAAGTGGTGATGCAGCGGCGCCATCCGCAACACCCGCCGGCCCTGGCCAGTGGCGGGGTTCTTGGTGGCCTTGAACACCCACACCTGCGCAATCACCGACAGCGATTCGGCCAGGAACACCCCGCCCATCACCAGCAGCGGCCAGAGGCTGTTGCTGAGCAGTGCCACCGCCGCCAGGGCCGATCCCATCGCCAGGGAGCCGGTGTCACCCATGAACACGCGGGCCGGGTGGCGGTTGAACAGCAGAAAGCCCAGCCAGCAGCCCGCCATGGCGGCGCAGAACCCGGCCAGAGCGGGATCGCCTTCGTGGCCCCGCAGCATCAGCTGCACCCCCAGGCCGCTGAACACGATCGCGCCGCAGCCGGCCGCGAGGCCATCGAGGCCATCGGTGAGGTTGGTGGCGTTGCTCTCCGCCAGAACCACGAACAGCCCCAGCGGCCAGATCAACAGGCCAAGGGGCAGCACCCAGCCCAGGGGCAGGGCGATGAAGCTGGCCATCTGCTGATCCCAGGCCGCCCAGGCCAGGAAGGCGGCGGCGCTGAGGGTCTGCAGCAGCAACTTGCCGCGTGGGCTGAGGCCGGTGTTGTGGCGTTTGGTGAGGCTGCGCCAGTCGTCGATGCCGCCGATGGCCATGGCGGCGAGGGTGAGGGCGGCCACCGCCAGCAGGCGCTGATCCGCCGGCGCCACCAGCCCCCCCACGATCACCCCCACGGGCACCACCAGCAGGCCTCCCATGGTGGGCGTGCCCGCCTTGCTCTGGTGGGCCTGGGGCCCTTCCTCCCGGATCACCTGCCCGAGCTTGAGGCGCCGCAGCTGCGGCACTCCCCACCAGCAGAGCAGGGCGCTCACCACAGCGCTGATCAGCAGCGGGATGGCCAGCTGCGGGGCCCGGCAGATCCAGTCGGTGGCAGCCGCGGCGGCTAGCAATAACAAACCCAGCAACAGCGCTAAGGAGCGGCTGTTGCTGGGCATCGAGGCGATCAGCCTGGTGGTGGAGATCAAGAGACCGGCGGGATCAGTCCTCCCAGTCTTCCTCGCTCTGCTCGTCAGCGGCGTTGTAGTCCTCTTTCTCGCCCATCAGCGCCGAGAGCTCCTCCTCTTCCACGGTGCTCACATCGGTGCTGGCGGTTTCCTCATCCGCCACCAAACGGCCGCTGCTCTCCAGCCAGCTCAGCAGATCGGGCTCTTCCCGCAGGGGCAGCACCGGTGCGGGCTCATTGCGGCCGTAGCGGGTGAGGGATGGGTTGATCCCATCCAGCTGGCTGAGGCTCGTGCTGAGGTTGCTGCTCATGGCTGACGGCTAGGGCTGCTATGGCGCGGACGACTGTCGGCTGGGCTTGCACCCCAGCGTGGACCAATCCGCCATCCTATCGGAGTCCCCCGCCGAGGCGTCACTGGCTCACCCTGCTTGGCGATCCCTGCTGGGGCCCTGGTTGCTGGCGCTCGCCCTCAGCGCTCTGCTGGTGGCTGCCGGCTGGCGCTGGCCTGTGCCCTTGTTGCAGCAGGGCTGGGCCGAGGCGGCACCGGGTCTGGGGGCCTGGCTGGCTCTGCTGTTGGTGCTGCTGCCGCCCGCGTTGATGGCGGCCCTGCTGATCGTGCGGATGCTGCGCCACCGCGACAGTGGAGAATCGATCGATTGCGCGCAAGGAGAGCGTTGATGGGCAGGGCCAAGAAGGCTGTATTGGCGTATTCCGGTGGTGTGGACACCAGCGTCTGCATTCCCTATCTCAAGAACGAGTGGGGTGTGGAGGAGGTGATCACCTTCGCCGCCGACCTGGGCCAGGGCGATGAGCTCGAGCCGATCCGCCAGAAAGCGCTCGATTCCGGCGCCAGCCAGTCGATCGTGGGCGACCTGATCGAGCCCTTCATTCAGGAGTTCGCTTTCCCGGCGATCCGGGCCAACGCGCTGTATGAGGGTCGTTATCCCCTCTCCACAGCCCTGGCGCGGCCGCTGATCGCCCGCCGCCTGGTGGAGATCGCCCGTGAGGTGGGTGCTGATGCGGTGGCCCACGGCTGTACTGGCAAGGGCAACGACCAGGTGCGCTTCGATGTGGCCATCGGCGCCCTTGCCCCCGATCTGAAGGTGCTCACCCCGGCGCGGGAATGGGGCATGAGCCGCGAGGAAACCATCGCCTACGGCGAGCGCTGCGGCATCCCCTCGCCCGTGAGCAAGAAGTCGCCCTATTCGATCGACCTCAACCTGCTGGGCCGCTCGATCGAGGCCGGCCCCCTGGAGGATCCCAACGTGGAGCCGCCCGAGGAGATCTACGCCCTCACCGTGAGCGTGGATGCGGCACCCGATCAGCCTCAGGTGGTGGAGATCGGTTTTGAGAACGGCAATCCCGTGAGCATCGATGGGGTGCAGCTCGATCCGGTGAGCCTGATCCGCCGCGCTAATGCACTGGCCGGCAGCCATGGCTTCGGCCGGCTCGACATGATCGAGAACCGGGTGGTGGGCATCAAGAGCCGCGAGATCTACGAAACCCCCGGCCTGCTGCTCTTGATCAAGGCGCACCAGGAGCTGGAGAGCCTCACCCTCGCCGCCGATGTACTGCGCAGCAAGCGCCAGCTGGAGCAGCAGTGGGCTGATCAGGTGTATCAGGGTCTCTGGTATGGCCCGCTGAAGGACGCTCTCGATGGCTTCATTGAGCGCACCCAGCGCACGGTGAACGGCAGCGTGAAGGTGAAGCTGCACAAGGGCAACGCCACCGTGGTGGGCCGCAGCAGCGCCAACAGCCTCTACGTGCCCGACATGGCCACCTACGACGCCGGCGATCAGTTCGATCACCGCGCCGCCGAGGGCTTTATCTACGTGTGGGGTCTGCCCACCCGCCTCTGGGCTGCGAGTCAGCGCTGATCAGGCAGCGCGTGGGCCCTGGCGTTCCGCCCGAGCCGCTCGCCGGATGGCGCTGCGGCTGGGCAGCTGCGGCAAGTTGATGCTGCTGGGGTTCGGGGCCGCAACGTCGGGATTGAAGCGCAGGCGCACCTCGCCGGGCACAGGCGCCAACTGGTGAATCTGCTGGCGCAGCGCTGCGTTGTCGTCCAGTAGCCGCTCCTGGCGTTCCAGCACCGGTTGCAGTCGCTGTTCAAACTTGCGCTCGAAGATCTCCGGGATCTCCTCCAACAGCGCTTCCAGTTCGGCGATCTGCAGCCTGGCCTCCGCCAGCTTGCGCTCCGTGCTGGCAAGGGCCAGCTTCAACTGCTGCTCGTGGGTGATCAGCTCCGGATCTTGTTCAGGCTGGTCGGCGATCGTGGCGTCCACCGTATCCAGTCCCAAAACCAAAAATCCTGGCCAAACCTTAACCAAGGCCTGGCCGGGATTCAAGCTGCAGGAAGCGATCAGGCTTCGACGGTTTCCAGCGCGGCAGCGTCGCTGCTGGCCTGGGCGATGGGGCCGCTGCGGGGAGCGGGCAGCGGGCCGTCCTGCTTCACGGTGAGGTAGCGGATCACGTCCTCGCTGAGGCGCATGGCGCGCTCGAGGGTGGCCACCTGTTGGCCGTCGCCGTTGTGGGCGAGCTGCACGTAGATGCCTTCTTTGTGCTTGGCGATCGGATAGGCCAGGCGACGCTTGCCACGCATCTGGCAATCGAGCACTTCAGCACCGGCTTCGGTCACCAGATCGCGGTATTTGGTGACATGGGTTTCCACCTCTTCCTCCGGAATGTCCGGACGAAGGATGTACATCGTTTCGTAGTAGGGCTGCGACATGACTTGCGCGATCCGACGTGGACGCCGAAAGGGACGGTGGCTGGTGGGCTGGGATTGAGACCCGGCTCTCCAGCGGCGGATCGTCCACCCTACAGCTGCATGCGCACCGCTTCCGAGAGGCTGGGCACATCGGCCTCCTTGCCGCGCACGCTTTGCACGGCGGCGAACAGCAGCAGCACCAGCATCCCCAGGAACACGGTGTTCTCCAGGGTGCGACCGGCAAAGCCCAGGCTTCTGAGCTGCAGCAGCTGAAAGGCGAGTGACACCACCACCAGCACGATGTCCAGCAGGATCGCCTGCAGCACGTTGAAGCGCAGGAAGTAGGGGATGCGGGGGTTGCGCACCACCGCCAGAAACAGCACCAGGAACAGCAGGAAGCCGCCAAAGGGCACGTTGCGCTCCAGCAGCAGCACGGGCAGTGCCGGCAGCATCAGCCACTGCAGCGCTGGAAACAGGTTGTCGAGCGACCCGGCGAAGGGCAGGGTGTCGGCCCAGGGCAGCAGGTAGGCGAGCGCCGCCAGTAACCGTTGCCACCAGGGGATGTCGCCCATCGCGTTCATGCCAGTGCGGCCGAGGCTATGGCAGCTGCTCGAGCAGTGCCTGACGCATCACGTCCACCGGCACATTCGGTCGGTTGCTCCAGAGCCGCAGGGCCGCCGCGCCCTGCTCCACGAGCATCTCCAGGCCATCAAGGCTGCGGCAGCCGCGGGCGGCGGCGCGTTGCAGCAGCTGGGTGGGCCGCGGCGTGTAGATGATGTCGTAAACGCAGCAGCCCGGCTGCAGGGTGGCGAGTTCCGCTTCGCTGAGCGGGCAGGCGGCGATCGCGGCGGGGTTGCTGGAGGAGGCCATGCCCACTGGGGTGGTGTTCACCACCAGATCGGCCTGGGAGAGCGTGTCGCTGAGGCTGGGGCTGTCACTGCTCCAGTGCAGGGCCTGCAGTTGCGGGGCCCAGTTGCGGCAGTCGGCCAGGAAGGCGGCCAGGGCTTCCGGTCTGCGGCCGGCCAGGTGGATCTGGCTGAAGCCCAGGTCGGCCAGGCCGGCCACCACGGCGCGAGCACTGCCGCCGCAGCCCAGCACCACGGCCCTGGCGCCGGTCCAGCTGCGGTTTTCGCGGCGCAGGGGCGCGCAGAACCCCTCCACATCGGTGTTGGTGCCGTGCCAGCCACCACCCTCAAGCGGCACCAGGGTGTTCACGGCCCCGAGTTGCTGCGCCAGTGGGCTGAGGCTGCTGCAGAGCGCTGCCACCGCCTGCTTGTGGGGGATGGTCACGTTGAGGCCGCGGCAGTGCATGGCCTCCAGCCCTCGCACCACCGTGGCCAACTCCGCCGCCGGGGCGGGCAGGGCCAGGTAGGCCCAGTTGAGCCCCATCGCTGCGAGGGCGGCGTTGTGCATCACCGGTGAGAGCGAGTGCCGCACGGGATCTCCCAGCACGCCCACAAGGGCGGTGGAGCCGCTGATCCTGGGCAGGCGCGTCACGGTGGGTGGGTTCTGTTCGGCAACCACACCTAGCCCTGACTGGGGCCAGCTGTTGAGGATGCCTCCAGTTCAGAGGACAGTTATGGGCAAGGTTGTCGGTATCGACCTTGGCACCACGAACAGCTGCGTGGCAGTCATGGAGGGC
>Ga0194129_10007592_pt1 | contig 12851 bp, 11 predicted proteins | sample TA2KigCa35mmetaG_FD_150862 | JGI IMG/M metagenome (GOLD analysis project Ga0194129, IMG submission 150862) | Freshwater microbial communities from Lake Tanganyika, Tanzania - TA2015038 Kigoma Deep Cast 35m | ecosystem: Environmental > Aquatic > Freshwater > Lake | place: Tanzania: Lake... | reverse complement strand
CGACCGACGACGACGACCGCGCCGAGCGGCTTTCGCTATGCGACCACGGGCTGGCGCTGGCGAAGCGGCCGGTGACGCGGTCGTCGTGGCACCTGCGCCGGGGCACGCTGCACGTCGAGCGGCAGGACCGCGCCGCCGCGCTGGCCGACCTGCAGATGGTCCTGAGGCTGAAGGCCAGCGAAGACCACACGGCGCAGGCGCAAAGAGCGCTGCTGGTGGTGGCGATGTGGGCGAAGCCGCCGGTGAAGAAGCGGCCGTAGCCCGCGGCGGGCAGCGAGGCCCGGGACGTGCGCCTCGGGCGGCGGGTTGTGACCGGGATCGCGACGGCGACGGCGTGGATCCGGGTCGCGGCAACGTCGGGTCTGGACCCTGGGCGCCGGTGGTCCGTTGGCAGGGGCACACCGGAGGTTTCTTCATGACCCGCGCGCTCCCGATCCTACAGGCCCCCCCCGCCCTCGAAGACCTGCAGATCGCGTCGCCGTGCCACGCCCGCTGGGAGGACATGCGCGGCGACGACCGCGTGCGCTTCTGCGGCGCCTGCGACAAGAACGTCTACAACCTCGCCGGCATGACGCGGCGCGAGGCCACCGCGCTCGTCGCCGAGCGCGAAGGCAGCGTGTGCCTCCGCATGTTCCGCCGCGCCGACGGCACCGTGCTCACCGCCGACTGCCCGGTGGGGATCCGCGCCGCGCTGCGTCGGGCCCGCCGCGAGACCCTGCTGGCTGCCGCCGCCGGCGTGGCCGCCGTCACCGCCCTGATCGCGTTCCTTGGCGGCGGCGCGACGAAGAAGACCTGCACCCGCCTCGACAACGTGCGCGCCACCCTGGTCGAGCAGGCTGCCGAGCAGGTTGTCGAGCCGGCGCCGCTCCCGACGACGGCGACGACGCCCACGCCCATCCCGGCGCCGCTGGTGGGCGCGGTGCCGGTCGTGCCCCCGCCGCCGGCGACACCGGTCATGGGCGACGTCAGAGCCCCGCCCCGCGCCGACGACGGTGGCGCGCTGATGGGCAAGCCCGCCCGCCGCCCGACGATGGGCGAGGCCGTGGCGCCCGCCCCGCGCATGGGCGGCGTCGCCCGCCCGCGGTGACCGCCCGCCCGGCGCCGCCGCGCGGCCCGCCGCGACACCCGGGCGGGCGTGAATCACCACGGCGGCGCCGGCGTCGATGGCTCATGAACCACGCGACGCCCCGCCCTGCCCGCCTGTCGTTCCTGCCCGCCCTCGCTGCGACGCTGGCGGCGGCCGGCGTCCCCAGCTGCGTCATCGTCGAAGACGACGACGGACCGCCCCCCGACCCGTACGGCGACATCAGCTTCGACTGGTCGTTCGACGGCGTCGCCGACTGTGACGAAGCCGGCGTCGACGAGCTCGACGTCGTCGTGCTGCAGGACGGTCTCGTCGTCGACGAGCGCGACGGCGTGCCCTGCGTCGGCGGGGGCCTGACGCTGACCGACTACCTGCAGGGCCGCTACGTCGTGTCCCTGGATGCCTACAGCCGCACCAGCGAGCTGCTGTACAGCGGCGAGTTCTCGATCCGCGTGCGCGGCGGCGAAGACAACTACGCCGGCGCCGTCGAGCTGACTTCACCCGGCGGCCCGCCGCCGCCGCCGCCCCCGGCGGTAGGCAGCGTCGCCTTCTTCTGGTCGTTCCTGTACCCGGTGGACGACCCCATCGTCGACTGCGCGCTCGCCGGCGCCGACGCGGTCGACGTGCTGCTGCAGGGCCCCGGCGGCGACGTCGTGCGCGCGACGTTCCCGTGCACCGACGACGGCGCGATCTTCGACAGCTTGCCCGCTGGCCGCTGGACGCTGACGCTCGACGTCTTCGGCAGCTGGCACGACGCGCCGCTGCACCTGTACGGCGCCGTCGTCGCCGTCGACGTGGTGGCCGATCGCGCGCTCGATCTGGGCGACGTGGCGCTCGGCCGCGACGAGGCGGGCTTCGCCGACATCGAGGCCGTGTGGGACCTGACCGGCACCACCTGCGAGGCCGAGGGCCTGACGACGCTGACGCTGGCCATCCGCCGCAGCAACCTCGAGGACGCCGAAGACGTCACCACCGTCGACTGTGCGTCGGCCTCGGCGCTGCGCCGCACCTTCGTCCCCGGCAGCTACGTCGTCACGCTGACCGGCGCCGGCACCACGACGACCTTCGTCGGGTCGACCACCGTCGACGTCGTGCCCGACACCGTCGTGCGCATCCCGGTGCACCTCGTGCCCCAGTGACGACGTCGCGCTGCGCGCGGCCGTCGACGCGCCCGGGCCTTGCCCGGGCGCGTCCTTGCGGCGCGCGCTGTGACGAACGGAGCAGCCCCTGACGCCCCTTGCTCTCGACACCGTCGACGTCGACCTCGTCGCCATCCCCGACGCTGAAGGCGTCGCGGTGGTGCGCCTGAACCGCCCGCGCAGCGCCAACGCCCTGAACACGCAGATGGGGCACGACCTGTGCGCCGCCTGGGCCCACGTCGCCGCCGCCGTCGACGCCGGCGCGGTGCGGGCGGTGGTGCTGGCCGCCGCCGGCGAAGGCGCCTTCTGCGGCGGGGCCGACCTGAAGGAGCGCGACGGCATGGGCGACGACGCCTGGGCCGCGCAGCACGCGGTGTTCGAGGCGATGGTGCGCGCCCAACCCGCCGTCGCCGTGCCCGTCCTCGGCGCGGTGTCGGGTCACGCCTATGCCGGCGGGCTCGAGCTCGTGCTCGCCTGCGACTTCGCCTACGGCGTGGCCCACGCGCGGTTCGCGCTGACCGAGGTGACCCTGGGCATCCTGCCCGGGCTCGGCGGCACGCAGCTGTTGCCCCGCGTCGTCGGCGAGCGCCGCGCCAAGGAGCTCGTCTGCACCGGCGCGGCGTTCTCGGCCGCCGACGCCCATTCGTGGGGCATCCTGAACAAGGTCTGCGCCCCGACGCGCCGTGGACGACGACGCTGGCGACGGTGACGACCATCGCGCGCAACGCGCCGCTCGGCGTGCGCGCCGCCAAGCGCGTGATCCACGACGGCTTGCAGGGCGCCCTCGCGCGCGGTCTCGACGTCGAGCTGACGGCCTATCGCACCCTCGTCGGCACCGACGACCGGCGCGAAGGCATCAGGAGCCTCACCGAGAGACGTCGCGCGCGCTTCCGCGGGCGCTGACCGTGTCAGCCCCGTCGATCATCACCGCCGCCGACGACGTCCGCCGCCCTCGACGCGCGCCGCGCGCGACTTGCGGCGCCCCGCGCTTCCGCGACAGAGCTCGCGGAAGCGCGGGGCGCCCTCCGTCTCCTTGTCGCCACTGGCCTCACTGGTGCGCTGCTGTCTGCGACCGGCTGCACCTCGGTGTTCCCCGTCGGCACGCTCAGCTGAAGGCACGGCGCCCTGCCGATGAAGGACGGCGTCGTTCGCGTCGAGGCTGGCGGCGGCGGCGGCGCCGGGCTGGCGTTGCTGTTCTCGCCGGTGCTTGGCGCGGGCGGCGGCGCCGCGCTCGAGTACCAGGTGAACCAGGCGCTGCTGCTGCGCGTCGATGGCGGCGTCGCCGCCCAGACCCCCGGGCTGTCGGTCACCAACGTCAACCATCCCTACACGATGCTCGGCGCGGGCTACGTCGACGCGCAGCTGACGATGTCCAGCGACCGCACGCTGGCGGTGCGCGTGCGCGGCGGCGGCGGGGTCGAGCACTCGCCGGGGGCAAACGGGTCCAGCGACGTGTCGGTGCCCTACGGCGGCGCCGAGCTGAAGTTCGTCAAGTCGCTGCCGCTGAACGCCGACATCGAGCCGTGGGTCGAGGCTGGCCTGGGCGTCAAGGTGCCGCTGCTGCCGCAGAGCCAGCTGGAGGGCGCTCCGCTCAACTCGCTGCCGGCGATCCTCGACGTCGGCGGCGCCGCGGGCGTGTCATGGCACCTGGGCGAGCTCGGCAACGTCTACGCGGGCCTGCAGGCCGGCGCGGTGTTCCTTGGCCTGCCGACGCCGGTCGCGAGCCTGCAGGCGGGCTACACGCGCACGTTTTGAGCGGCAGACGGACGACGATCGCGCGACGGACGAGCGCCTGACCGGAGGCTGACCGCCAGCCGACCGGCGCCCGACCGCCAGCCGACCGCCAGCCGACCGGCGACGACCTCGTCGCCGGTCGTCGTCGGCGCCGTCGTCAGTCCAGCCGCGCCAGGGCGCCGCGCAGCCGCAGCAGCTTCTCGTCGAGCGCCGCCATGTTCGCGCGGCCCTCGGCGACGACCTCGGCGGGCGCGCCACGCACGAAGTCGGGGTTGTCGAAGCGCTTCTGCAGGCCTGCGAGGTCTTTTTCGGCCTTGCCGATCTCGCGCCCGAGGCGCTCCTTCTCCTTCGCCGGGTCGATGTGGCCCTGCAGGTGCACGACGACCTCGACGGCGCCGGTGGCGTTGGCGCCGGCGAGCTTCGGCGGCACGTAGCCGTCGCGGCCCGTGATGTTCAGCGCCTCGGTCACCGCGTAGCGCGCCAGCAGCGGTGTGACCGCCGACAGCGTCGACGCCACCGCCGCCTCCTTGCAGACGACGTCGACGACGACGGGCTTGCGCGGCGACAGGCCGCTCTCCTGGCGCACGTTGCGGATGAGCGTGGCCACCTCGGTGAGCAGCTGCATCTGCTGCTCGGCGTCGTCATCGACGAGGCCCTGATCGGCCACCGGCCACGCCGCCGTGGCGCAGAAGGCGACGCCTTCGTGGCGCGACGCGCGGCCGGGGAGCTTCTGCCAGATCTCCTCGGTGAGGAACGGACACAGCGGGTGCAAGAGCCGCATCGCCGTGTCGAGCACGTGCACCAGCGTCGCCCGCGCCGCCTCCTTCTTCGGTCCAGCGTCGCCCTCGAGCACGCCCTTCGACAGCTCGATGTAGACGTCGCAGAAGTCGTTCCAGAAGAAGCGGTAGATGGCATTCGCCATCGCATCGAAGCGGTACTCGTCGATGGCGGCGCCGACCTCGTCGACGGTGCGCTGCAGGCGCGACAGGATGAAGCGATCGGCCAGCTGCAGATCGGAGCGCACGGCGTCCAGCGATTTGATGTCCTGTGTTCCGCCCTTCATCAGGGCGAAGCGCGTGGCGTTCCAGATCTTGTTCATCAGCGCGCGGTACCCGGCGGCGCGTGGGATCGACAGCTTGACGTCGCGCCCCTGCGACGAGAGCGCGGCGAGCGTGAAGCGCAGGCCGTCGGCGCCGGCGGCGGGGATGCCGTCGGGATACTCTTTTTCGATGCCCTTCAAGACGTTCGCCAGCTTCTTTTCGGGCACCGGGTACGTCTTCGTCTTTGCGACGAGGTCAGCGAGCGAGATGCCGGCCATGACGTCGAGGGGGTCGAGCGCGTTGCCCTCGGACTTGCTCATCTTCTTGCCGTAGGCGTCGCGCACGATCGAGTGCAGGAACACGTCGGCAAACGGCGTCTGTCCCATCAGGTGCTTGCCGAACCACACCATGCGCGCGACCCAGAAGAACAGGATGTCGCTGCCGGTCTCGAGCACCGCGCCCGGGTAGAAGAGCTTCAGATCCTCGGTCTGGTTCGGCCAGCCGAGGGTCGAAAACGGCCACAACCCCGACGAGAACCAGGTGTCGAGGACGTCCTCCTCCTGCGCCCAGCGCGCCGGGTCCTGCTTCTCGAGGTTCTCGCGGCTGGCCACGGCGAGCTTGCCCATCACCAGATCGTCGTCGACGACGCGCAGCGCGATCTCGAGCAGCTTGCGCCCCATCACGCCGTCGGCCTGCGCGCGCGTGGCCTCGGTCTCGCGCCCCTTGCGGTTGGCGTCGGCCTCGATGACCTCGTCGATCTTCGTCAGGTCGTAGAAGACGGGGATGCGGTGGCCCCACCACAGCTGTCGGCTGACGCACCAGTCGCGGATGTTCTCGTGGAAGTGATCCCACGTCTTCTTCCAGTGCTCGGGCAGGATGCGCGTCTTGCCGGTGGCGACGAGCTCGAGCGCCTCCTGCGCGAAGCCTCCGGTCTTCACGAAGAACTGGCGGCTGAGCATGGGCTCGATGACGACGCCGCTGCGCTGGCTGATGGTGACGTTGTGGCGGATCTTCTGGTCGCCACGCGCAAGGCCCAGCTCGTCGAGCGCCTTCTTCACCGCCTTGCGCGCCTCGAAGCGGTCGAGGCCGGCGAACGGCCCGCCGGCCTCGTTCACCTTCGCGTCGCTCGTGAAGATGTTGAGGAGCGGCAGCCGGTGGCGGGCGCCCATGTCGAAGTCGTTGGGGTCGTGCGCCGGCGTGACCTTGACGCAGCCGGTGCCGAAGTCCTTGTCGACGAAGGCGTCGGCGACGACGACGACTTCGCGGTCGGGGAAGAACGGGTGCGCGAGCCTCTTGCCGACGACGGCCCGGTAGCGCTCGTCGTCGGGGTGCACGGCGACGGCGACGTCGCCGAGCATCGTCTCGGGCCGCGTCGTCGCCACCACGATCTCGGTGGTGCCGTCGGGTGCGGGGCCGCCCTTCAGCGGATAGGCGAAGCGCCACAGCTCGCCATCTTTTTCTTCGTACTCGACCTCTTCGTCGGACAGCGACGTGTGCAGCAACGGGTCCCAGTGGATCAGGCGCTCGCCGCGGTAGACGAGGCCCTGCTCCCACAGGCGCACGAAGGCCTCGACGACGGCGTCGTTGCAAACGTCGTCCATCGTGAAGCGCTCGCGCGACCAGTCGGCGGAGGCGCCCATGGCCTTCAGCTGCTCGACGATGCGGCTGCCGTTCTTGTCCTTCCAGGCCCAGACCTTTTCGAGGAACGCCTCGCGGCCGAGGTCGTGACGCGACTTGTTCTCGTGACGCTTCAGCTCGCGCTCGACGACGGCCTGGGTGGCAATGCCGGCGTGGTCGACTCCGGGCAGCCACAGCGTCGGCTCACCGCGCATGCGGTGGGCGCGCGCCAGCAGGTCCTGGAGCGTGACGAACAGCGCGTGGCCCATGTGCAGCGAGCCCGTGACGTTGGGCGGCGGCATCATGATCACATAGGGCTTCTTGTTGCCGGCGCGCGCGGCGTCCATGTCGGGGGCGAAGACGCCGGCGTCGTTCCAGCGCGGGTACCAGTGCGCCTCGACGGCGGCGGCGTCGTAGGCGGTGGGGAGGTCGGCGGGGGCGCCAGCAGCGGCGGCGGCGGAGGGCTCAGACGTCGTCATGCCTGCGCGCTAGCAGGATGGCGGCAAAGGCCAAAGTACCTCGACGGGGGCCGGCAACAGGCGGCGGTCAGCGGCGCGCGGGTAGATCGAACACATGCTTGAGGTCGCGGCTCTCGAGCGACAGCACCTGGATCTGGCGCGGCCTCAAGCCGCGGGCGACGGTGGCGTTGCGGGTGACGTCGGTCTGGGCCTTCAGCGTCTGTAGCGTGGTGCTCTTGAGAACGGCGTCACCGACGAAGCAGAAGAACGCGGTCTCGCCCTGGAGCAGCTTCGCGCAGGGCAGACCGCCGGGCACCTGAAGGGCGATCTCGGTGGGTACCGGTAGGCGGGTGGCGTTGTCGTAGGCGAGGCTGGCGCCGAGGCCGAGCAACGTCAGCACCAAGAACACGATCATGCGCCCGACGCCCTTGTGTGCGCCGCCCTTGCGCTTGCCCTCGGGCACGAAGCCACCATCGCTCCGCGGGGGCGAGGCCGACGCCGCAGGGGCGGGCTCCGGCTCGCTCTTGCCCGACCCGGGAAACGTGCTGCTCGACTGGCCGCGGGCCGCCACGGCCAAAACGATCCTACCGCGCTCCTCCTCGCTGAGCGATGCGAGCGCCGCCGGCAGCTGCATCGTCACGCCGAAGCGCGCCTCGCGGCTCTGCAAGAAGACAATCAACTCGCGCACGGCGGGCTCGGGCATCTTCTGCTGCAGGAGGAACTCGTACAGCTCGTCGAGAGGGACGACGTTCGAGTCCTCGGGCTGCTGCTCGAGCAGCAGCCCGAAGGCCATCGATATGCGTTGCATGTCGACTTTGCCGGCGGGCACGCTGGTGCGCAGCACATTGTTGAACGCCGAACTCAGGTTCTGACGGGTCGACTGGTCCACGTGCGCTTCCTCGACGGTCCTCCGCGGGACCAAGGACGAATGTCGACCGAGCGCAGGCGCGGGTCAAGGATGGTCCAGTGGCGTCCCAGACCTGAAGCGGGTGCGACTTTCGACGGTACGGCCCCATGACCGGGCGGTCGGGCGTCACCAGCTCGTCGAGCCGATCGCGCAGGGCGGCATGGCCGAGATCGCGCCAGCGCGGCCGCTGTCGGGGCCCGCCGGCGTCTGCGTGCTGAAGCGGCTCCTTCCCCAGTTCAGCCGCGACCTGCAGTTCGCCTCGATGTTCATCGACGAGGCGCGCATCACCATCGGCTTGCACCACGACAACGTCCTCCGCCTGTACGACTTCGGTCAGGTCGACGGCGTGTACTTCATGGCCATCGAGTCCATCGACCGCGCCGGGCGTGGTGCTCGGCAAGGGGCGTACTGTCGCCGGAGCAGGCCACCGGACGCAGCGTCGACCTCCGCTGCGACCTGTGGGCCACGGGCGTGGTTCTGTGGGGGTGCCTGACCGGTGAGCGCCTGTTCGCCACCGACCACCCGGTGACGACGCTGCACCGGATGCTGCACGACCCGATCCCCGCGCCCTCGACGCTCCGGTCCGAGGTGCCCGCCGCTCTCGACGACATCGTCCTGTCGCTGCTGCGGCGCGACCCCGGGGTCCGGCCTGGCTCGGCCGACGATGTCGCCCAACGGTTCGACGAGCTCGTCGTTGCGCCGAACGTGCCGCGCTGCTCGACGGCGTCGCCAAGTCGGAAACCACCGCGCCGATGCGACCGCAGACCCTCGCCCCGCGGGCCCGGCTGGCCGACGACCCCATCGGCCGCCGACTGGCGCTGCTCGAAGGCCGCGCACTCGCGCTGCTGCTCGGGGGCACGCCGCGCGCCGTCAGCGTCCGGACCATCGGGCCGGTGAAACTGTTCCGCATCGACGGCCGACGGCGACAGACCGGGCGGCAGCCTCACCTTCGCAGCAGCGCGTCGACGAGCCGCTGCGCGGCGCGCCCCGGGGACACGCGCTCGGCGCGGACGTCGTCGATCACCGCCGGCAACGCCGCCTGCACCGACGCCGCAGTCTTGAAGCGCGCGAGCAGCTCGCTCTCGACGCACAGCCACAGCCACCGTTCGGCCTGGGCCGCCCGGCGCTGGGCCCGCGTCGACGCCGTCGCCGCGCGATGGGCCAGCACCTGCGCCCACACGTCGTCGAGCCCCGCGCGCTCCAGCGACGACGCGCACACCACCGGCGGCTGCCACGCGCGCCCGTGGTGCAGCAGGTGGCCGGCGACGCGGTAGTACTGCGCCGTCTTCTGCGCCTCGTCGCCGCGGGGACCGTCGGCCTTGTGCACGACGACCACGTCGACCAGCTCGAGCACGCCGCGCTTCTGCCCCTGCAGATCGTCACCGCCGCCGGGCGCCACCAGCAGCACGAAGGTGTCGGTGACGGCGCTGACGGCGTGCTCGTTCTGGCCCGTGCCGACGGTCTCGACGATCACGACGTCGTAGCCGGCGGCCTCGCACAACAACAGCGCCTCGCGGGTCTTGCTGGCGACGCCGCCGAGCGCCCCGCCCGACGGCGACGGCCGCACGAACGCGGCTGCGTTCGTGGCCAGCATCTCCATGCGCGTCTTGTCGCCGAGGATGCTGCCCCCCGTCGTCGGCGACGACGGGTCGATGGCGAGCACGGCGACCTTGTTGCCGCTGGCGAGCAGGCGGCTGCCCAGCGCCTCGATGAAGGTCGACTTGCCGACACCGGGGGTGCCCGACAGGCCGACGCGGATCGCGCCGCCGGTGCGGGCTGCGACCAGCTCGAGCAGGCGCGCGGCGTCGCGCTGGTCGTCGTCGCGGTGGCTCTCGACCAGCGTGATGCCCTGCGCCAGCGCCCGGCGCTCACCGGCCGCGATGCGCCGCGCAAGATCGACTACGTCAACGGTCATCGGCCCGCCCCGCTCACGCCCGCCGCGGCAGCGCGGCGAGGACGTCCATTGCCGCCCGCGGGATGGGCGTGCCGGGGCCGAAGACGCAGGCGACACCGCTTGTTTTCAGGAAGTCCCAGTCCTGCGGCGGGATCACGCCGCCAGCGACGACGACGACGTTGTCGGCACCCCTTGCCTTGAGCGCCGCGACCAGCTGCGGCACCAGCGTCTTGTGTCCGGCGGCCAGCGAGCTGACGCCGATGGCGTGGACGTCAGCGTCGACGGCGGCCTGCGCGGCCTCCTCGGGCGTCGAGAACAGCGGGCCGACGTCGACATCGAAGCCCATGTCGGCGAAGGCGCTGGCGACGACCTTGGCGCCGCGGTCGTGGCCGTCCTGTCCGAGCTTGACGACGAGGATGCGCGGGCGCCGGCCCTCGGCGGTGGCGAAGTTCTCGACGGCGGCGCGGGCCTGACTCACGCCCGCGTCGCTGTCGTGGCCGCCGGGGGCGTAGACGCCGGTCACGACGGAGGCTTCGGCCTGGTGACGACCAAAGACCTTCTCAAGGGCGAGGCTGACCTCCCCGACGGTGCAGCGGGCGCGCATGGCGGCGATGGACAGCTCGAGCAGGTTCGCGTCGCTGCGTGCGCCGGCTTCGAGGGCGCCAAGGGCGGCCTGCGCCCTGCCGGCGTCGCGGGTCCGCTTGAGCTCGGCGAGGCGCTCGGTCTGCTCCTTGAGCACAGCGGCGTTGTCGACGTCGAGCAGGTCGACGGCCTTGTCCTCGGCGGCGAGCTTGTACTTGTTGACGCCGACGATGACCTCTTCGCCGCGGTCGATGCGCGCCTGCCTTCGGGCGGCGGCCTCTTCGATGCGGCGCTTGGGCATGCCGGTCTCGATCGCCCTGGCCATGCCGCCCTGCGCCTGCACCTCGTCGAGCAGCGCGCGGGCCTTGTCGACGAGGTCGGCGGTCAGGCGCTCCATCAGGTAGCTGCCGGCCCACGGGTCGACGACGGCGGGGATGCCGGTCTCTTCCGCAAGAATCAGTTGCGTGTTGCGGGCGAGCCGGGCCGAAAACGGCGTCGGCAGCGCGAGCGCCTCGTCGAAGCTGTTGGTGTGCAGCGACTGCGTGCCGCCAAAGACGGCGGCCATCGCCTCGACGGTGGTGCGGATGACGTTGTTGTACGGGTCCTGCGCCGCGAGCGACCAGCCGCTGGTCTGGCAGTGCGTCCGCAGCATCTTCGACTTGTCCTTCTTCGCGCCGAACGCCGTCATGATCTCGCACCACAGCACGCGCGCCGCCCGCAGCTTGGCGATCTCGACGTAGAAATTCATCCCGATGCCAAAGAAGAAGCTCAGTCGCCCGGCGAAGTCGTCGACGTCGAGGCCGCGGGCCAGCGCGGATTGGACGTACTCCTTTCCGTCGGCGAGCGTGAAGGCCAGCTCGAGCACGGCGTCGGCGCCAGCCTCCTGCATGTGGTAGCCGCTGATCGAGATCGAGTTCCACTTCGGCATCTTCTTCGCCGTGAACTCGATGATGTCCGCCACGATCCGCATGCTCGGCGACGGCCGATAGATGTACGTGTTGCGGACCATGAACTCCTTGAGGATGTCGTTCTGGATGGTCCCGGCGAGCTGGTCGCAGGAGACGCCCTGCTCCTCGGCGGCGACGATGAAGGCGGCCAGCACCGGCAGCACCGCGCCGTTCATCGTCATCGATACGGTCATCTCGGACAGCGGGATGCCCTCGAACAGCGCCGCCATGTCGAGCACCGAGTCGATGGCCACGCCGGCCTTGCCCACGTCGCCCGACACGCGCGGGTGGTCGCTGTCGTAGCCGCGGTGGGTGGCGAGATCGAAGGCGACCGACAGGCCCTTCTGCCCGGCGGCGAGGTTCTTCCGGTAGAACGCGTTGCTGTCTTTCGCCGTCGAGAAGCCGGCGTATTGGCGGATCGTCCACGGTCGCACCGCGTACATCGTGGCGTGGGGCCCTCGGACGAACGGGGCGACGCCGGGGGTGGCAGCCGAGGCGCCGTCGGGCACGTCGGCCGCGGTGTACAGCGGCTTCAGCGTCACCCCCCCGTCGAGGGCGCGCGTCAGGCCGTCGAATTTGTCGCCGGCCTCCTTGTGCGCGAGTTTCTGCCAGTGGGCGAGATCGGGCTGCTTCGGGGCGTCGACCATGGGCGTGCGTTAGCAGGCGCACGCGGGGTCGGCACGCCACAGGCTGCGTCAAGCTGAACAAGGCTTCCCATCCTCTTGCGATTGACATGCAGAAGCTGAATCGTGGCGTCGGAACGCGGTGGATGCTCCGGGCATCGAGGGAGTGTTCGTTCGGATGCCGCCCTGAGCGCCGACAGCGTGGTCGGCATCGCGGTGGCCGACCTGCGCGGCGCCCTCCAGTCGACGAACGCGGCGATGGCGCGCGCCCTCGCCCATCACGCGGTCGCAGGCGAAGGCGACCGCAACCTGCGGGCCCGGCTCGCGCGGCTGTCGGGGAAGCCGGCCGACGAGCTGTTGCGCGCGGCGTGGGACACGCTGCTGACCGACGACGGCCGCGTCGTCGTCAACGCCCATGTGACGGGGCGCGCCTTGCGGTGGCGGTACGTGCTCACGCGGCTGGCCGCGGTGCCGGCGTCGAACACGCCGGCGCGCCTCGTGTGGACGGCGGTGCCCCGCGACGTTGCCGGGCCCGGCGCCGACACGCGGCCTCCTCCGGTCGCCCGCCGGACCCTCGACGACGAGGACGACACCGCCGCGTCCACCACGCTGCCCGCGGCGGCGGAGCGCGACCCCCAGCTCTCGCCGTGGGCGGTCGTCGAAGAGCCCCGCTCGCCGTGACCACCGACGACGTCCTGCACCTGTTTCCTGAGCGCGGCCTCGCGCAGTCGCTGCACGTCGCGGTGTAGCTCGGGGGGCTCGCGCGGTACGGCTGACCGAGAGCTTCGGCTTCTTCTTCAGCGGGCTCCTGATCCCCGGCTACCTC
>Ga0194129_10007591_pt1 | contig 12854 bp, 30 predicted proteins | sample TA2KigCa35mmetaG_FD_150862 | JGI IMG/M metagenome (GOLD analysis project Ga0194129, IMG submission 150862) | Freshwater microbial communities from Lake Tanganyika, Tanzania - TA2015038 Kigoma Deep Cast 35m | ecosystem: Environmental > Aquatic > Freshwater > Lake | place: Tanzania: Lake... | reverse complement strand
AGAGACTAGCCATATAGCATTTCATATATGGGATGAGGCTGACCCTGCTTTAGTTCAGTTTGATCTTTATACCTGCGGAAGTTTAGAACTTGAAAAAGTGTTACAGATTTTTAAACAAACCTTTACAGTTGATTCTTTAGAGTTTGTTTTGTTTGATAGAGAAAATGGATTTGTTGAAGAGGTCTCAGGAAAGGACTACAGATGAAAAAAATATTACTTGCATTAATTGCTTTTATTGGAGTTACTGCTGGTTTGGCTGGAATAACCTTAATTAGATTATCTAAAAGTATGGAAGATTGGGAAATGTCGTGGGACGAAGAGGATGATAGCGATGCCCTGTAGTTGTGGTTTTTCAACAGATTATCCAAATTGCAATGGAACACACAAAATAGTAAAGTCAGTAAAAGACAAGATAATTAAAGATATAGAAGCAATTGATATTTCTGATGGTAAATTAAATGGTCTTGGAATGAAAATACTTGTCATTGAGGCAGTTAAAAATGCTAAAGGCGTTTAAAAGAATAACGGATATGTTTCCTAAAATTAAAATATATCAACTACCTTGGAAAGTATTTAATTTTACAAAATTAAAAGGCAAGATGATATTTGATATGGGGAATATTGCTGTATGGGTTATTTGGAGCCCTCGTAACTCAAATGATATAATAATTAAATGAATTTAGAAAATGAAATAAAGAATATATTATTTGAAATTGGTAAAGAAATCAAGGTGCACAAACTTATTGATGGTAATCTTATTATTGAAATAGATTATGATAAATATACTATTGAATTAATGGAACTAATGAAAAAGTATTTATCTAATTAGACTTATTCTTTTTGCTGTACTCGCCGTATTTACCTAATACCGCTTTAACTGTTCCATCTTTACGAAGACGAACAACATTACCATCTTTGATTTGTATTGGATTAAATTTACGATGAGGCTTATATTGTCCAGAAGACATTGCCACTGCCACGCTTTCTATTGGTTTGTTTTTCAACAGGATTGAAAATATCTGAAAATACTTTTTTATCTTTTTCAGCATTAACAATTCTCCTTGACCAAGAATAGCCAGCATCCCCACCCCATGCTAACCACATAATGTACCCATTAGACGGATTAGATTGATTTGCCCAATCCTTCCCCTTTTTGTCTACTTCATGACGAGAAAAATAAGAATACATTCTTTTAACTGTGCTTAATGAAAGGGATTCGCCTCTGGCTAATTGTCCTGCACGAGTCCATCCTACTGATGTTCCAGCACCCTTTGCCTTGCCCTGTTCTTTAAATCTAATTGCTTTTCTTGCTGCTGCTCTTGCACCTGCTGGCGGAGAATATCCATCAGCCTTAGACACTGAATCTGTTTCATAAACAACAGTATCGTCGTCTTCCCAAAGATCATCTGCCTTTTTAGCAGGTACACAGTTAGGAACCATACGTCCACCGCTTCCTGGCTTCATGCCACGCATTACATAGCCTTCCCAGCAGGGGGCCTTTTTCTCCAGTTCTTCTGGACAGCAGTCAGACATATTAATAGTATACCACATATTATGGTAAAGAGCAGTTTATCCACATGCTCAGGTGGCAGTATGACTATACTGTTATTTACTTGATCTTGATTGTTTTTGGTTTCTTTTCTTCTGGGACGTTTCGTTCCACAAAAATGTTAAGAATACCGTTTGCCATTTCAGCACGATCAACCTCCATATACTCTCCAAGAGCAAAGGTGCGTGTGAATTTGCGAGTTGCGATACCCTTATGTAGAACCTCATTAGAAGCCTCTTCGGTTTTCTCACCCTTAACTGTCAGACTTCCATTCTCCATAGAAACCTCTACCTCATCCTTGCTGAATCCAGCAATGGCCAAAGATAGTTTGTAAGTATCCTCATCAAGTTTCACCAAGTCATATGGTGGGAATGATTGACGAGTTGCCTCACGATGGATGTTTGAAAGACGGTCCAACTCTCTGTTGAAACCAATAAAAAAAGGATCTCTAAAAAGATCCATGCCAAATGAACTTACCATTATTTCCTCCTTGTTAAGCGAGTTCAGGTTTGTACCCCCCTTTGGGCAGGTACATATTAATTATACCATAATAACTTTATTTTATTAAAAAATTAATAGATATAATACATTTTGTATTGTTGTTTATAGGTGTTTTCAAAGAATATCCTTTGATACCATCGAACATAATCGCTCTTCCAGATACATGGGTCATTTTTCCAGAAAGATGCAACCTATCGCCAACACCATCTCCATATCTTTCAGAAAAAAATAACAAATCCTCGTCTGCATCATCTACACAATATATTAAAGTAGAATATGATTTGTTTCCTCTTGAACCCAAGACCTCATTGCTTTCTGCAAAATTTTTTATAACTAATTGAGCCTTTATATCTAAAACTAATCTAATTTCTATCTTGTTAACTTCACAAAATTTGTTTAATATAAAAATTGCATCATCTGAAAGAGGAGATATTTTTTGTCTTTCTTCCATTCCAATATGATAAAAAGAATTAGAAAAATTATCATAAAACCATGGAAACTTTAAAGAATTATCGGAATACATTAAATTTTTTATTTTTAAAATTTCTTTGTTATTTAAAAAATTATCTGTGGTTATCATATTTTAAGTATACCATATGTGGTAAAATAATAATATGGAAAATAAATATGTTTTTATAATGACACCAAATAATAGCGGAAGTCATGTTTTAGCACACGTACTGTCTTCTTCGCCCAAGGCATCTACACTCCCTGGTTTTGAGGGTTTATTTTTTAAAGATTTTAGAAAATTACTTATCGAAGATCCTAGTCCTAAAAAAGCATTTATGTTTACTTCTATGGAACAAGACCTAAGATCTTTAAGTATAGATAGAATGATGGAGGTAAAAAATGTTTGGGATAAGGAATGGAATAAGTTTTGGGATCGTCCAATAAAAATTGAAAAAAGTCCTCCACTAATTTGTGCTCACAGAGTTTATCCCAAAGTTTTTCCTAATTATAAATATATAGTAATGTATAGAAATCCATTTGCAGTTGCTGAAGGTATGATGCGTGTAGTTAAAGAAAAATCTGGAGAAGTTATAACTCCACTTGAAGCAATAATGCATTCTGTTCGTGTTTTACAAATATGCGATGAAATAGTTAAAGAACATCCATATAACACAATAAGTTTTTCTTATGAAGAATTTACTGAAAATCCAGAAAATTATGCAACAGAATTGGTTAACTTTATTCCTGATTTAGAATCACTGACAATTCAAAAAGAATATTTTATAAAAAGAAAATATAAATCAAAAATATATAATATGAATCAAGAGCAAATAAATAGATTATCAGATAAAGATTTGTTAACTATGAAAGAATATCTTGAAAACAAAAAACTTGAAGAAAAAGATTTAAGTAGTTTTATTTTTAAGTACTAAAGGGGATGTTACTCCCCCTTAGCACTGTTAATCAATTTATTTTTTTGAAGTGGCCTTTTTCTTTGAGGCAACTTTCTTTTCTAACTTCTTAAGTTCTGTATCAACAACAGTTGCTACCAAACCGAATGTTGGATCCTTTTTGTCAATTGCTCTAATTGCTGGTCCTGCTACTGCAACTAAACCTGCCAACAAGAGACCCTCTACTCCAAGATCTGACCCTGGTGCTGTATATGCTGCAGCAACTGCCACTACATATGATCTAGCATAAGACTTTAGAATGTCTTTGTGCTTCTTTGTTAGTTTCATTTTTTCCTCCTAGGATATGAATCTACTTATGGCATCGTAACCTAGCCATAATCCAATTATACCAGCAACGCCAGCAAACACTGGAGGGGCTGGAACTGGAAGTTTGAAGGCTGCAAATACTATTCCGCAGAAAAGCCCTGTAATAATTGATAAAAATATCTCTTTCATATATCTCCTTTATGTAAAATATCTATATCCAAAGTTTTTATCAAGAGACATTAAACTTTGAGGATTGAAGAACCATTGTGGCTCTGATAGTAATTGATTTCTATTTTGCTGTTGCTTTAGCAAAACAGACAAAATTTTTATTTTATCGTACTTATTTATTTTCTTTAGTGACATATCCTTAGCCATTCTCCAGAATGGAGAGTTTATTGTTGAGCCGCCGAGGTAATGATAATTTATCAAGTGCTCTATGTCTGTGGTATGATCAAAATATTGTCTTTCAATTTCCTGTAATGTTTTTTTATTAGTAATATAATCTTGAATTAATGCACCAATAAAGAAGTATAACCTCAAAGAGTTACCAAACATTGGCTCAAAAAATGCTGCTTTGTTACCATTTTTAAATATTCTTCCATTCGCAATATTTTTGGCATAAAATGGATTAAACTTATATTCTAATTCTTCTAATTTTGAAACATCTATATTTAAAATACTTGCAAAATCTTTTTTAGCATCTTCAATGCTGGTTATATGATCATTGAAAAGATACCCATAACTTGTCCTTGTAGTTAAAGGAATAACAAAAATCCACCCATTGTTGCTTACGATATGTTTGGTATAGTAAGGCCCAAATGGTTCATTTTTAACATTTTTATCGTTATAAACTATTCCATGATTTATTGGCATATCATCAGCAATTATATATTCAGAAAAGTCTTTTGGAAATCCAGAACAATCTACAACAAAATCAAAAAAGTGTTCTTGTCCATCTACGATTACCTTAACTCCATCTTTAACATTTTGCATCATGTCTACATTTCCTAAAATTTCTGTAAACTTTGAACCCCAAATCTTTTTAAATCTTTCTAAGGCAAAATCTTTTAACTTATTTGCATTGAAATGTATTGCTATCGATCCTTCTAAAAACGGGTTTGTAAAGTCATGATTTCTCCACCCTACATACTCAGTTCCAAATTTAAATGATCCATCTATCTCCTCTATATCTCTGGTTAAGTCAAAGTCCATACCTTTAGATAATGGGCCAAGAAAGGATGGGTTTGAACTTTCGCCTATACCAAGCGTTTTAGCATTGGGATTATGTATAGAATATATCTCCCAATTATCTGGAAAGTGTGGGAGAAATTGTGCCAGAGTTTGAATTCCCGCACTTCCCACACCAATGACTGCTATTTTATTTTTATTCATAGTTGTGTTTCTGTTTAAAATCTGGATGATCTATAGGTGTTGGAACTGTAATAAATGTTTCACATTGTGAGCATTCTCCGTCAAGCATATAAAGACCTATTTCGTAATCTTCTGGATCAAATTTTGCCAATATTTTAAAAATATCATTTCCACAATTTGGACACACGCATGTGGGAATTCCTCTAGCGTCCATCTTTACCCTCTTCTGGTAAAAATATTTTTAAACTATCTAATTCTTTAAAAAGTAATAGAGATAGTTTTGAATATTCTTCACAACAGTTGTCTTTATTAGTGATATCATTTTCTAAAATTTGTAATTTAACAGTATCATTTAACTCAATAATTCTTTTTTGTATTTCTTCTATATATCCGAAGGCTGCTTCTCTCGAATCTGTGATAAATTTTAAAAAATGATCTTGATTTATATCATTATCTTTATTTTTAATTAATAAAACAATTTGTTTTTTATAATTTATATTTTGTATAAAAAGTTTGACATGGTTAATTAATAAAAATACAAACAATAAAATAAAAATAAAAAATATTAATATATCAAACAAGGCCAACTCCTATCATTGTTATTATACCACTAATCATATTCTTTTGGAGACCAGTATTCTTTTTTATACATACCCCCTAAAGGATTTCTTTCATTGTCATATCTTTTAGATTCGTAGTCTTCTGATTGATTTTTATGTGACTGTATAAGACTGCTATTTGGCCTTGTGTCTAACTTAATAGAAAGTTGTTCTCTTTTGAAAGGTATTATTTGTACAATTGGAGTATTTTTGGGAATTTTTCCTTGAAAATTTTTATGTATAATAAAAGGAAAAGATACTGGATTAATAAAACTATCAGTATCTACAATTCCAGACAAGGTAAAAAATGGTAATTCTAACCAATTGCTAGGATGAATAAACATACAACTTGTATTTTTCGGAGTTTTAATTAAAAATTGATTGTGCCATTTAAAAACATCTTTGTGAAAATTATGAAAAAATTTCATAGATTCAAACTGTTCATTAGGATGTTTAGAAAAATAATTATTATATTTGTTAGTTGTTATAATATTATCTTTAACGTAATAGTCTTCTGTAGTAACTAAAAAATATCCAGAAGTCATAGCATCAAGAAATGGTATACATCTTTTAACTGTTAGATCTTCAAAATTATTTATTTTATAAAATGGACTTTGATTTTTATACCAATCTGGCAACATTTTACGTGCCAGCACTGGCTTGAGAGCATTGAATTTATAAATTTCTATAAATTCAATAACATTGTCTTCAGACGGACTATTTGGTTCTATTCTCATGTGTTGGCCAATAATATAGGCAAGGCGATTTTTTTTCGGGACAGCAAGGAGCATTATTAATACTGGTAACAGCATACTGAAAGTGTGAGTAATACAGAGGATCTTTTCTGAATAGGTTTGCACGATGAGTAGTTACAACCTTGATAAGTCTGTTTTCGTCACTCCAAAATGATGGTGGCTGATTGCCCCAATCATTCCAACATTGATCTTTGAGTTTGTTAAGATTTGCTTCATTGTTCTCAGTCTTTATACCACGATACTTGGCTTCTGCAATCATGGCTTGTACATAATCCCATAGGCCACGCTCAAAGTTTTTCCACATTAATACTGCTGGATGATTACGCCAACCACCAGTAGGTGACTTACCAGATAGGACATTAAGAATTTGATAACATTCTAAAATCTGTTTGTTGAGGCGTTTGCTATCAAGTATATGAGCAGAAACGCTGAAGTCTGTCTGAGGTAAAAATGTTTGCATTGTTATTTACCGCCTTCACGTACTAAAAGGACAACTGCGCCATTGTCCTCAAGAGCCTTTTTGACTCTTACCATATATTCTACAGCACGACGCTTATCTTCGTCAAGTAGACGCATAAACATGTCTTCCTTAGCCTTAACAGTAATAAAATTATCATTATCTCTTAACTCTAAACTAAAACCTTTAGGAGCAAAATGATCAAGAGATCTAAAGGCCTTACGCATAGCATCTGTATACACTATTAATTACCGTCCATTGTAATATTTTGCCATATATTTGACCAATCTTCTTTAGATTTGTGGCTATTAAATTCGTTTGAGATGCCCCCGCCTTCTAAATATATACCGCCCCAAACACCGTATTCTTTGCTTGAAACTCCAACGGCAAAACACGTTTTGGAGACTGGACATCTTAAACATAATTTATCTACTGCAGGCCTTAAAGACTCATCTTCTTCATATTTATCAAAAAAAATATTTGTATCATAATCTAAACATTCTGCCCTATCTTTCCATTTAAGTTTGTGCATGTCCTAATATGAACCTTTCTGGAATATCCCAACCATTCCTGCTTGGCTCAAAGCGTTTAGACATATACCAGTTACCATTAAAATATACACCATGTTTAGAGGTTTTTGCTTTGTCAGACTTGTATCTATGAATAACTGACCAGCCGTCCCAAAACAAATCTTTATTTTTTAATACTATATTTTCCATTTGCTCTAATTTTTGTATAATCATTTTTCTCCTAATATCTAAATATTCCTACTTCAACATTATTTAACTCTGCTTCTGTAACTAATTTTGAACTACCTTCTTTTGATTTTGCTAAATAAGCAAAATAATTAATTTCTGAAATATTTTCTGAAATCCAAGAAGGTGCAACTTTAAACATTTTAATTTTTTTACTACGAGACTTCATTCCTTTTTCACAAACATTTACAAATTCCATAACCATCTTATTAATATTTGCTGGACCTGCAGTATATATATAAAAGTATTCGTCGTCTGCAGGCATGCTTGACAAGGCTACACCCATGGCACGAAGGAATATTTGGTAGTCAGTAAAACTACTAGTACCCTGAACTCCCACGATCATTAAAACCCTCTTCTCTCAATTTATCAATGATAAACATCATTTTATCTAATTGTACAGTATCCATAGCCATTGTGTCAACTACTCTAGTGGTTGTTTTATCAACTTCTCCACTTACAGATATTTCTGCTGTATAGAATAAATTATCTTTAATCCAGTAGGCATTATTATCCATTATTATTACCTTAACATTAGTTTTTTTATCATGTACTTTAGATTGTGTTGTTTTATTTTTTGTTTTATTTTTATAATTTTTAGTATATGAAAATGAATTTATTGCAGCAAGCAAATCACTTTGCCTATAAAATATTTTAATATTTTTATTATATTGTTTTATTACATAAGGTTTTATTACACTAAAATATACAATTACAAAACAAATAAATAATGCAATATGTTCCATAGTAATGTAATTATACTACCATCTTATAAGATTGCGCTTTATCTCCTCTAAAGTATTAAATTCCTCTTTATCAAGTAATTCCATTAAGTCTAAATTAAAGGCTTTTGGTGTTAATTTTACAACTGGATTATAACTTGTGACATCCATACTAACCATACCTAATTCCCAAAATTTCATTATATGAGAGTTAAACATATTGTTTACTTCTCTGTATAGAGTAGGGCTTACATCTTTTAGTTTTGTTGTAAAATTATAAAGCATTTCTCCTGTATTTTCATCAATACCAGCAGGCTCAATTGCTCCAGATAATATTAACTGATCAAAATCACTTTCGTTGTTTGTCATTTTTTACTTTTTCTCGCTGTTGGGCAAGTGCAGCAAAATCTTTTACCTTGGTCTCTCCAAGATAGCCCCACGCATATCCGTCCTCAATCATCTGATCATTTACAGAAACTGTATCTCCATCGACATACAACCAACCTAAAATACGACCATATTTTTCTGAAGAGTCTGGCTTTTCTGTTTTAATAACTACTAGTGTAGCATCTTTTAGTTTAGACTTCAAGTGCTCTTTTGCTTCAAGCCCCAAAGTTTTTTCAAACTTATCTTTAGTCCGTGACTCTGGGGTATCAATGCCAGCAAGACGTACTCGTTGGGAAAATGACACATTAAAGCCAAGATCAATATCCACATCAACGGTATCTCCATCAACAACTCCAGTAATTTTTTTTACTCTATATTCGTACATTATTGTATTTCTCCTTTTTTAGTTTAAAAAAATCAAAAAACTCATCTATAGACCTAGGCCTATAATCCTTATAACCGTTATTTATTACATCAAGAAACCAGGAAATTGCTTTTCTATCTTTTTTTACATCAATAAATCTATTTAAATAATAAACTTGTCCATCTATTGTTTCTGATACAAATAATTTTTTTGGGTTAATATGATCTACCATATGTATGTGATATTTAAATCTTGGCATCCACATATCATACCCGCTTGTAAACATATTCATTGCTGTCTCTGGTTGATCTGCACAAAAAAACATATCTTTGGAAAAATTATAACCTTTATCAAACCAAGATCTTGGTATAAAGGAAAAGTTTCCAGAATAAATATTGGTAAGACCCACAAACTGTCCAGTTGCACCCCAGGTTAAATATGGCACATAATTTAACGTAGTTTCATAGTAGTCTGTTTTTTGTTTAACTCTGCCGAAATCTCCGTCTGTAATATACTCTATCATTTTATTTTCATTTTTTTCATTAAAAAAGTTATCATTATTAAAATATTCGGATAAACAAAATTCATAGTCTAATTCTCCCAATTGCATAGAATTACCAAAATTTCCAGATATTATTATATTCTTATTATCAGCATTTAAAACTCTGTCTTCATAATCTTTTATAAGTTCTACATCCCAATCAGGCATCATTATTACGTGTGAATCTATTGAAAGAACAAAGTCTTCATCATCAATCATTGTACATAAAATATGTTTTGCTTTTTGTATTCCCGTTTTATCGCCTTTAGGAATAATATATCTACTAATTCTATTTTTTAAATGTGAAGTTTCTACTAAATGATCTTCGTGATGTGCTATTGCAAAAGATATGTTTTCTGGATACTTTGCTCTTTTTATACAAGATTCTATGGTGTTGATTTGAAATCTTTCATAATACCCAGATATAGCAACTAAAATTTTTTTCATTAATAAGACTCTCCAGATTGTTTATTTTCTTCCAACCTGCTTCTTTCGTCTACTACTTCTAACGCAAACTTCATCATCTTGTCATAGCCAACAGCGTTGTCCATAATTTTATTATAATGATGACCACAAAATAAAAGATCTAACCCATTTTTACTAATTATTTTAACATATGCCTGAGCAGAACAGCGATCACATCTATCTGTTCCATCAAGAAGCCATACCTTTTCTTTTTCCCTGCTCTTTAGCATACTAAACATATTATACCTTTCGATTATCAGTTTTATAAAAACCAGAGCCACTGAATGTGACTCCTATATCTGAGTATACACGAACTAAAGGTTTATTGCAAGTTTCGCAGGTATACCCTGGATCTTCATCAGACATTGCTCTAACCTTTGTATATCGTATAGCACATGCCATACAGTCATACTCATATGATGGCATTATTTTTTCTTTATTTCTGGATGATCTTCTGTTTTATTGTTTTGAAATCTAGAACCACCCAAATTTCCTATATCAATAAAAAAATCTTTATTAATTTTTTCAAATTTCTTTTTATTATCTGGTAAATCTATATCAAAATAAATAGCCTCTGTAGGACATACTGGCTCACACGCACCACAATCTATACATTCTTCTGGATTTATATAAAGCATTCTTCCGCCTTCATAAATACAATCAACTGGACATTCTTGCATGCATGACTTGTCTTTAATATCTATACAGGCATCAGTTATAACATAAGTCACTATTTATTCCTTTTTGTTTTTGCCTTTACCTGCCATACAGGAAGTTTTAGTTCGTCTCCAGACCACTCGTAGCCTAGAAGTTTAACGACAAACTTAATGATTTTAATACGCATTATTTCACCCTCCTCAATTTAGGAATAATGTTCCAAAGTCTTTCGTGCCAGTAATATGAAACAATTTCCCAGCCCAAGTATGTTAAAAATGCCAGACTAAGGGGTTTAAAATATTCATATTCCCATTTACCAGTAATTGCATATACTGCTGCAGAAAATATTAATGTTGCAACAGTGACATGAAATATTACAAAACTAAACGATTTTATAGAACTTCTTTTTCTTGATTCAAGCATTTAATGCCTCCTTTTTCCATGAAGGCCAGGAAGAAACATGAATTGTTTTTGCTAATTCAAAAAGTTCCTGACCTAAGTTATCGTAAAAACTATTTAAATCTTTTCCTATAAAATAATTAAATACATCAGAAAATGATTCTCCTTTTACAAACCTTTCTGCTAACAACATCATTTCTTCGTGAGATAAATGATACATCATTTCTTCATAAGCAAGAAGTCCAGTATAATACTCATCGGATAAAGGTACTCCTGCAAATTTTAAAGGAGATTGTTTTAAAGAATTTTGCCATTCTTCTATTGATTTATTTTTTAAATTAATTTTTGCTGAACCTTTAGGGGTTTCATCTGGAGCCTCTCCTCCTGGAGCCTGCGGTACAAAAGCATATTGAAAATAATTTTTTCTATGATTTAAATATTCCTCAAAGGTATTGGACAAAGACACCAATGCAGCAAAGTCCGCTTGCCCCTCAACATACCAGCCTGGAAAATCTGTTAAAAAAGAACTTTGTCCAGGATTGTTAAATTTCTGACCAGCCAAGACTGTTTGTACTGAATGTGTAAACAAGTGTGGAGCATTTTTTAAATCACCAGTATGCTCGAATGGAACCTTGCTGTTTATAACTTGCCAATAAAGTAAAACAACCTCACCCTCTACAATGCTATATCCTCCAGATCCAAAAATTCCACGGCTATTGTGCTCAAATCTTTTTTTGTTAGGCATGGCATCAGAAAAATTTAATTTTTTTAATTCATCTGATAAAAAATCATATCCATTTTCATCTGTTGCCACAATCACTATTGGATTACCATACTTATAATCTTGAGACCAAAACTTTGCAATATTATTTATTGATTGCAAAGATTTTTGTGTAGTTTCATAATTGATATTTTGTGACTGTCTTAATTCTATTGTGTAGTTTACATCAAAATTTTTAAAAAAAGAAGCATTATCATATGCAATCTTAATTTTTTCTATATCAAGCATTGCTTTCCTTTATTTTAGGGATTACACCCTTTCTTTGATGTACTGTTGAATCTTCTTCAGTAGGTACTTCCTCCCAAGCAATTTCAGGAAGTTTTCCAGAATTGATTAATTTTTCAGCCTCTTTTAAATATATTATATCAAAAATATCTCTTCTTTGCCTTTGAAATGCCCCAAATGCTTCATTTTCTCTAAATTTCTCTCCAAATTCATATTTTAATTCTAGGTCTTCATTTCTTTTTGGAATACCAGTTTCTTTAGAAAGTAACCAATGGTCCCTGTTAATTAGATGAAAAAATATTGCTTGATAGTACTCTTTTTCATCGTTACTTCCCCAAGATGGCCTATAGTGATAATCAAATTGAGGCTGACATATAATCGCTTGATTTGGCTTACAAACAAAATTTTCATATCTTGCTACAAACCCCCAATCACGATTTCCTCCTATTTGTAAGTCAACCATATAAGATCCTGGGGACCAATCTATATGCAAAGGTAGTTTTGGCACTCTACCTTCTGAAGTAATTTGATGATGTGCATACATATGATAGGCAGAAATAACATCATCTGTTCCCAATAAATCTTTAACTTTTTGAACAGCAAAGTCTGTAAATTTTTGAGGTATGATGATTGGTTCTTCCCACTTATTCATTTGATGT
>Ga0194129_10007590_pt1 | contig 12854 bp, 10 predicted proteins | sample TA2KigCa35mmetaG_FD_150862 | JGI IMG/M metagenome (GOLD analysis project Ga0194129, IMG submission 150862) | Freshwater microbial communities from Lake Tanganyika, Tanzania - TA2015038 Kigoma Deep Cast 35m | ecosystem: Environmental > Aquatic > Freshwater > Lake | place: Tanzania: Lake... | reverse complement strand
TGAAACACGCACAGGGTGTTGTGTCGATCGGATTCTGGGGAAGATGGTCTCGAGGTTTCTCATCACTTAGCTACGACTGGTTTTAGGGTTGGATAAAGGCGCAAGAATGCCGGCGCTCTACTTTTGCCGAAGTATTCTGCTCAGGGTTGATTTGGTGAGTTGTTTTGCGAACCACTCTTGGCGATCGCTGAGTTGGGCGAAGATGGCCGGGTTGAACCTGCGCCATCGTCTCCCAGTGCGACTTCCTATTCCCAGACTTGTCGACAAGAGGCGCCCATAGGTAGCCGCCTACACGACTTCGCTCATAACTATTGTTCTGAAAGACCCACCAAACCGCCATTTCGCCTCTCCGATCTAGCACCCCAGTGAGGATATTCGCTCCCAATGGTCGTCAGAAAACACGAACAATTTGCAATTCTCAGTACTTTTGGCTCGGAAACCTACCCTTCGGTACTTCAGTAACTTCCTATGCCATTGAATTCAAAGCGATTAATTCTTGAGTAAGGACCCCACGCTACTCGCTCTGATCGATTACTCGCTTGTTCCCGGACCCTACATATGGAGCAATAAAAAAAAATATGTACCCGTTCCTACATCAGTTCAAGCAACTCTCAGCCTTGCTCTGATCTTCTCCAAATCGTCCCTTACTTTAAAAGTTGACATGAATTTGTCGTAGATCAGGTACTGACCATCAAGCGCTTTAGGGGCTGTGGGCTTCTCACCAATACCCGGCATGACCCCAGCAACTTTAAAGAATGCCTTGATCATGACTTTTTCAAGAACATCTCGGTCTTTTTCCTTCACCCTGAAGCCGTCATGAAGACACAGCACCGGGAGTCCACGCCTACACATCTCAAGTAGAACCAAGCGAGCAATCTCTGACTCCTGCCACATTAACTCCAGCCCGACCCCAGAGCCGAAGAGGTGAGCAATCAGCGGATGCCTCTCCTCCAGACGTCTAAGCAACCCCTTCCGAGTAACGCCGAGTTGTTTGAAGACCTCTCTACCCAGCGTATACCGGTCGTTGCGATCATTAAGAATTGCGTTAGCAAACTCTTTTATCTTATCCCGTGTCCATTCATCGCCCGCTGGACCTATCCCCACGTCGTAAGCATCTCTCGTGAGCCTCTGTCCGAGACGGGCATAAGCCAACGAAAAAAAGGTCGATTTGTAATCTAACTCGATTGTTGGCTCTCCATCGATCCGAATATGGGGGCGGTTCTCCTTTTTAATCGACTGCCACCAAGGGCCAAAGAATCGCCCACACCTGTCGAATCGACCTTCGACAAAAATACGGCGATAGTGAGTCTTCCGAAAATTACAGTACCTCTTGTCCGATCGATTCATCAACTGAACGAGATTGCCGTCTGGGAGATGCGGAAATATTACATGCCGATCAGTTGCTCTATTGATCCGGTGGATCTCCTGCCGCATCTGTTCGGTCTCGGGCGTATCCGGAATCGGCAATCGCTCAACCCAGTCAAAGAATTCGTCTTTAAACCTGAGAAAAATCACTTCCCTCCTCTCAGGCTCTTGCTGGGTCCAGACGAATCCGATCTCATCGAAGTGCTGCCTCAAAATCTTTGTGGCGACAACCTCGCTCGCATGGGCAATGTTGAGTCCCTTCGGGGCTTTTATGAGCGACACCAATTCACTGCCGGCCAAAATATTAAGAGCACGTCGGGTGACCTTCTCCCCATAGGGTCGCCCGGAGAATGAACGCTTCCCAAGCGGAAGAACGACCCTGTCCAGACGCACACCATGTGCGACCCAGAGTGCCGAAAGAAGCCATCTAATCGCCCCTTGGAGATGACTGACTTGCGCCGCAGAAGGTCTCGGCTTGAGACCACCCCCCAGATACTCTTTTTTGAGTTTCGTCACGAGCGGATCGAGAATTTTCCGATGTGCGTTGCATTGATGGGCGAAGACCCGTTTGTAATTTGTCGTCATCAAAAATCCCCTTCAATTAACGCTCCTAAAAGAACACAACCACGGAGACTTTTAAAGGGGCTTACGACATCTTTTTGAGGCACTGCGTTTAAACGCTCAAGTTTTGTTAGAGAGACGTCGTTTAAACACCTTGTCTTTTCAACCGCACTCGGGGATCGACGAAGAGGCATAAACGGTATGCTGTTGATTGCCCCCAGAAAGCCCTGAGAGAACCTCGAGGAGGGCGCCGAAGGGTTGGGTAACTCCCGAGCGCAAAGGACGTGCTGAAGGCTCTTTTAGAGAATCAGATTGGAGGCGAAGAGCATGAGATTCCTTTTGTTGTTCTTACTCTGTGCGAACAGTTGGATGGTCTCAGCCAATGAGGTGATTGATGTCCCATCCGTCCAAGGTGTCCCGACACGAACACTGGTTGCCACTGTCAAGGAACCTCGTGCAACGATCCTTCTATTCATCGGCGGCGATGGGCTGCTTCGACTGACACCAAGCGGACAAACAGAGCACGGTCACACGTTCGTCAGATCATTCGGGATGTGGAAAGCGCATGGGATCGAGGCCGTGCTGGTCGATTCCCCAGAGGACCTTGGAAACGCCATGCGAGGGCACCAGAGAGGCTCCCAGCAACATCTCAATCGGGTTGCCGAGGTGGTGAAGCACTTTAAGTCAAAGCGACCCCTCTGGATCTTCGGCCACAGTATGGGCACCTCGACCGTCGCTGCGTTCCTCGGCTCGAACAGGCCCGAGATTGACCTCTTGCAGGGCTACATCGTTGCCGGAACCCACAGGGGGGAGTCAGTCCCCGCCCAGATCAGACTCCCAGCACTGGCGATTCACCACCGACTTGAAGGATGCCCCTCGACACCCATTGCAGCCTCGGAGGCAATCATCCAATCTCGTTCACCCGACACACCCAAAGCGATGGTCCTGCTGGAAGGTGGGACTGAGCCGGGGCACCGTTGCCAATCCCGCTCTTACCACGGCTTTCACGGCATCGAGGAGACTCTCATCAACACGGCGGCTGCATTTATCCTCAAGAACTAGTATCCATGTGGCTTCGGGAGGATTGAGCGATGCGAACAAAGTTTCCAACACACATAGATTTGGGTCCAAGGGTGCACCCGGATCTGTAAAACTTGTTCGTGTTTTTAGATTGCCGCCGAGTTCATCCTCAAACACTTGTATCGACGGGCTTTGACGTGAATTCACGGTGCGAACAAACTTCAATTGCACCCTATCAACAGGTCGTTTCGACACTGAGGTTACAACGAACCTGTTCGTAGATTGTTCGTGTTTTTGGTAACCTTTGACCGAGACGCAAACGTCTGGTCAAAGCCGGGCTGACCTCAGTGCCCAGCGGAGCTATCTAAGGTACACAGGTGGGTGGTACATGCGGCTGGCTACTCCAAGACCCATTGGGTGCAAGGAGGTTTGGAGGCGGAACCCGGAATCGAACCGAGGTACACGGCTTTGCAGGCCGCTGCATAACCACTCTGCCATTCCGCCAGCAGACTTAAAAATGACAAAGGGAAGCGTGAACTTGCGGCGCTTCCCTTTTTTATTTGGAGCGGGAGACGAGTCTCGAACTCGCGACCTCAACCTTGGCAAGGTTGCGCTCTACCAACTGAGCTACTCCCGCAGCGAGCCTGTAATTCTAGTGAACTAGGCGTTCTTGCGCAACTCGGGCCAGGCTTGGCGCAGGTAGTAGACCATCGAGAAGACCGTGAGTACCGCGGCCACATCAATGAGCCAGTCGCCCCAGCGGGCCGTGTCAATTAGGCCGCCCATGAGCGGGGCCTCATAGAGCAGGAAGGGAATGGCCACCATCTGTGCAATGGTCTTGGCCTTGCCCAACCAGTTGACCGCCACACTCCTTCGAGCGCCGACCTCGGCCATCCACTCGCGCAGCGCCGAGATGGTGATCTCACGCCCAATGATAATGAAGCCCACCAGTGGGCCCACGCGATCATGGTCAATCAGAGCAACCAGCGCGGCGCAGACCATGAGTTTGTCTGCCACCGGATCTAGAAATGCCCCAAAGGCAGAGGTCTGGTTCCACATGCGCGCAAGCCAGCCATCGAGCCAGTCGGTTACAGCGGCGACGACAAAGACGACTGTGGCCAGAAGGTTGATATCCTGCCGATCGAGCCCCATGGGGACATAGAAGAGAATAAGAAAAAGCGGTATTGCCAGGACCCGGGCCCATGTCAGCAGATTGGGAAGGTTGAACTTCAGAGGGTCCTCGGTGCGTAGAGTGAAGGGATTCCTTGGGCGACGCCCAAAACTATACAACCAGTGGAGGAATTCAAGATGAGCCAAACACCTTTTAAAGACCTTCGCTTTGGCATTGGCAGCTGGAATATGGGCGAGATGCCCGCGCGAGCCAAGGAGGAGCAACGTGCCTTTGAGTTTGCGCTGGATCTTGGGATTCGTCTGATCGACACCGCCGAAATGTATGGAGATGGTGGATCGGAGCAAGTGATCGGTGCGGCGCTCGCGGCCTCTTCCGTCAAGCGGGAGGAACTGGTGCTGGTCAGTAAAGTACTGCCCTCCAATGCCAGTAAGCGCGGAACCCTTCTGGCCTGCGAGGCGAGCCTGCGCCGCCTCGGTGTGGATTACCTCGATGTCTACCTGTTGCACTGGCCGGGCCGACATCCGCTTGCGGAAACTCTGGAAGCATTCATCACCCTTCGGGAGAAGGGCTTCATTCGTGCATGGGGGATTAGCAACTTCGACCTCGAAGGACTTGGAAGATGGCAGAAGGCGGAATCGGCGGCCGGTGTGGCCGATGCCTGTGCCACCAATCAGATTTACTACGCACTGAGTGCCCGAAACAGTGAGTTCGATCTGCTGCCGACTATGAAGGCCCAGTCGATGCCGCTCATGGCCTACTCCCCACTGGGCAGTGGGCAACTCATGCGAGATGCCAAGCTCAGATCCATTGCCGAAAAGCACGGCCTCTCGCCTGCCCAGATGGCCATTGCCTGGACCATGCGCGACCCCAATGTCATCTCCATCCCCAAGTCAGTGCGGCCGGATCGAATCGAAGAGAATTTCAAGGCCTCTCAAATCACCCTGTCTGCGCAAGCAAACGCCGATCTCGACGCCGCCTTCCCTCCCCCGAGTCGCAAGATGCCGCTTGCTATGCTCTAGCCTTGTCGGGGGCCATCGCCCCAATTGAATCTGCACTTTTCCCTATTGACTAAAAGTGCGTTGGTTAATAGGGTTTTGACTTAAATTACGCCCGGGCGTCTGAACAATCCGTGAACAAGGTCATCAGTGAATAAGGCCATCCTGTTGGAATTCAGCGTCCAGCTGCAAACACTCAGAGAGCGAGCCGGCCTCACACAACAACAGGCCGCCCTCGGAATGGTATGGCCCGTATCCCGAATCGATCGTCTTGAGCGCGGCACCATGCTCCCGAGCGATTCGGAAGCGGCCTATTCGGCCGATGCGGAAACGTATGAATCGTTTCTAAACGAGAAAGTTGGTCGCCCTGTCTTCATCCCCCCTTACCTTCGTGAGAACCCAACAGCCAGCAAGTAGGCTTCTTATGAGGATTGTTGCTTGGGCCTCGATGGGTCTACTCTTTATAAGTACTGCGGGTTGTGATCAGGTCAGCGCCCGCCTGAAGGCAAGTTTTGGCGACGGAAAACCAAAGCCAGAACTCCTCTCCCCAGATCGCAGCAAGGGCGATCCTCCAATCCAACCCACCACGATTCAGCCGCCGCCCGTGGCCGGAAACTCAGGCGTTGCCGGCCCTCCCAGCGAGCCGCCGAAGGAGGAGCGCATTGGCACTGCCGCGCTTCGCAAGCAAGAACCCAAGCCCGATCACGAGGTCATTCGCTCTCGCTAGGGGCTGGCGTACGAGTCACCGATTCTGGGCGCGTCACCGCCTCGGTGCGCGTTACGGATTCGAGACTCTCAACGGGCTCAGGGCTCAGAACAAAGCGGTCGGCCCTTGATATCCGAATAGACAGCTGGGTCTCGGACTTGGGGAAGAACTCGGTGACGAGATCGGAGAAGATTCGTTTGAAGGCCTCGGCATCGATCGATTCGAAGACACCCTGCGGAATCTCAAGGCGCCAACGACAGGCCGACCACTCGTGACTCGACCAAGGCAGACGGCGCATGGCCAAGACCAGTGCGAGCAGCTGCTGTGAGGGCGCATCGCCCTCATTGAAGCGGTATTCGAAGGTCCGGGGTTTCATCGCTTCTCGGGCAGAGGCTGCCCCTCCTCTCTTTCCTCTCTTGCAAGGCGATCCATCACCAGGAGTGCGAGTCGACTCGCCAGATGTCCTGAAGCGGGGGCGTTCATCGCACGCGCGTCGGGCTGAACGATCACGCCCACGCTCCACAGACCATTCTTGGTGGGCCGCGTCTCCAGGGCGGGGTAGTCGAGTTCGGTGCGGATTCGCTGCGGGTCCCAAGCGCCCGCAAAGGTGGTGGTCCCTGCGAAGACCTTATCGGCACGCCCCACAGTGCCCGTTTTCCCCCAAACCGAGCAGCCCGCCTTGCACTTGTCTGCCCATACCGCCTGGAGCGCCGGGTAAGCCGTGCCGCCGCCCTGCCAGCCCGGTTCAGGGGGCTGCGTGACCTTGGCCATTCCCAGCCAGACCGACTGAGCCTGAGACTCGCGAAGTACCGAGGCCGAGCGCGATCGACTCGCCATGGGCGAGATCATCATGGGCGCCTTGTCTCCCACCGACTCGGTCATTGAATCCGTTCGACGGACCAGCCAAGGCATGGGCGCGCTCTTGCCAGAGGCCAGGCTGCCCACCTGGCCTGCAAGATGCGCGAGTCCGAGGGCACTCACCCTTGCATCGCCCGCACCAATGACCGACTGCACTGCATATGAGGTGCGAAGGTAAATTCGATCGGCTGGCGGACGCGGGGGCTTGGCGCGACCCGCTCGGATTGCCTCGTAATCGTCCCAGCCCATGAATGCATCGTCTGCTTTGGTGTTGCCCTTCTGGGAAGACTTCGCATCCCGCAAGGCAAAGGGTTCGACCGGTCGAAAACTCCCCATAAAGCCCGGCATATCCAGACGCATGGTGCCCAGATTGACTCGACCGCAACGACCCGAGGGGCACTCCTGGTTAAAGCCAAGGGCCGTTGCAATCGACTCACTCTCGCCAGGCACGCGACATTGGCGCGCCGTGAAATCGCTCAATGACGTCTTCGCGCGATTGCCAGCAGATCGCGTGGGCCTGAGATCGCAGAGCATGCTGCGCTCCCACCACTCGTTGCGTTTGGTCACCGAGTCGTCGAGCTGGCCCGATGTCTTGATCTGCAGGGCGAGATCGCGTCGTGCCACTGAATCGCCAGGGCCAGCTGCGCCAAGGGACATACTGACAAATAGTTTCGCGGTGGAGGCAGGAGGCGACTGGGCCAGGAGCGCTGCGACGGGCTCACTGCCCTCGATGCCAGCCTGCTCGCAAAGGCGTCCTTGGCAATGCAGACCCAGAATGGCGCCACTGGCCGAATGCATAACCACCACCGCATAGTGCTGCAGGCGGCTGGCCAGTGCCGCCTCGGCCTGCGTGCAGTGCGCGAGCTGCGGGTTAATGAAACAACTCTGCATCGCATCGAGACGGCTCTGCACTTGGCCATCCACGCTCAAGGCAAGTGATACAGGCGCCTGCGCGCGGCCATCGACCGACTCGGCTGCAAGCGCACGTCGGTAGACCCACCGGCCGAGTGCTTGGGTGGACTCAGGAAGCCGGTGTGCGAGGCCCTCGGCGGGGCATCGGCCGCGAGACCCTGCCAGGGCCAATAGGCGGCCCTGTTCATCACTGGCCATCAGGCAGGGCGGCAAGGCCTCCCAAGAAACACGTTCGGTAGAGGCCGCCTCAATCCAAGCGCTTCGGCGCGAGGCCGAGGCCTCCTGCAGAAGACCGGACTGGCGTGAAATCCAATCGGCATGCTCCAGGAATGCGCGACAAGACAGCGCGTCTGGCAGGCTGCGATTGGCAGATGCCCAGGCACCCCCGAGCGACTGGGCACTCATCGACAAGCGTCCACCAACGATCTGAAGCGCCCTCTCGGGACAGGTCTCGAGTGAAGGGGTCTCTTTTGATGGCGAGATCAAGGCGTTGGCCACCGCCACTCTGGCAACCACAGAACGCTGCGGAACAAAACCATTGACCGACTCAAATGCAGCACCGGCGACTCGATCCCGTTGCAGCCAGACAATTGCGGCCAGGGCCACCACTGCAAGCACCAAGAAGCCCAGCATGCTGCGGGTAAGCCGAGCAGTGAAACTAGTGCGAGGGCCACTCATGGCGCAATGCCCCTCATGGGCGATCTCTCGAGAGACGCTGGGCCGATGCCAACAATGCCAGGGCCAGGACCACCGATAGACTCGAGGAGACTCCAAGGCTTAGCAGGGGCAACCCAAGTCCGGTCAGTGGCAGCAACCGCAGGCTGCCAAAGACTGTAAGACTCGACTGCGCAAGGGCCGCCAAGAAAAGAAAGAAGGCCGAGGCATAGAGTGCGCGATGCCCATGGTTGGAGCGAGCCACGCCGCGAATACAGACCCACATCAACATCAAATACGCCAAGGCCAGCACGATAAAAACCAGCCCCGAACTCACCGGACCAAGTGCTCCCTGCAAGAGAACAGGCATGTAGTCACTCAAAGACTGCAAGGGCAAGCAAGCGCCCTCGAAACTGCACCACTGAATGGTTCCGAGTCCGTAGCCATCGGGCCGTGCCGCCTGCTCAAACTTCAGAAGCCGTGCAAAGTCACTAACGGCCGCCGACATCGGCGAGAGCATGAGGTCAACGCGGGCGGCCACCTTGTCCGTCTGCAGCGCAAGCAAGGCCAGCACTGCACCTACAAGAATGGCAGCACCACCGGCTCCAGGACCAAACAGAAGGCTCATTAGGGCCCAGAAGACTGCGGCACTCACCAAGGTACCGCCGAGGTCTTGGAAGAGCACTGCAGCTGCACCCAAGGCGAGAATCGCAAACAAAGAGAAGATGCCAAGGGTCCTGCTGAGCTCACGGCGAATCACCTGCGGTGCGGAGAGGCGCGCAGGCATTGATTGCTTGAAAATCTCCCACGGATTCCATAGACCGCTCACCACCTGCCGGGCCGAGTCGGCCACCCGGGCATGCGATGCAAGTGCCAAGCCCGCAAGCCCGGCCATCCATATCTTGAGAATCTCGGAGCCAGCGGCCGGGCTAAAGCCATAGGCCATGACTGTCAGAAGCGCACCGATCAAGGCAACCCAGTTGAGATGAGCGCCTCCCCAGTTCGCAAGTGAGAGTACTCGTCGGCAAAAGAACAAGACCAAGAGTCCCACGACCACCGCCAACACCAACGCAAGAACCTGACGCGAGAGTGCATACAAGAAGGGATTGAGTCCAAAGCCTGCAGCGCCCTCGCCATATCGAAGGCTTGCATCCCCAATGATTGCAAGGCCCAGACCCAGGCCGGCTGCAAGCAGCCCACCCACGGCAAGTGCGGCCGGTCCGGCATACAAGAAGCCAAAGAAGAGAATGGCCGCAGTGAGTAGGCCAAATCCCAGGGGCAGCCATTTCAAGACCATCTGGTGGAGCTTCACGCGCTCGAGCAGTCGCGTGCGGTCATCGATGAGGCGGGCCAGGTCCCATCGAACAATAGCGAAACTCCCCGAGAGCGCGTTGTAACGAAGCCCCTCGGCCAAGAGCGCGGCGTTGAAAAGCTTTGCATAGGGTTGATCTGCGGCGGATGCATCTCGCGAGGCAGCAACACTGCGTGGGTCGTTGACCGGTGTGGCATCGCGGATGAGTTCCTCGATGCGTCCAATTCGTTGATTGACTGTGGCCAGAAGCCAGGCGGCTCGCTGGTCCCCCCTGAGCGCGGAATCCAATCGGTCGCGCAATGCATACCAAGGCACTAGCTTGGCCTGCATGGCGCCCAGCCAGTTGGGATCGAGCGCCACCGGCTGCCCACCGCGCGGCAACAGACAATCGACCTCTGCATAGGGGCGCTTTGCAGACTGCTCGCAGACGGCCAGCGCCAATGAATCCCTCAGACCAAATGGCTGCAGAGGAATGCCATTGCTGTGGGCCAAGAGAACCAACTCACGTGCGGCCCGATCGGCCGGCAGGGCGCGGTCGAGCCCCCAGCCCGCCAAGGCTCCCAGAAGAAGGGCCACAACGGCAATCGCGAGATGAGACCCAAGTTTCCAATTCGAGCGCATTCGTATAGATTGCCAGAGTCATGCTATTTGATCTTCTCTCACGCTTTCGATCGGGCGGCTCCGACCGGGCACAGCCACGCACCCAGGCCGCTTCCGATGAGGGCCACTGGGCCGATGCCATTGGCCTGGAGCTCAAGGGACTGATTGCCCAGGCGGTGGTGGCCGAGCTCGAATCCCGCGAGAAGAAGTACCTCCAGAGCATTCTGGCCAAGAGCCAGTTCATGCTTGAATCGCTTGTGGTGATTCCCCTGGACCAAGAGGCCTCGACCAACTTCGAGAGCTTCTTAACGGTTCACTCCGAGGTCGACCCTGCGTTCAAGACCCAGTTCTTTCGATCACTCATGGAGTCGCAATACCGCTCTGCCCGCGGCTCACTGGTGGTGGTCTCTCCTGACTTTCAGCCCACTGTGCAGTTCTTGAGCCAGAGCCTTGAGCAGCCCAGCGAGGATGAGCTCTACCGGGTGTCGCTGCGAGGACGACGCCTGAACTTCGAGGTGCGGGTGGCCCTCAAGGGACCCGTGGCCAAAGCAAACGCTCCCGCTTCAAACAATGCGGCTGCAGGATTGGGCACGCTGCAGGGTGGTGCCTCGGCGGTTGATGGTCCGAGCAATTTCTCTTCGTCTCCTGCGAGTGGGGCCGAGCGCGCTGCCGTGGGCGAGAGCCTCTTGCTTCGAATCTGGGATGGCCTGGGCGAGCGAATGGTGGAAGTCTCCACACCCTGCTTGATTGGCCGAGAGGCCCCCAATGCCAAAGACTTGGGCGGCATGTCTTTTGTTTCTCTGCAGGGGCAGTATGTCTCTCGCCGCCATCTGGTCATTGTCAATGTTCTAGAGGACACCTATTTCTTTGTCCACGACGCGGCAAGCCTCTCTTGCCTCTCATCGGGCGGCCAGTTGCTAAGGCCCTCGACCGTCTACAGCATGCCCCGACACTCTGAGATGAAGCTTCTATTTGGTGCAACCACCGAGAATCGTCAGCAGGCATTCGATACCAGCGCCGCCGATCAATTCCCCATTGTGGAGATTCGTCGCAAGGGGGCCTCTGGGCCATCCATCACCGAGGCCACGCCGCGCCCACGAGCCATCAAGTGAGTCGCATTCAGTTTCGCTGTGCAGCGGCGGTGAACCTCTGCGGTGGGCAGGCACTCAACTTCGATGCAGCAGCCTTCCATGAACACTCTCCCCTTGCAGTGCTCAGCGATGGGGCCAACGGAACGCCCCACGGCGGGGCGATTGCGTCGGCCCTCTGTGAGAGGCTCATTCAGCAGGCCTGCTCCGATACCATGCTGCGCCCGAGTGACTTTCAAGCGCTGAGCAATGAATTGGAACTGGAATGGCCCGACTCCGGTGCAACGCTTCTGCTCTTGCAGGCGAATGAGACAGCCTTGGAACTCTATGGTGTGGGCGACAGCTATGCCGAGGTCTTTCAATCGCGAGCAAAAGACTGGGAGTCTGCCCACCGACTGGCGCGCCAAGTCGATGAAGAAGACCATCCCACCCAACTGATTGGCGCAGATGTTCCCATCTCGCCCGAGCACCACCGCATATCAGTCGGCCCCGCCGCCAGCCGATGGGCCGCATTTCTAATGAGTGATGGCGCAGGGGGTTTTCTCTCCACCGCAGACCTGCGTGAGCAGTTGCTGGCCATTGGCGATGAGACGCCCAGTGAGCATGACCTGCTTTTTTGTGCAGAGACCCTGGCGCAGACAGCCATCTCAAGGGGCAGCGAGGACGACACCTCGGTGCTAATCGCCTGGATTGATTTCAAGGCGGCCAAGCAATGATGGGCCAATTGGGATGATGGACCAATCATTCACCAAGACATTCGAGGACGAGTACAACCTCTCTCGCGAGCTCGCCCTTCTCAATGACCTGGGCCAGCGTGCAGCACCTGTTCCCCGAGTGCTTGCGAGCGACCATCGGGCCCTGACCATCACCATGGAGCATCGCGGTCAGAGCCTTGCGCAGTGGACGCATGAACTGCCCGATGACCAGGTAATAGTCTGCCTGGGCGCGGCCATTGCTGGGTTTGATCGAGTGGCCCGTATGGGTGTCTTTCATGTGGACGTGGCCGCGCGCAATGTGCTGCTGGAGTCGGCCAGTGCGCCCAAGGCGCAGATCATCGACTTCGCAGCCGCACTCTGTAGCCGATTCCCTCTGCAAAAGCCGCTGTGGTTGCGTGTCAATCCGCGCCTTCATCACCCTGCCCTGGCGCAGGCCATCGAAGACGACTGGGAGCAGTTCTTCAAATCGATTGGGCGGCCTGGGCCAGGAAGCTTTATCGAGGACTTCGATATTCCCTGGGAGCACTACAGCCAGTATTGGCCGGCCACACTCGCGGTCAATGGCGTTAACCACCTGCACGCGGTGCTCGCCTATGGGCTGGCCGGTCTGGTGCGCGAAGTCGGTCGAAGTCTCGCAACAGACGGCCGTGAACGCCTCGAGGCTGTGGCGCAGGAGCTGGCCGACTGCCAGACCAATGCGGAAGCACAGCGGGCCATTGGTGCAGCGACTCGCGCATTGAGCAGCGACAACGTCACGCCCATGCCCAGGGCGCAGCGTTCAGACACCTCTCCTACCGCTAGGCCCGCAAGTGCAAGCCCGAAAGAAAGTGGGAGGGCTATCAACACATATGGCAGCGAGGCGGACGGCTCAACAACAGAGGGCAGGCGCAGCAAGTGGGCGAAGGAGGCTGAGTCCGAAGAGACCCAACGCAGCG
>Ga0194129_10007588_pt1 | contig 12857 bp, 7 predicted proteins | sample TA2KigCa35mmetaG_FD_150862 | JGI IMG/M metagenome (GOLD analysis project Ga0194129, IMG submission 150862) | Freshwater microbial communities from Lake Tanganyika, Tanzania - TA2015038 Kigoma Deep Cast 35m | ecosystem: Environmental > Aquatic > Freshwater > Lake | place: Tanzania: Lake... | reverse complement strand
TGGGGGCTGAAAGGCACCCTTTGTTTTCGTCATCAAGTCTTCCACTTCCTTCATGGCGCTATCAGCTTGTTCTTTTTGGACATCTTTAATATCCATGAGAGCATCCCTAAGCGTCATATTTGGGTTCTTAGAAAGGGTAGCGTTCAAGTCTGCTATAAGAGCCGGTACTGTATCCTTCGACATACCAAGTATGCCGCTGCTGCGAAGAATATTTTCTAAATCTCTACTGTTGAGTTTTAAAGGTCCTTTTGATTTTAATTGATCATCCGAAAACAATGCTAACCCTGCAAGTGCTCTCTTGCTCTGTAACCCTAATAAGTTTGTCGCTGAGTATAGAGCTTGCTGCTCATCTATATTTAAACCCTCACCTCTTTTAACTTTTTCTAAAGATTGCTGTGCTGATTTTAGAATACGAGCTCGAATGCCTGCTTGTGGATCTTTTCTTTTATCCGCCATGGCGATTTCTTTGCCAAATACTCGGGAAGCTAGGGCAGCGTGCTCCTTAGACATGGTAACAATATGAGCTAACGCTTTTGAAGCTGTTCCTTTATCCTGAAACATACTACTTAAGTTCTGCAAGTATGTATTTAACTCTTTAGTTCCAAATACTTTAAGATCGTAAAGACGCTGGTACATCACAGCAGTTTGCGATAATGTTGTGCCAAATACGGGGCTCTGCATGGCTAAGCTACTAGATGCCTGTATCAATTTAGATACTGGTAGTGTACTATTTTTACTTATTTTTTCAAAAGAGCCGTATAATGTTCTAACTTGATCTGTACTATACCCGTACTCATTTATTAATTCTGCCTCTTTTTGTGCCAGTTCTCCGGTTGCCATGCCCCATTGACGCTGTAGTGTAAAGTTTAAGTTTGCAAGTCTGTTTATCTCAGAAATTGTATCTGCAGCCTGATTTAAGTTAGACGTAGCACGAGGAATATAAACGCCACCTAACTCCCCATACGCAGCTAAAAGCTCTTCTTTACTCTTAGTGTAAGGATTAAGATCACTATCCTTTAAAATGTCTGTAAATCTATCATTAATTTCAGTAAACTCACCAGATACTTTGCTGGGATCGCCTTGTGCTGTAATATCAATACCTAAGTCTGATAAACTTCTAGCGCCCATTAAAGTTTTATTTAACTCTCGGGCTTTATCGCCGCTGTCCATGATAAACTTAACAATACTAAAGGCAACAAACGCCCCTCTAAGGAACCCAGCAGAGGCCTCCGCTTTTTCAGCTAGCCCACCAATTAATCTAGAAAACAGGTCTGTAGCGCCGCCTATCCTCTTCTCGGCATTACTTAGATCGACAGTATTATCTATTCGTTTACCTGCTGCTGCACGAAGGCCTTTCGCTAAACCTCCAGCTTTTACAAACTGCTTGATAGCATCTTTCATCTCTCCCTTTTTAATCGCCATTAAGCCGGACTTAATTGAGCCTAGTGGCTCATCTAAAGCATTGACAAACCCAGCAATACCTTCCTCGACATAACTACGCTCTGCCTGCTCGACACCTTCTTGCATCGCTGCTAGATACTTGGAAGCTTGTTCAAACTTCTAGATACTTAGAAGCTTGTTCAAACTTTTGGCGCTCATCCGCCATCGCAAGCTCTGCTTTGCGGAGTTCTTCTTGCTGCGCCTTGATTAGACTCCGTATGGTGTCGGTATCTTGTCCAGTAGATCGAAGCTGCTCTAGCCTAGCTAATTCGAGCATACTATCGCTGACATTTTTAGCGCTGTCTACTAGTGCCGTATATGTGGAATCAATTTGTTGGTATTCTTCTGGAGTACCTAACTGATTAAATCTAGCTTTTTGTGCTAACCCATGAGCTCTTCTTGCGATACCTAAAATATTGGTAAGTTGATTTCTTGCATTCGGAAAAATCCTAATTCCGGCAAGCTGATTTTCAATATCATTTAATGCATCTTCATTACTTTGAATAGCGTCTTGCGCGTCAGATACCGCTTGCTGAGTAGCCTGTATTAAAGCTGGATCATAAATTTTAGAAGCTTGCGTAGCAGATTGTTTAATTGTCCCAGTAAGATTATTGCCAGATTTGATAAGGCCATCAAGTGCAGCTTTAGCATCGGCTGATATCTTTATCAGCCAATTAATTTGTTTTCTATTAGGCGCTGCCATTGTAAAGCTGCTTCCACTTACTTGTTAAATCATTAAGGCTAGTCAGATATAACGTCTCATAATTAACTCTTCTATTAAACACATACGGCAGATTTTGCGCCTTTTCTTGCTCGTTTACTTCAAAAACAGATCCAGTGATTCCAGCTATCATGCCTGCCGTGACTTGAATAGGGGCCCGAGCTGTAGGTAGGGAAGGTAATCTCCCGGGGCGGGGCAGTCCCCGAGTTACCTGTCCCGCTACCGGGGTGGCGGAGCCCGGACTATGAGCTGCTACTGCGGGTGGCCTTGCTGGACCTCTAGGGGCGGGACCTGCCGCAGTTGCCACGCCAGAAGCCGCTTTTTTAGCGGTTGTGGCTAAAGTTAAGCCAAGAGTAGCCTGAGTGGTGTATTTTTTTTCATCAAGAACTTTAATCGCATAAGCTTCACTAACTAACATGTTCTCAAAGTAAGAAGATCCCATAGTAAAGCTACCGTCATACTTTCCTTGAGTGTTTTGTTGGTTTAAGCTTTTTTCAGCATGTTGTAAAAATGCGTTTGTGTTGCGGCGTATAAACTCAAAATCAGATTCAGAAGCGGCGCGGGGAAGAGGTGTAAAGGTGAACCCTGCATCGCCCTCATATCTCCTGTAAGTTATTGGTGTAATCGTCTCCCCTGCTTTTTTGCCTTTCATGTTTTCCAGCATTTTTAAAATCGCAGGCCAGTTATGGCGACTGGCCCCTAACGCCTGAACCTGAGCTTCTGTAAGATTCCATTTAGCGCCAGTAACAACTTTACGGACTTCTTCAATTTCTCGCTTGACTTGCTTTGCGACTATCGGTGCTATTTTTGCAGGATCTAAAGCTATTTTTTCTTTGTCAGGTAAGGGTAAAGTAGCTAGCTTATCCCAGCCCCCCCAACCTTCTTGAACCGAAAATAAACCATAAGAACTTTTTCCACGTTCATGGGTAGTCCAGTACTCACTATTAGTTGGCTTCTCCTGTGCTGCAAGTGCAAGTAACGTAGCTAAAGGTAAACCCTCTGTTTTAGCAGCATCAGCTAAAATATCAATAACTTTTTTAGGAGGTCCACTTGTACCAAGAGTATATGTGGTAGCCGGACTGGCTAGATTTGCTAAAGAACTATATCTATCGGCTAAGCCCCTATCCCCTAAAACGTCTTTAGGTACTCCGATACTCGACGCTTTAATTACAAGATCAGAGGGTTTAGGGGCTACTGGGGCAGGTTTAGGGGCTACTGGGGCAGGGGCTGATGAAGTGTCCTTTTTGAAACTTGCCGGGAAAAATTGAATAAAGTTTGTAACCCTAATCAACAGCCCAATAAATTTTGCCTTTACTCCTTCTACGAGCTGACCCATTTGATTAGAGAAAGATTTAACGTTTAAAGCAGTGTCACTAGCAAACTTTTTTATCCTTTTTTTGGTCTCATCTTCTAAGTTCTGGCCTAAGTCTAACTTAGATACATCAAGATCCCCAGCGCGTTTATTGCCAGCTTTGTCAAATTTAGCAGCTATTAACATCTGAATCATCTCATCATTTAACCCAAGAGGCTCTGCAATTATGCCTAAAGCTGCATTGAAACCTTCGACAGTATTTTTGTAGAAAGGAGCTCTATTGCCAAATGTTAAATCAATTTGTCCGTCTACGCTATCTAAAACTAAGGGCAATAACGCTTGCGGAAAACTTGTGGCTAACTGTGAAATTCCATACTGAATAGAAACACTATTGACTAAATTTTTACTTAAGTCAAGCTTCTCTATCTGAGCTGTTACTGCATCATAGTCTTGTGTGTATTTTGCAACTTGTGTATCTCGGTAAGATACTAAACTTCCTCGGACTTGATTTAAAGAAGTAGTTAATGTCTCTCTGAGTTTACGTATATCGTCATCGTTATCCAGTCTGTAGCCGGCAAGGGTTATTAGTCTATTAGCCGAGTCTACGTTTACTCCCTCTGCATAAGAAAGAAACCCGGAGAGCAGTTTTGCAGCCTGTTGCTCATTTAATCCTGTTCTTTTGGCGACTTTAGATAATAAAGCAAAGTTATACTTAGCTGAACCTAGTATGTTTCCAAATCTATCTGTTATTTCAAGAACTGAATCAAGAATAACGGAAGTAGGACTAAGTTTATCTGATATCTTAACTTGAGAAACTGCAGCAAATAAGTCTTCAAGTTGTCCCATAGACATTCTCGATTCAAACGTATACTTACCTAATAAAGAACCAATATCCCCTAAAGACTTACCTAGTAAGTTCTCATAAGTGGCTGCTATAGCTACAGGCTGGTTCAAGTCTCGAATAACATTATCAGAAAACCACTCCTGCTTTACTACTCCTAAACTCTTTATGGACCCACCACTTCTGATAAACTCTTTGAAGATGTCTAAGCGATCTTGGAAAGTTACGTTTAAGTCAGCATCTGTAGCGTTTAGTGCGTCGTTCATGACGACTATTCTGTTAAGAAAACTCTTTGGATCTACTTTGAATCCAAAATTAATATCCTGAGCGCCAAAAAGTTCGAGAACTTGCCGTGAAGATTTAGCCCCCTCATCTAACGCTTTGAAAAGAAACTCAATAGCTAATGTTGCTGGGAAAATTATTGCCCGCATTAACTTAAGGACTTTATCTATCTGGTCAAAGTTAGCCTGAACTCTATTACCAATTAAAGTAACAAGGCGATGTACTCTCTTACCTTGAGCTGGATCTACTACGCTCTCCCCTTCTACCTGTCTTCGTCTTTCGTTTTCAGTAGCTATTGTAAAAGCTGCCTGAGAGACAAATTTGAATAAACTAGATACTGAAGAAGAAATACCTCTACCACTTACTTCAATTGACGCAAAACTGTCTCTAGTTTCTTGTGCATAATCTCGAACATCACGAGTACGCTCTCTGAGATTACGTCCTTCAAAAAAGTCCGTGTACGCCGTTTTAATGACGCTGGTGCCTTTTACTACACCGCCAATAGATTCTTGTACTTTAAAAACTAAACTATTTATTTCATCAAGCTTATCTTGTTGATCTTGTGTTAAGTTAGCAAAATCAATTTGATCAACTAAGTTAATTAAATCTTCTGATTTATTTGTGGCCCCCAATAGATCTTCTATTGTCCCCTCAAGGGCTTTAATATCTTGTGCTTCAAACTCAAGCTGGGGTAGTCTATTAGGTTTTGAAGCCGCTATTGCAAATGCTTTCTCTCGATAAGCTTGAAGTAGATTAATTGCATTAATGATATTAGCTTTTTCTGGAAGCTCACCCGCAAAAGTATCATTAAGACGCTTAGCTAACTTACTTGACCCCTCAAGTATTAATTTTTCTACATCTGCAGTGCCTGTAAACTTATCTACTCTATCTAGTAGTTTATCTATTTTACTAGTAAGCTCTTTGCTGTTTTTTTGAATAGTAGAAGCTTCTTTTTTTAGCTTCTCTATCTGAGCTTTAAGTTCATTCCAGTCATTGAAATCTACATCAACAGTAATATCTATTCCAGCTCGAACAGCTGACTGAAGCGTCTGCTTGAACTGGCGCAGAAACTCGAAAACTTCTTTTTCTTCAGGGGTCATGGGCCTTCTCCTATACCTTGCTGATTAGCGACGGGAGTCTTCATGACGCTAGCAGTATTATCAATAGGAATTTGTATATCTTGTTTGCCAATTTGTCCATTAATAGCTAAAGCTTGTTTAATTTTGTTCTGATCTAAAGTTTGATTAGTATCAGAGAGAAATACATTAACAAAATGTTGTTGCACTGTCACAGAGTTAGCTAAATTACCGTTTCCTAGTTTTTGTGCAAAAGCAGCCCTAAAAGGAACGTCAGCACCGCCGTAAACATCGCTAACTTTTCTTAGCTGCAATCTGGTATTAGGTACAAATAGAGGTTTATTATTTTTATTTAGTTTTATTTGGTCTAATATCTTTCTTTCTTCAATAGCTCGGGCTAGCATAGCGTCAAAAAGATCCGCCATTGCTGGTAAGGTGTTACTTAGATTAAACCTACCCTTAAACCAATCAAATAGTTTTTGTCTATCACTGCCTGTTTTTTGTGCATTTTTAAGAGTATCTGTAGAAAATTGAGAAATAGATTCAATAAAAGCTTCACCGAAACTTTCAACACTAGAATACTCACTGTAAGCTGAAACTTGTTCTTCCTCTAGCCTAGTCTTATTTGAATCGTTTACTTGTTTTGTAAAGGCTTTGGTAAATAAATCCTGTAACTTAACATTACTAGTAATTTGTGCTGCTGAGTTTCCTAAATTTGCCGCCCTAGGGGGCTGGCCACCATTGCTCTGTACTTCGTAAGAAGCTGTAAGATACTGTTTAAGTTTTTCCCATTTAAAATTTTGCGGTAAAGAGACCCCACTAGTACCCGTAATCTGAGACTGTAAGTCTATATCAGATGGCTTTAACTTATACTGAACTAGCAGCGTTGCTAAAGATTTTGCTACATAATGATAGTATTTCTCTGTAATGGTATCTGTAGGTGGGTTAATATTTATGCTTAATGCAAAACTACTTAAGTCTGTGCCTTTTTTCAGAGCAGTTCCTAAATCTTTTGAAAGTTGACCTAAGCCAGTTGCTTGTACATTTTCAGGTATATACTGAACAAGTTCACCTTTTTCATTTATACCATAATGGTAGGTTTGTGTAACTTGCTGGCCCTTAGTAGTGACTTTTGTGCTAAAATCTTTGTTAGAGCCAATGACAATTTTACTTACTTTCGATAAAGGTGGTTTTTTAATAAGAGTGCTAGGTATATTACCGCTCAAATCTTTTACCTTGATACCTTCTAGGCCTTTAAGTGTTGGGGTTGTTTTCTCCGGGTCTGTGCCAAATATCCTGCCAAATATATCCTGAATAAATCTCCACATAGACAACGATGCATTGTATATTTTAGCCGTTAGGGGCTGTACGGTTGATCTGACTTGGCCTGCGAATGGCTCTGTACTCTTCATTAAGTTTAAAGCAGCATTTTGCATCGTTTCAAATGCCTTATCACGCTCATCGTTGCTCATTGGCTTAGGAGCTCGAATGGGCCTATCATATACCCGACTCTGTACGGGCAGAACCGACTGACTTGCCCAGTCACGCATTTGCTGACTATCTAAGTTTAATGTCTGAAGAACATTTGCCATGTCATTTAACGCCAGCATTAAGTTTGCAGAACGTCCCTTGTTCGCTTTTATGAAAACTTCTCGCCTTTTTTGAATAGCCTTATCTAATAGGTTTAAGTTGCCAGATACATTAACCTGAGCATATGCATCAAAAAAACCAGACATTTGCTTAAAGTTCAAACTACCGATGTTTATTTCCTTTATTCTAGAGTCTGCGTTACCTATCAATCCCTCAAGAAAGCTTATCTCTCTACCAACTTGATCCCTACCTACAACACTGGACTGGGTACTAAGTTCTTTTCTTTTTTTATCTAACTCTTCTTGTAAATTGTTTCTGGCATTAGTGAAAAGTTGTTTCAGTGTAGATTTGCCATCTTTACTATCCATGTAAAGTTGAGTTATAAGATTCTCTAACTGTTGTATGCTAAATCCTTTTATCTCAGTAAGCACACCTTCAAGTAGTTGTTTACCTTGCTCAAGCCCATAAAGCCCTTTAGAGAGCATTTTCGCTAAAGCCCTACTTAACTGAGTTGCTTGGTTTGAGTATACAGAAAACTTATTAGATAAATCTATAACACTAAGAAAAAGATCGCTAGACTTTACCCCTAAAGCCTTAGCCTGCACATATATCTCTCCAAAAGACTTGTTTATTTCTTCTGTCAGGTCCCCGTAGTTGTACTTCCATTCACCTAAAACTTTGGCTACTTCAGCAGGATCTAAGTTAAAAGCTTTCGCAACTGTATAGTACTGCTCTAAAGGTGTCTTTAGGTTAGGGATAACATCGGTACGAACATTACCCAGTAAGTTAGGCTTAATGTTAGTCATGCCAAACTCTTGTTCAATATCCCCCATAGTAACACCGGCTTGTACTAAGTCCCCTAGTAGGTCAACGTACTTGTCCGTGTCTAAGTTTAAATCTAAAGAATTGCTAGAACGCGTAGCAGTTAGCCCATTAGGTAATGTCACACTGTATTCTGTGTCTCTATCCGTAAAATAGTCAAAAGCTGTTGTGTAGTAAGCTTCCATCCTCTTAGATGGATCTTTGATACTGAAATCCATCATGGCTAAGCCGTCAATAAGGCCCAAAGACTTAGTTAACGTACTATTGAACTGTATTCTTTCTTGCCTCTTGGATATAAAATACGTAGCAATACTTACCGCTAGAGCTGCTAACTTCGCATAAGGCCCAGCAAACTTAATAATATGATTTATAAAACTAGACCCTAAATTAGCAAGCTTAGACGCAAAGAGAGAAGCTGAACCTTTGCCTGCCAACGTTTTATTAAAGTTACTCGCTCTTCCTGCTCGACCTTGCTCTAAATTTTGAAGAAAAACTTTAAGGTAAGCACTATACCCATTAGATAGTAACTTTTTTAACTCAGATGCGACTTGTGGTAAACTATTACCTGTCCTTAAGAAGGCAAATAAAGCGCCACCCGTACTTTGAATATTCGCAGCAGTATCACTTATGCCCTTAAGCTTTAGGTCCACTACATCAGTGTACTCATCTAAATTCTTTACATCTTTTGAGAATACAGTGGCTAAACGTACTATATGATCATCTACGCCATGTAAGAAATTAGCCTCTAGGTGCCGAATGTTATTAATTTTATCATCAAGAATTGCTTCGTCTTGCGGTGTAAAAGCTGCTGGATTATCTTTTTTAGATTTTAGAAGTGTTTCAATATCTTTAGCCGTCTGATTATATTCTCTCATTCTGGTATTAACTAGTGTAACAACACTAGAAGGTATTTTACCAGGATTCATGAGATTTAAAGTATTAAACGCAGACCACATCCGCTCAGGAACTTGTTTAAGTTTACGCAACTCACTTCTAGCAAGTTCATCAAAATCTTTAACTTTAAGATCTTTAAGTCTACTAAACTGCAGGCCCTTAACTGCAGACCTTAGTTGTTTCTGACTAAGCGTCGGAAACTTTGTATCGTCTTTTAATATCTGGTCTAATCGGCGCTCTAGCTCAAGTACCTTGCGCTGAGTAGCGCGCAGACTCGTGTCATCGTAGTCTAGCCGAAGCTCGCGTTCAAGGAATTCAAATTCTTCGTTGAAATCCATCATTGCTTAGGCTTCCGAGGGCGATTTACTGGTAATCCTCCTCGGGTAAACTCACCCGAAAAGTTTCCGGGATTTATGTTTACTGGCAATATTGTAGACTTTGATAATCCCGCTGCGGGAGCAATACTGTCGATCAGATCTCTTGGTATAGCAAACTCTTGATCAATCGCCTCAAGCTCTTCTCTGGATACACCTAGTACAGAAGTAATAAGGTCTTTTCTACGCTCCATGTCCTCAACATTTGACATAGACTTTTCATCAAAAATAACAAAAGGAGTTTCGGTGTTCGACTCGGTAATAGCTTTCTGTTCTTTGATCGCAAGAATGCGACGGTCACGTTCTTCACGCTTGAAGGCCCTATACTCTTCAATTGCGTTGATACGAACTTGGTCCATCGTAAGCTCGTGCTCGTCCTTCTTGTTATTAATGACTACATCTAAGTCATATAATAACTTATCAATATCGTCCTGCTTCTTGCTTGCAGGGAACTCTAGCCTGTCCTTCTTGTCCGAAAGGCCCCTTGCACGATCCTTGACTTCTTGACGATACTCTTCTTCTTTGGACTTCTGCTCTTGAACCTCTTTATCTACCTGATCAGCAGCTTTTTGGTTTAAGAACGCACTGGACCACCTAGCTAGTCCCCATTGCTCTTCAAACTTAAGCTTCTCATCTTCAAGCTTATTGTAATTAATCCACTGTATCTGTACTTGACTTAAAGGGAAATGTTCTGTGCCTTTAAATCCTGTTACATATACAGAATTTAAAGGCAAGCTGCTATAAGCTCTCCAGTTGGTACGAGACTGATTCTCATAGCAGTAAGCTTCAAACTTATTGTATGCTTCTGTAATACGTTTATTGATAGTAAGGCATCGTGAAATAAGCCTTCTTACGGCTTTATGAGGCCACGTAATTAAAGATTTATACAGCTTTACTACAATCAGTTCTCTGTCTTCTTGAAGAAAACTAATGCCGTCTATCTGGAATATTGAATAAGCAACATACCAGCAATCGTAAAAAATACCTTTTGCTGGATGTTTACTTGGCGTTCTATCTTGAACGCGTTGAAATTCATGATCATTCAGGGATTTAAGTACAAAATCAAATCCCTGAAAGTGGAGCCTATCTGTAAGGAAACCCTTAAAAAGAAGCTGCTCTAAGTCCTCGTAATGTTTGGTAAGGGACATAAGATTCCCATTCGAGGGCCTCTACTGCTGCTCTTCCATGAGCTCCGTTGCAGCCTGAGCTACCTGAGCTTGGGCCATAAGCTCCTGAACAAGCTCTTGCTCAGTCTTGTCTGGATTAATATCTCGCTCTAAAGCAGAAGCTAGCTCGGCATAAGCCATGAACAACCTATCAATGATAGCCTGTCCCCACTTACCTACAAGATCTCTAATGTACTTAAGGCGCTCTACCTTAACAGGTACGCCGTCAATAACTTCGCCAGTCTCGAAAAACTCTAGGTTGTCGATGCGGAACCCGTCAATGGCGCGGATAGAACGTACAACTGTCTCTAGCTTCATCTTGTAGATAAACGCCATCTTGACTTCAGATGATAGATAGTCCTGGATAGAACTCTCCTCATCTGCACCGAGGATACCAATCGTGACCTTTAGCTTACCGACTTGTACGTCGGATTCACGGTAAAAGTCACGACTGGCCTCTTCGATTTTGTTTAAAACTGTAGTGATGTCCATAATGCTTCTCTATTTATGAGTGACGACTAGTTAGCTTAGAGTATTATAGTGTAGAAAACTAAGTTCTACCTCTGAGATGAAGGACTGCTAATGATGCTATTCGATTTGCTACCCGCCTGACCTGCTTCAAGAGCGGCCTTCGCGTTGCCGCTATAGGCAAAGATATCAGTAACTGAAAGGCTGACTTCTTCAGCAATAATTGCTGTATCTGCAGTGTATGAAGTACTATAGTTTGTAATCCAGCAACCTGCATAAAGGGTGGCAATCGCGGAACGATTCGCATGCTCTGGATTGTTCTCAGGGGAGGGTGTGTTGGTCTGAAGCGCATGCTCTGGATTGTTCTCAGGGGAGGGTGTGTTGGTCTGAAGCTTAGCAACTGCTAGGGTCGGTAGATCGCTGACAACAATTTCTTGCCTAAGGTCAAAGGGCCAACGATGGTGTTTAAGAGCTCTAACTAAACCATCAATACCACCCTTATACCCTAGAGCCTGAAAGATATTCATCTCATAAAGAGCAGTACGCGTTAGCGTAATAGTAATCGCCTGAGACATCTGTGGGACGAGCTCAGCGATCTGATCACCAAAACCGATACCCCTTACGGTCTCAACATCACGCGCATCAGTGGGGGCGAAGTTACTCACGACCCCAAGAACTTGCGCAGTATTTGCATCGCTAGGAATAGCATAAAGCCTATTTCTAGAGCTGTGAATCGCTCTAGTCTGGGGACTATACCCCTTTTTGTAAACGTCACTCATAGGTTAAACCTCAAGATTTTTTGGGAGTTAGCTAACTACTGATAACAAAATAATAAGCTCTAAGAAAAGGGGTATCGGTACTTGCCCGAAGTACCCCTTTCCCGAGAGATTCACATCAGTCCAACTACTAAGCCCTTACGTTGAAGGTAATACGTACCCAAGCAACACTGAATACAGGCTTGTAGAATGCTTCAGCTAGAATAATCGTGGGGTCTAAGGGGCTGACTTGAACATCAACACCAGAGAACTCAGCGACTAGCTGATTTGCAACTAGACTCTGTAGCGTGTTAGATAGGCTGGCCTTCATGTCAGGAACCAACGAAGGTAGGTTCTTGCGTCCAATGAACGAGTCAAGAGAAGCGCGAGCATCCTTCTGTACCTTGTCGATAACCTGAGTGACATAAGGGGTACGGGTGAGGACAGAAGCCATATCGGTGGTAAACCACTGACGGATACGAATGCTGGGACGAAGGTCCTCAAGAATCGTAACACCGGCAACTGCAGTCTGGTTCGCCTCAACGCTATCTAGTACACGAGATAGACGCTTGAAGCCAACGAGTTCCTTACGGGTCATGTCGGTAGCCTCATCATACTGAGGGCTGACAACCTTACCTGCAAGGGCAGCGGCGAGCATCGAACCGTCAACTAGGCGAGCATCGAACCGTCAACTAGATACTCATTTTCCATACCCATCTCGTCGAGAATGCCGAGAACGACACCATCTGGATAGAGTAGGACAACGCGGGAGCTAGCTAGACCCTTGGCAAGTAGCTGGGCCTTGACGGGGGATGTGCCTAGTGGGCAACCTAAGAATGTCATTCTCTCGCCTTGGAAACGCTCAGAAGACATCTTCTCAACGTGGGACTTGGCGAAAGCCTGTACATCACCTAGCGTGGTGAGAGGAACAACGAGGTCGGCGTTATATACGCCTTCGATCTTCTTCTCTAGCTCGACGATACCGTTGATGTAAGCAACACCGCTAGAATCGTCCTTGCCGGGAGACTTAAGAACCTGCTTGAAACCAACTGCAGTTGCGCCGTTTAAGAACGCAAGGTAAGCAGCTAGAGAAAGCTTGTTCTTGATGCTGATATT
>Ga0194129_10007587_pt1 | contig 12858 bp, 8 predicted proteins | sample TA2KigCa35mmetaG_FD_150862 | JGI IMG/M metagenome (GOLD analysis project Ga0194129, IMG submission 150862) | Freshwater microbial communities from Lake Tanganyika, Tanzania - TA2015038 Kigoma Deep Cast 35m | ecosystem: Environmental > Aquatic > Freshwater > Lake | place: Tanzania: Lake... | reverse complement strand
CGCGCCGGTCGCCATACCGGCGCGCGGCGGCCCGTTCCGCGCCACGAAGGGGGAGTCTGAGCTTTGTTGACCTTATCGCTGATCCTGGTGATCGCGCTCGGGGCGTTGTCCATCGCCTATGGTGTGCTCACGGCCAAGGATGTGCTGTCACGCGATCCCGGTACGCCGCGGATGCAGGAAATTGCTCTCGCCATTCAGGAAGGCGCATCCGCCTATCTGAAGCGGCAATACGGCACCATCGCCATTGTGGGCGTGGTGCTTTTCGCGCTTGTTGCCTGGCGGCTGGGCTTTACGGTGGCCATTGGCTTTGCCGTCGGCGCCATCCTGTCCGGCGTGGCAGGCTTCATCGGCATGAATGTTTCCGTGCGCGCCAATTTGCGGACCGCGCAGGCTTCCACGCAATCCCTTGCCGCCGGCCTTGATGTTGCCTTCAAATCCGGCGCCATTACGGGGATGCTGGTGGCGGGCCTCGCGCTGCTGGGCGTGGCGGTTTACTTCTTTATCCTCACGGTGTTTGGCGGCAATGCGCCCAATAGCCGCATGGTGATTGATGCGCTGGTGGCGCTTGGCTTCGGCGCTTCGCTGATTTCGATTTTTGCGCGCCTGGGCGGCGGCATCTTCACCAAGGGTGCGGATGTGGGCGGCGACATGGTGGGCAAGGTTGAAGCCGGCATCCCTGAGGATGACCCCCGTAACCCCGCGACCATCGCCGACAATGTGGGCGACAATGTTGGCGATTGCGCCGGCATGGCGGCTGACTTGTTTGAGACCTATGCGGTGACCATGGTCGCGACCATGGTGTTGGCGGCAATCGCCTTCACCGATGCGGGCAATATGGTGCGCGGCATGATCTATCCGCTCGCGATTGGGGCGGTGTGCGTCGTGACCTCCATCATCGGCACCTATTTCGTGAAGCTGCCGGCGAATAATTCCATCATGGGGGCCATGTATCGCGGCTTCATCGTGACGGGCATCTTGTCCTTGATTGTTCTGCTGCCGCTGACCTATCTGGTCTTTGGCTTTGACAAGATGACAGCAGCGGGCAGCAGCTTCACCTCCTTCGACCTGTTCCTTTGCGGCGTGGTCGGGCTGGCGGTGACCGGGCTGATTGTCTGGATCACGGAATACTACACCGGCACAGGCTTCCGCCCGGTGCAGGCAATTGCCGAAAGCTCGGTCACGGGCCATGGCACAAACGTCATCCGCGGCCTTGCGATTTCCATGGAAAGCACTGCGGTGCCGGCCTTGATTATCATCGCGGGCGTCTTGATCACCTATGCGCTGGCGGGGCTTTACGGCATTGCCATTGCGGTGACGACCATGCTGGCGCTGGCCGGTGTGGTGGTGGCGCTGGATGCTTTCGGCCCGGTCACGGATAACGCGGGCGGCATTGCCGAAATGGCTGGCCTGCCCAAGGAAATCCGCCAGACCACCGATGCGCTGGACGCCGTTGGCAATACGACCAAGGCAGTGACCAAGGGCTATGCCATTGGTTCGGCCGGTCTTGGCGCGCTGGTGCTGTTTGCTGCCTATACGCAGGATCTGAACTACTTCGTGCAGAATGCGGCGCAGTACCCGTATTTCCAGGGCGTTGGCACCCTGACCTTCTCTCTTTCCAGCCCATACGTTGTGGTTGGCCTGCTGTTCGGCGGCTTGCTGCCTTATCTGTTCGGCGGCATGGCGATGACAGCGGTGGGCCGCGCGGCAATGAGCGTGGTGGAAGAAGTGCGCCGCCAATTCAAGGAAAAGCCGGGCATCATGCAGGGCACCGACAAGCCGGATTACGGCCGCGCGGTGGATATGCTGACCAAGTCGGCGATCAAGGAAATGATCATCCCGTCCATGCTGCCGGTGCTATCCCCGCTGGTGGTGTATTTCGGCATCAATGCCATCGCCGGGAAGGCTGCGGCCTTTGAAGCGCTGGGCGCGATGCTGCTGGGTGTGATCGTGACCGGCTTCTTCGTGGCGGTTTCCATGACCACCGGTGGTGGCGCATGGGATAATGCGAAGAAGTACATTGAAGATGGTCACCATGGCGGCAAGGGTTCTGAAGCCCATAAGGCTGCCGTGACCGGCGACACTGTTGGCGACCCGTATAAGGATACGGCGGGCCCGGCGGTGAACCCCATGATCAAGATCACCAACATCGTGGCGCTGCTGCTGCTCGCGATGCTTGCACATAGCTGAGCTTATTTGGGCGGCCACTGCCGCCCAAATGAAAAGCCCAGGAGGCGCTGCCTCCTGGGCTTTTTTGTGCAGGTCAACTTGACTTGGAAGGGCTTTACAACTGCCCGCCCTTGCGGCCGGCCATGGCGCCAAGGCGCAGGCGCAACGCATTCAGCTTGATGAAGCCTAGCGCATCAAACTGGTCATAGGCGCCCTGGTCATCTTCAAACGTCACATGCTTCATGGAATAGAGGCTATTGGGCGATTGCCGCCCGGTGACGATGGTATTGCCCTTATAGAGCTTGAGCCGCACCGTGCCTGACACGCTCTTTTGGCTTTCATCAATCATGGCTTGCAGCATGCGCCGCTCAGGCGCGAACCAGAAGCCGTTGTAGATGATTTCGGCATAGCGCGGCATCAGGCTGTCTTTAAGATGCGCCGCTTCGCGGTCCAGCGTGATGCTTTCCATGGCACGATGCGCGACATAAAGAATGGTGCCGCCGGGCGTTTCATAACAGCCACGGGATTTCATGCCGACAAAGCGGTTTTCCACCAAATCCAGCCGGCCAATGCCGTTTTCCTTGCCGAGTGCATTCAAGCGCGTGAGCAAGGTTGCGGGTGACAGACGTTCACCATTGATGCCAACCGCATCGCCACGTTCGAATTCAATGGTGATTTCGGTCGCGCGGTCCGGCGCATCCATCGGGCTGATGGTGCGCTGCCAGACCATTTCATCCGGCGCATCCCAGGGTTCTTCTAGGATTTTGCCTTCGCTGCTGCTGTGCAGGAGGTTGGCGTCCACGCTGAAGGGTGCCTCGCCGCGCTTATCCTTGGCGATGGGGATCTGGTGTTCCTCGGCAAATTGGATCAGGCGCGTGCGGCTTGTCAGGTCCCATTCGCGCCAGGGGGCGATCACCTTCACATCCGGCTTCAGCGCGTAATAGCTGAGTTCAAACCGCACCTGGTCATTGCCCTTGCCGGTTGCGCCATGCGCCACCGCATCAGCCCCCATGGCTTCGGCGATTTCGATCTGGCGCTTGGCGATCAGCGGGCGGGCGATGGAAGTGCCCAGCAGATACATGCCTTCATAAAGGGCATTGGCGCGGAACATGGGGAAGACAAAATCGCGGATGAATTCTTCACGCAGGTCATCCATGAAGATGTTTTCCGGCTTGATGCCAAGCAGCAGCGCCTTGTCGCGCGCCGGGCCCAATTCCTCACCCTGGCCAAGATCAGCGGTGAAGGTGATGACTTCGCATTTATAGGTGGTTTGCAGCCATTTCAGGATAACGCTGGTATCCAGCCCGCCGGAATAGGCGAGCACAACCTTCTTCACATCTTTGACGCGCATGTTCTTTCCCTTGGCGAGTGCAAAATATGGCGTCGGTATGCCCCTCGCCCGCGGCCAGGGCAAGCGGGGCTGGCTAGGATGGCCTGGCCCCGACCAGCCATGCAGAGGCCGAGGCCGCGCCCATTCTGGAAGCGCCGGCCATTTTGGGCCTGCCGGAAGCACGCGAGGCCCGCGTGCGACGCTTTCTGAACCGGCATAGACCGCGCGTGCTGGCCATTGGCCCCAATGGCGCGTTCGGCTGGCAGGCAGGGGCTGGATGATCTACCGGGAGGCTCGGCGCATAGCCGGACGCGGCATTACATGATGCCGGCTTTGACGTGTGGCGCATTAACCGCGAACCCAATGCCGTTGGTGCGCGCCGCGCCCGCCTTCAAGCTGCCAGGCAAGCGCGGGCCGCCGCTTCGCCACTCAGCCAAGCGCCCGCAACCGTGGCGGCGAAGCGCGGATGGCAGGCCTCGCCGGCGAAGATCAGCCGGCCATCAGCAAGCGGTTCCGCCAATGCCCGTCGCGCTGCCTGCGCGCCGGGGATGGCGTGGCTATAGCTGCCAAGGAAATACGGGTCCCCACCCCAATCGGTGATGGTGGGCGGGCCGAGTGCGGCGGCGGCTACGGTACCGAAGACGCGGGTGAATTCGCCGCGCACATGCGCTTCAGTTGCTTGCCTGCCAGCGCGGGAGAGTTCCCATGCCAAGGACCCGCCGATGAAAGCCAGCAGCACTGGCGCGCCAAAGGGGCGCGATATCCAGGAAATGGGCCGATCCCCTGGCGCGGCGATATCGCGCCTGAGGCTCGCAAATGGCCCAAATTCCGGCAGGGTGCCAGGCGCGATGGGGAAGGCAAGCTTGTTCAGCAAGCCAAGCGGCAAAGCGTTGATCGCAGCATGTTTTTCAGTGGGCAGGTCGGGCGTGAAGGCAATGCCGCCCTGCGCCAGCACGCCGGTTGAAACCGTGATGATGGCGGTGCGTGCGCAGATACGCCCGAAGGTGCCGCTGGCATCAACGTGTTTGCCGCCCCAATCGAGTTGCGACACTGGTGCATTCAGCCGGATCGGCAGCCCTTCAGCCAGGCGCGCGACCAACGTGCCAAGGCCATGGCGGAGCAAAAGATTCGGGCCATCTAATGCTGTCGCGGCGAAATCATGCAGGCTCATGCGCGAAAGCTCAGCGGCGCAAATCTGCGCCCCTTCCCAATGCGCCACCAGCGCATCGAAGCGCCCGCCTTGTGGCGCGGCATCGGATGCTGGGCGATCTGGCGCACCATCAGCAACAGCGGCTTCGATCACGCGCCAGAAATGATCCTCAGCCGCCATGAAGGCCCTGCGTTCAGCGGTGGTGGCGAAGCGGCCTTCGGTAAACAGCAGGCGCTGGCGCAGCTTATCGTGATCCACTGTCTCAAAACCAAGCGCTTCAGCAAAAGCGGTCAGCGGATTGTCATTCGCTTGGTGCAGCCAGGATGCACCATGGTCAAAGCCGGTTGCATCGGTATAGGCGCGGCCACCGATGCGGTCCTTTGCTTCCAGTATCAGGCAGGAAAGGGCCCGCGCGCGCAAGGCGCGGGCAGCGGCAATGCCGGCCACCCCGGCCCCCACCACCAGCACATCAACATCATTACTCATGGATTTGGTTTAGCGGGGATTGGCGCGCGGCGCATCGGCAGGGCTATGATAGTTTTAAGTCACGGAGGATGCCCCATGCTGCAACACCCGCCCGCCGAACCCGGCATGCGCGAAGAAGATATTGATACCCCCGCGCTGGTGATTGACCTGGATGCTTTTGAACACAACCTGGATACCATGGCCGCGCTGCTGGCGCCCACCGGGGCCAAGCTGCGGGCGCATGCGAAAACCCACAAATCCAGCGTCATCGCCAAACAGCAAATGGCGCGCGGTGCGGTTGGCCAATGCGTGCAAAAAGTGGCCGAGGCAGAAGCACTCGCCTGGGGTGGCATTCCCGATATTCTGGTGACCAATCAGGTTGTCAGCCCGCGCAAATTGGCGCGGCTTGCAGCCCTTTCACGCATCGCCGAAGTCGCGGTCTGTGTGGATGACGCGGCGCAAATCGCGCTGATTGAAGCCGCCGCCGAAGCGGCCGGTGTGCGCCTGCCGGTACTGGTTGAAATTGATGTCGGCATGGCGCGCGGCGGGGTAGAACATGGCCCGCCTGCTGTGGCGCTGGCGGAACGCATCGCCGTCAGCCGGCATCTGCGTTTCGGCGGCTTGCAGGCCTATCACGGTTCAGCGCAGCACAAGCGCGCGCCGGAAGAACGCGCGGCTGCGATTGGGGAGGCTGTGGCGCGTTCCAGGCGCACGGTGGAACAACTCCGCCAACGCGGATTGGAATGCCCGATTGTCGGCGGGGCCGGCACCGGCACCTTCCGGCATGAAGCGGCGAGTGGCGTCTATACCGAAATCCAGGCGGGGTCCTATTGCTTCATGGATGCGGATTACGCCGCGAATGAGGATGCGCCGCCCTTCCGCCAATCGCTTTTTGTGCTGTCCCAGGTGATGAGCACGGCGGGTGCGGGCATTGCCGTGGTGGATTGCGGGCATAAGGGCGTTTCGGTTGATTCCGGCATGCCGCAAGTTTGGCAACGCCCGGGGCTGCGCTATGCCGGCGCATCGGATGAACATGGCAAGCTGGTGATCGAAGATGGCAGCGCGCCGGCGCTCGGCGAAAAGCTGCGCCTGGTGCCTGGCCACTGCGACCCGACGGTGGATCGCTATGATTGGTATGTCGGCGTGCGCAAGGGGCGGGTGGAATGCCTTTGGCCGGTGTCGGCGCGGGGTGGGATGGCGTAATCCGCGCGCTGGCTGCCAATCACACGTCCAGATTGGCAACCTTCAAGGCATTCCCGACAATAAAGTCGCGGCGCGGTTCCACGAGATCACCCATCAGGGTGGAGAAGACCTGTTCCGCGTCCTCAACATCCTCAACCCGCACGCGGAGCAGCGTGCGGATCGCGGGGTCAAGCGTGGTCTTCCAGAGCTGATCGGGATTCATCTCACCCAGGCCCTTGAAGCGCTGGAAGGAAAGCCCCTTGCGGCCTTGCGCGATCAGTTTTTCGAATAGCGCAAGCGGCCCAACCACCTGGGTTTCCGCACCATCAAGCGACAACACCGCGCCACCCAGGAAATCCGCGGCCAGCCTTTCGCGCCGTTCATCCAGCCAGCGCGCTTCGGCACTGCGGAGCGCCGTGGCATCCAGCATATGGCGTTCGCCAACACCGCGCACAGTGCGCGCAAGCGTCAGGCCATTATCGCCCGTGGTCGCCACCCAGCCGCGTTCAGAAGCTGGCGCCAGCACATCCAGCCGCGCGGCCAGGGCTTGCGCGGCGGCCAGCGCACGATCGCTTTCCATGGAAAGCGCGCCCGTGATTGCTGCCTGTTCGATAATATCCGCCGGCACTGCGCCGGCCAGGCGGCGGATGCGCGCGGTCGCCTGGCGATGGAAGTCAAGTTCCGCCTGGAAGGCATCGCCGGTCAGGTCGCGGCCATCGGGCAGGCGCAGGCTGGCGGCGCTTTGCGCCTTTTCCAGCAGGTAATCTTCCAGCGCGCGATCATCCTTCAAATAGCGTTCTTCCTGCCCGCGCTTGGCGCGATAGAGCGGCGGCTGCGCGATATAAAGATGCCCGCGGGTGATCAATTCCGGCATTTGCCGGAAGAAGAAGGTCAGCAATAGCGTGCGGATATGGCTGCCATCCACATCGGCATCGGTCATGATGACAATGCGGTGATAGCGAAGCTTGCCGATATCAAAGCCACCTTCCGATGGCTCACCTCGCCCGATCCCGGTGCCGAGCGCCGTGATCAGTGTTCCAATTTCAGCGCTGGAGAGCATTTTGTCGAAACGCGCGCGCTCCACATTCAGGATCTTGCCTTTCAGCGGCAAGATCGCCTGAAAGGCGCGGTCGCGCCCTTGTTTCGCCGAACCGCCGGCGCTGTCACCCTCAACAATGAACATTTCGCATTTCGTCGGGTCACGTTCCTGACAATCCGCGAGCTTGCCTGGCAGCGATGATACATCAAGCACGCCCTTGCGGCGCGTCAGTTCGCGCGCCTTGCGCGCCGCTTCACGCGCTGTCGCCGCATCCAGGATCTTGCCGACCAGATCCTTGGTCTCCTTCGGGTGGGTTTCAAACCAATGGGAAAGCGCATCGGCGCAAGCCACCTGCACCACCGGCTGCACTTCGGATGATACGAGTTTTTCCTTGGTCTGGCTGCTGAATTTCGGATCGGGCACTTTCACCGAAAGCACGGCGGTCAGGCCTTCGCGCATGTCTTCGCCGGTGAGTGCAACTTTTTCCTTCTTGGCGATGCCTTCCGCCACCTTCGCCACCACGCGCGTCAGCGCCTGACGGAAACCGGCCAAATGCGTGCCGCCATCACGTTGCGGGATGTTGTTCGTGAAGCACAGCATGGTTTCATGATAGCTGTCATTCCAGCGGAGTGAGAGCTCAACCTTGATCCCATCCTGTTCCCGCGCGGCCAGGCTGATTGGCGTTGCGAAAAGCGGTGTCTTGCCCTTGTCCAGCCATTCGACAAAGGCGGTGAGCCCGCCATCGAAATGAAATTTGGTTTCCTGCGCTTCCGCATGGCGTTCATCACGCAGCAGAACGCGTAAGCCGGAATTGAGGAACGCCAATTCACGCAAACGCCGTTCCAGCACGGCGAAATCAAACTCCGTGCGCGTGAAAGTCAGCGCCGATGGCTTGAAGGTCACTTCCGTTCCGTTCGGATGGTCCGAAGGGCCAAGCGCGGTGCAAGGCACCACGGTGTCACCATGTTCAAAGCGCAGGCGATATTCCTGCCCGCCGCGCCAGATCCGCACTTCCATCCATTCGGACAGCGCGTTTACCACCGCCGCACCAACGCCGTGCAGCCCGCCTGAGACCTTGTAGGAATTCTGGTTGAACTTGCCCCCGGCATGGAGCCGCGTCAGCACCACTTCAGCGGCGCTGATGCCTTCTTCGGCATGGATATCAACGGGGATGCCGCGCCCATCATCACATACGGTGACACTGCCATCACCATTCAGCGTGACGGAAACGGCCGAAGCGAAACCAGCCTGCGCTTCGTCCACCGCATTATCAACAATCTCAAAGGCCATGTGATGCAGGCCAGAGCCATCATCAGTATCGCCAATATACATGCCCGGCCGTTTGCGCACCGCTTCCAACCCGCGCAAGACGGTGATGGAAGCGCTGTCATAGGCTTCAGTTTCGGCGCGCGGCTCATCGCTCATGCCGGTAACGGGCTCCTGTTTTGAGGATCTGGAATCACTACAGCTTTATAGCTTTTTCTGGCGCGAAACGCGACCCCGGCAGGGCGTTTTTCTGCGCCATTGCCCGCCAGAAAAACCCTTTATTTTCCAACCGATTTCTGCGGGGCTGGCTGGGGCTGAAAGCCGGCCTCAGCCAAGTGCGAAAAGCCCGCCATCGCCCGCGCCAAATAACTGCCCAATGCCCGCCAATGGGGCGAAAACCTCAGCATCTGTGCCGGTCATGAAAACCTGAGCCGGCAGCGCGGCAAGTGCCGCAAAAAGCGCTTCCCGTCGCGTCGGGTCCAGATGCGCTGCCACCTCATCCAACAGCAAAAGCGGCGCGAAGCCACGCGCTTCGGCAATCAACGTCGCATGGGCCAGCACCACGGAAACCAGCAGCGCCTTTTGCTCTCCGGTTGAACAGAACTCAGCGCTGATGCCCTTGGGCTTATGCACCAGCACCAAATCCGCCTTATGCGCCCCCCGCGCAGCCCCACCTGCTGCCGCATCGCGCCGGCGGTCCTGGGCCAAGCCCGCACGCAGCGCATCCTCCACGGCAAGGGCCGGCGTATCTGCCAGCGCCGTCAACATGGGGCAGGCAATATCCATCCGCGCGGCAGGAAAGGCGCCCGTGGCGCGGCCCGCAGCAAGTTCCGCATTCAGGCGCAGCATCAGCGCGCGCCTTGCCGCCGTAACCGCCACCGCATGGCGCGCCATGGCGTCTTCCAAGCCTGCCAGCCAAGCGGCATCCGCGCGGCCTTCCGCAAGCAGCCGATTACGCTCCGCCATCGCATTGTCATGCGCGGCCACTTCCCGCGCATGGCCCGGTTCCAAAGCCCAGACCAGGCGGTCCAGAAAGCGCCGCCTGCCACTCGCCCCTTCCTGGAATAGCCGGTCCATTTGCGGCGTGATCCAGACAGCCGCCATGCGGTCCGCAAGCATTGCCTGGCTGCGCAGCGCCTGACCATCAAGGCGGTAGATGCGCCGTTCGGCAGCCCCTTCCGGGTCTGTGCCAGTGCCAATTTCCATGGGGCCAGCGCGAGTTTCAAACCGCCCCGCCACCGCCCAGGGTAGGGCCGCGCCAGCTTCCTGCCGGCCACATTCAGCCATACGCGCGCCGCGCAAGCCGCGCCCAGGGGCCAACAGCGATATCGCTTCCAACAGATTGGTCTTGCCAGCGCCGTTTTCGCCGGCGATGCAAATCAGGGACGCGTCAAACCGCGCATCCAGACCTAGCCATGACCGGAAATTGGTAAGCCGGAGACGCGCAAGAAAAAGCCCTGGCGCCGTCACACTCGCATCGGCATCAGGACGAATAGTGCTTCCGGCCGGGACGCATCGCGCACAATGGTCGGCGCTGCGCCATCGGCGAACATGAATTCCAGCTTGTCTTGAACAAGATCAGTAATGTCAGACAAATACCGGGCCTGAAACCCAATTTCCAAAGCGCCGCTGGTATAGGCGACATCATCGCCTTCCAGATCTTCCTGCGCTTCGCCCTGATCGGGGCTCGCCGCCGAAACACGCAAATGATTGGTGCCAAGGCTGAGCTTCACGGGGCGTGATCTTTCGCTGCTGATCGCGGCCACGCGCTTCACCGCATCGGCGAAATCCTTGCGCGGCACAACAAGCTTCTTGTCATTGCCGCGCGGGATCACGCGTTCATATTCGGGGAAGGTGCCATCAATCAGCTTGCTGGTCAGCGTGACAGTGCCAAGCGCGAATTGCACCTTGGTATCCGAAAGCCGCACCACGATCTCATCCTGGGTTTCTTCGGCAAGCTTGCGGATTTCGTTGACCGTTTTGCGTGGAATGATCACGCCCGGCATGGACTTCGCGCCTTCCGGCAGCGGTTCTTCCACGCGCGCGAGCCGATGCCCATCGGTTGCAACAGCACGCAGCACCGGCTGGCCTTCGCTTTCGGTCGCGTGGATATAAATGCCATTCAGGTAATAGCGCGTTTCTTCTGTGGAAATCGCGAATTTGGTGCGGTCAATCAAATCGCGCAGCACGCCGGCCTTGATGCTGAATTGCACCGGCATGCGCCCTTCGGTCATGGAAGGGAAATCATCCACCGCCAGCACGGCCAGGCTGGTGTTGAAGCGCCCGGAACGCAGTGTGAGCGGCCCATCACCGCCACCATGATCGAATTCAACGCGCGCCCCTTCCGGCAGGTTGCGGATGATTTCGTAAAGGGTTGCCGCCGGCGCTGTGGTGCGCCCCGCGCGCGCAACGGTCACGCCCGCGATGTCTTCCACCACCGCGATTTCCATATCGGTCGCGGTCAGTTTCAGGGCGCCGCCCGAACTCGCTTCAATCATGACATTGGCCAGGATGGGGATGGTGTTGCGCCGTTCCACCACGCTTTGCACATGGGTCAGCGCCTTGAGCAATACCGCCCTGTCAACCGAGAATTTCATCGTTCCGACGCCCCGATCCTGTTACGGCGATCTCAGCCGCGGCCTTATGGGCCACGGGGGTGAACCGCCAGTGAAATCAAGCCCGGGCTGCAAAGCTGCCGAATCGGCGCGGTGCGGCACCCGGATTCGACTTCCTTTACCAGCCTGGAACGGGCCAGAAAAGCGGCCTAGTGGTGCCATTCACGCTGCGGTCGGCGAGCGTCAGCAGTGATCGGACTAATCGCCTGTTTAAAACTTCCTTTTGCGGTCCTTTCGCGGCGCTTCAGGTTTCCAGCATGCGCCGGAGAAGCTCCACATCCTCAGCGAAGGACCCATCCGCCTGCATGAGTTCCGCAATGCGGGACACAGCATGCATCACGGTCGTGTGGTCCCGATTGCCAAAACGCCGCCCGATTTCCGGCAAGGAACGAGAGGTAAGCTGCTTCGCCAGATACATCGCCACCTGGCGGGGCCGCGCCACATTGCGCGCGCGCCGGGCAGAGGACATGTCCGTCAGCCGCAAATTATAATGTTCGGCGACCTTGCGTTGGATTTCCTCAATCGTGACGCGCCGGTCATGGGCGCGGAGGATATCATGCAGCACCTCCTGCGCGCCTTCCAAGGTGATGGGGCGGCCAAACAGATTGGCCCAGGCGATCAGGCGATTAAGCGCGCCTTCCAATTCGCGGACATTGGAGGTGATCTTATGCGCCAGGAATTCCATCACGCGCGACGGCACCGCAACGCCCGATGACGCGGCCTTGGCTTCCAGGATGGAAATGCGCAATTCATAAGTTGTGGCGTGCAGATCAGCCACCATGCCGCAGCCAAGCCGCGTGCGCAGCCGGTCTTCAATGCCGGAGAGATCAGAAGGCGATTTGTCGGCAGAAATCACAATCTGCTTGCCGGCATCCACCAGCGCATTGAAGGTATGGAAGAATTCTTCCTGCGTATTATCCTTGCCGATCAGGAATTGCAGGTCATCCACCATCAGCACATCAACCGAACGCAAGGTTTCCTTGAATTCCATGGTTGATTGGCTACGCAGTGCCGCGATGAAGCGATACATGAACTTCTCGGCGCTCATGTAGGCTACCTGACGCGCGGGGTGCTGTTCGCGGATGACCCAGGCGATGGCATGCATCAGATGCGTCTTGCCAAGCCCCACACCGCCATAAAGGAACAGCGGATTGAAGCCCGGCATGGCAGGCTTTTCCGCCACGCGGCGCGCGCAGGCATGGGCGAATTCATTGGGCTTGCCAACGATGAAGGTATCGAAGGTGAAGCGCGGATCAAGCGGCGCTGACCAATCGCCGCGCGGATCAGCGGCGCGGGGCGCGATACTGGCAGGGCCCGCCGCCAAGGCATTCACCGCGCTTTCCGAAGCTTCGGTCGCGGCCGCGCGGCTGCCAGCCGCAACGCGCAAATCCACGCGGCGGATGGAAGGATTTTCCTGCTGCCATAGGGCACGAAGCCGGTCGCCATAATGGCTGCTGACCCAATCGCGCAGAAAGCGCGTGGGCAGCGCAATGGATGCCTCATCACCATCTATGGAAGTGAGTGTCATTTGCCGAAGCCAGCTGCGGAATTCCACATCGCCGACTTCTTCGCGCAGCTTGGCGCGAATGCGGGCCCATGCTTCGGCCCAGGCAGCGGGACCTTGGGGCTATGCTATCGCTTAGCT
>Ga0194129_10007585_pt1 | contig 12862 bp, 7 predicted proteins | sample TA2KigCa35mmetaG_FD_150862 | JGI IMG/M metagenome (GOLD analysis project Ga0194129, IMG submission 150862) | Freshwater microbial communities from Lake Tanganyika, Tanzania - TA2015038 Kigoma Deep Cast 35m | ecosystem: Environmental > Aquatic > Freshwater > Lake | place: Tanzania: Lake... | reverse complement strand
TCGATAGAAAACTTTGGATCGGCTCCCTCACGAAAAAGGGAATTGACCAATCTTGTATAAAATTGTCTTGTCGGGCCTCCAAGATCCTCTGTAGGGGGGAACTTGAACTGTTTCTTTCCCGAAACCTCGATGGGTGTAGGCGGGACAAAGAGAAACTGTAGATCTTCGAGTCTACATGCGCGGCTAGCGATCAGCATGTTGAGGATATGCATGGGATTTTTAAAATGATAGGTGTCTTTGACCAAAATAAAATTCCAAGATGCAAAAAAGACCGCCTCGTGGTTTAAAAAGTGGGGGAATACTGGGTCTGTTTCTTCCAATTTGCTCGGGATGTCGGGTAGAAGCTCAAAATATTGCCGCATTTCTTGAGCGATATTGAAGACCACATTGGACTCTAAAGGGCAACGGTAGATAATTTCCTCCTCTATTTCGTTTAGAAGGTAGAAGAGGGATTCTGCCAAAACTTTTTTTATCACAAAATCGGAGCTGAACTTAAAATAATGGTGCAGATATTGAATGAGAGGATACTGCACAGGGCATAAAGGGCCAAATGCTGTTGGCTCAAGGGGGAAATGGCACGCTTCGAGTTTAAAAGCTTGCATATTGCTCCCTTTGTCGATGAAGAAAATGAGTTGATCTACGCATGAGGTGTATAGGTCGAACTTTAATAGGAAGTCCTTCAACGTTTCATAGGGGTTTGCAGATTTCTTTAGACCCAAAATATGGGGAAAAAGTAAAAATCTTGAGTGTAAGCGCGAATCCTTTTTTTCTAGTTTTTCGACAAGGTGGAAGAAAAGCCCTAAAAATTCTAAAGAGGAGTGGGCAAGTAGCTCCAATCCATTCTGCTCAGCCGGTTGCAGATCATCCTGGAACAGGATTTTACGGGTTGCTGGGGTAGACCATCGGACCAATTTTTCGATCTGCCCTTGATCAAACATGAAAAAAAAGCTCATGAAAAGAGGGATAGGATTGGTGTCCTCCCGATGAAAAGAGATGTAAAAATAGGTGAACTCAATCCATCTGGATCGGACAACGTGATCGATACAGATGGAGTATCTCAAAAACGGGTCTAAATCGGTACAATGTTCATGAAAAATCTTGAGGCACTGGTAAAGTTCTTTCCAGCATGGCTCAGCATATTCTACAAAAAAGTTCTGAATTCGGTACAGGTTTTTAGGGGCGTGGATATGGCTGAAAGATTCTACATAACCGGCAAGTTTTGTCATCGCCGCTAAATCGTACGGGAAAGTTTCATCGCAATTGACACAGAGGTTTTGAAATAAATTGATCCTTCCTATTCCGGGCGGTACTTTGGTAAAAACAGAGCGGTATGCTGTTTGGAAGTCACTCAAAAAAGTGGGGGGCAACGCCATCCGGTTCATCATCGATTCCAGATCGATTAATGTCTCTTTGAGGCAGGGGCGGCCGGAGCGGGGAATCAAAAATTCTAGAGGATGGGGTGTTTGGCGCTCTTTTTTTTTAGGACTTTCCCCTAGAGCACCTTGACCTACCCTTTTGGTCTTAATTTCTGTCGACGAGAGCTCTTCTGAAGGGGGGTTTTCAGCTTGCGGCGATGGAGGGGTAAAAGCGGGAGATGGGATCGGGGTCAAACTCATAAAATATCCATGAAGAGGCTGGTTAAAATCAAAAAAAAATTGATTGAGAGTAAGATTATAACGAAATTTTGTTTATAAAAAATACGAATAAATTTTTTTTCTGAAAATATTTGAGATAAATTATAAAATAAAAATTTAAACGTTCGGTGAAAAAAGGTTTTTGTGGGGGTGAGTGCCTTCAGGAGGGGTTTTAAGAGTCGGCAAAAATGGGTTTTTCAACAAAATTTTTGCCATTTTTGGATGAAAATGAGCCGAAAGTCCCTTGGGTTTTTTCCATTGGATTTTCGGTTACAACGGCAGTGGCCTTAAACCTTTTTTAGGTCAAAAAACTGGATCTCGGCCTTATTTTGGGCGGTGAAAACCTCATCGGGGCAGCTTGCTGTGGCAAACATTGTGCTATCCAATTGCAATAAAGAGGAGACCCTCCCAGGAAAATCTGTGATTTTGGCAACCCTTTTTTTCATTCTTAGATCCCACAAACAGACGGTTTTGTCGTCGGCCGAACTCAAGAGGAGGTTTGCATCATACGAGAGTAAGGACCAGATACGACCCACGTGGGCGTCAGCAAAAGTTCGCTCGGTTTGGCTTTCAAATGAGTAGATTTTAAAGTTCCCGTCGAAATAGGCGGCCGCCAGGATACCCTTCTGCCCTTTGATTGGGCATAGATGGGTGATAAAAGGTTTATAGGTCGATTTTTCAGAAAAACTGGCACGGGGTATCAAAACATTTGATAGGTGAGGTTTTTTTTCTAGATTCCAGAGCTCAAGTTGAGAGCCAACCGCCAAAACAATCTTCTGGTTTTCAAGCGGGCTGATCGCCCACACCCAATCCTTTTGATGGGCCTTTATCGATCGGATAAATGTTTTCGTAGCACGATCAAATATTTCTAAAAATTGTGGTCTTCCTACATAAACATACGTTGAGGGGTCGCCGCTGGGAGGGGTGCTAATGCAGTTGATCCGCTCCTCATTTCGCTCCTTGCAGCCCGTGGCATTGTTCGATGTTTTTGGGCTTTTAGAGGAACTCAAAACAGCGCCGTTACCATCCAAAATCTCTAAAAAGCCGTCCCGAGTTCCAACAGCAAACTGATTGTCGTTTATGTTTGAAAGGGATGTGATCCAGCTGGTATAGTCCCCGACGCCCGATTTGATTTCGACATGGGATCTATCCTGAACATTCCAAATTTTTACTGTTGAGTCCTTGGAGCCGGAGACGATCGATTTGGATCCTAGCTTGATCAATCCATGGATATCATCCAGGTGGGCATTTTTGATCTTGGATAAGAAGGTAAATTTGCCCCCGTTGAACGGAAATTCGGATGGTTTTTGCCCTCCCAAATTACGAATTTGCTCAAGAGGGTCTTTCAATAGGCTACTTTGCTGCTGGGGCATTGCCGATAACGACCGATCCGATGCCAAATAATTTTGGATCTTTTGAGCTGTATCAACAGGAATATTTCCATTCAATTGGGGGATATTTTCCAGTAGATGAGCAGGAATATTTTGGTTTTGAAGGGTGTCGATAAGCATAGGATTTAATCTTGTTATTGGCTCAATCACTACTATCAAGTCTTTTGTTTCAAAGGGACCAAACGGGTCTTTCAAAAGCGAAAAAATAGTAAAAATTTCAGTATATAGATAATTTTAAATCTTGTTCGGATTGAAGTCAAATCATCTTAATGTGAAACATTAAATTTACATATCAATCGACCGCAATAGATTTAATGCAGATTCGAGTCCGATCCTCTCGTTGCAAATTGTCCTCAAAAGCCCGCGGATGGCCGCCCGAATCTCAAAGGGGTAGTCGTGAAATTTAAAATTGAGGAAATCTCGACAAAAGTCATCACGGACACAGGAAAAATCCTCTAAAGAGCCCACTTTTGTCATCTCATCATTCCATCTATGAACGATCGATTTCAAATTCAAGTAGCGGTCAAACGCCTCCTTGAAATGTCCCCCTTTGTAGATAAAATATAGTGTCAAACCTACCTGATAGAGATCTTTTCCTCGTGAGTCTAGGGGATGACCCTGTTTTTCAGCCTCGGTCAGTGATGCATCATACTCCCATTCGACCGGCTGATAAAGATCCTCACCTAAAGGGCTTTTAAGTGTAATAGATGCGGTTGCCAACGAAAAACCGCACATGAGGGGGGTAAGAGTTTGTCCTGGATCCTCCTCCAGCAGGATATTGGAGGGTTGAATATCCTGGTGGACGATGTTCAAACCTTGATGCAACAATAAAATGCGCTCTACAACTTTGATTGCAAGATCATGGCGCATCTTTAAAGAGGAATCTTGATGGGTAGTAAAAAAACTCTCTAGAGACCCCCCATCGATTTTTTGCATCAGGTAGGCTTCACAAAAGGGGATATTTAGAGAAAAAACATGAGGGGCAATCCCATGGTGGGCGGCCTTTTTTTGAAGGAGCATTTGGTTTAAAGAAAAGGGGATTTTGAAACGGGCATCATCTCTTCTTTTCGGAATGAATAATAAAAAGGTCTCGAGGATCAGTCCATGAATTTTATAGGCCTGAAAAATATGTGAGTGTTGCCCATTTATCGGGGAGTTTTCATCGACTAAAAGTGTGCTCTTTACCGATTCATCCCCAATCTTTACCTCTAAAAGATGGTAAATTGGGCTTTTAGATCTCAAAAAAGTCTGAATAGAGAAGGGGTAACTCTTCATGAGCGAATCAATTTTAGAATCGAAACATTGTGTCATGATCGGTAGGTCGCAAAAGCGCGTTTGAGGGGAAAAATGTGGAGACAGCATACGAAAAATCTTTGTTTTTTTGGACGGCCAAGATTACTACATGAGCGGCCTTTTTTTCAAAAAGGGGGATTTTTTTGTCGATAGCCATTTCATCGGATAAAGGAGATCTTACGACAGAAATTTTGATATTTTTTAGGATTGTTTTTTTGTTTTGTTGTGATTTTTCTTTTGAAAAACAGGACCTGTAAATCAATAACACCCTTTTCTTTTTTTTACGCTGCTGTTATCCTCTCTTTTTTTTTAGTTTTTTTATGCCAGGCATCAGTCCATTCTCTTTTAGTTTTTCTTCTCTTGATCGAACATCCCAAATTCTTAGCTACCCAAGGTTCTGTTTCGAACAAGGGCCAAAAGACCTAGGGCAATTATTTAGATCCTCTTTTTGTAATGAGTGGCCAGTCTCCTCAAGCGAGGTGCTCCAAAATCGGTTCTTGCGTGCTTGCAGATCCGGTGACGTATCTTTAACCAGATATTTTCTTTCCACCTACAGGTATTCCCCCCGGGTTTTTAATTTATCCCTTTTCGAGGCTACCAAAGCGGGGAAAAAAGAGGTTTTGTCGGATTTGTTGTTGACTAGGGTTGTGTCCAAGCAGGTGATCCTTTTGGGGATCGATTATGCGATCCAAAGCAATCAGCTAGGTACGTTCAAAATCTGGGTATCCATGTTGCCTGCTCATGATATGTACTTGAGAGAACTTCTATTCTGTCTATCCGGTCAAGACAATGATGAGTTTTTTAATGTGGTATTGGAGCGGGGAGATTTTTTATCTTTAACTTTAAAAGATGTGGCCGCCACTGCAATCCGTTTTAGCAAACTGCCTATCTTGAAACGGATCCTTGATAGGGGGCTTCCAGCCGAATATATGGGGGAGCTTTTTGTAGAGGCGTCTATTTTAGATGAGCTGGAGATCGTCCAGTTTTTAGGGGGGAAAAAGATCGCCGAAAGTTTCTTGGAAAAAGCCTTTTTGCAAGGCATATCACACAATTATTTAGAGATTGTGAAATACCTTTTAACCCACCCCATCAAGGTTTCTATCGTAAAAGAGGGGCTCAATCAATCAATTTTTATGGGCTTTGTAGATGTAGCGAACTTGTGTTTATCGGTCCACTTCAATGCAGAGGATATCGATGAGGCTCTGTCGATCGCTTGCGAGAAGGGGCGGATGGATATCGTCTTAAAACTTTTGGATCGAGGACCTACCGCGTTCGGACTATTTAGCGCTCTACAAATTGCGACGATGGAGGGGCACATGGATATTTTCACCCACTTCATCGCATTTGTCGAAATCCCTTTCGAATCACTGATAGAAATCCGAGAAATTGCTATCAGCTTTGAGCAAAGTCAGATTTTGCAATTTTTAGAAAGCTACATATTCCACAACTTTCCCGAGTATTTCGGCCCCCCCCTCATTTGGAGGGTACACTTGAAAGATATCAGAGATGAGCCGTCCGCTGTTCTCGATACCTGGCTGGAGTCGGATCAAAAGCCGTTACAGTTTGTTTTCGACGGTCAAGATGGTTATGGTGAGGGATTGACCAGGCAGTTCTATGCCGAGCTTTCCCAATCCCTATTTAGAAAAATTTTGGACGATAAGGGTCTGTTTTTTTTGGATAACCCAAACAATATTGACCTGGAGGGGGTGGCGATCCTCTTAACATTCATTTATTTCAACCAGTTTAAAACCGGAAGATTGTTTACCGAAAGTTTAAGACGGATCCTCCTTATAGCTCATGATCCGGACATCAATCCCGCATCGGCTGTGGAGGAGATCCATTATCTTACCGATTTAGACGAATTCCCGATAAGATCGAGTGCTTGGGCATTTGTAGTAGACCCCAAAAATATCCATGCGAAAAAAAGGTGGCTCACTATTTTCGGACAAGAACCGGAGCATAGGGGAATACAGGACGCTACCTTGAAAGAACAGGTGGAGGCGACCGAGAATTATCTCATCCAAAAACACTCTAAAAATATTCTCAAAGAATTTCTCCATCAGCTACGCACCCGCAGTTCTATGGAGGAAAAATCTAGATATCTCGTTCAACGGATTGCCAAAGAGTGCTTTTTTGAAGATCTAAAAACGCTGGAGGAGTTGGCTATCTTTGCATATGAATGGGAAAAGGGGGCCCACAATGACGCGTTTAAGCTGTACCAGAATGCTAAAATGTTTTTAAAGGGTTTAGATTCTAAAATCATCCAAATGCTTCATAGCAATGATTTGGAGCCTCTGGAGGGGACTAGGCTTGATGAGCTTAGAGAGCTTGGTTTCGAATACCTGGGCCACGATCCTGGGGTCATGGAGAAGATATCTTTGATCCAAAAAACGGTCGCCCAAAAAATAGAAGCGAAAAAGACAGAATGGGTCGAAAAGCTCTTGTTTTTCATCACCGGATCCTCCGCCCATCCTAAGGATCTTGTAATAGGGGTAACAGAGCTGGAGAAGGAGAGCTTCCCTGAAGCGAGAACCTGTTTCAAACAGCTCCGGTTGTCTAAGGGGTATGATACGAAACCTGTAGAGATGAACGATTGGAAAAAACGTTTTTTATCAAAGCTAGAGACCGCTATGGATGAAACTGGCTATCAAAAAGATTGATTGTAAAATTTCCTATCTAGCTTTTTTTTATTAAAAAACATTACAAATTTAATAAATTGTAATATAAAATTGCCCTTGTAACTGGAATGAAAGGATATTTATGTCTATACCACCTCAAGAAAATTTTAAAACAACGGGCCTTGCCGAATATTCCCTGTTTGGATCATTGGCTCCAGCCAGCACCTCTTTAAGAGATTTGACGAACCAGGTAGCCTCTCAAAAAATGTCTTCTCTAAAAGAAAAGCCTATTTCACAAGAGCTGGTGGATTATGGGATTTATATAAAAAAATTTTACGAGAATAGAGCCCAGAATCGACAAAACAACGAAAATTTGGACGCGTATAAGCCGGCCAAAGTGGTTATTGGTTTTGATATTAAAAAAAAATAGACCGTACTTACAGCCTTTACAGCAGTTTTGATTCAAAGAAACTCTTTTGATCCACTGCTGTAATCTTTTCTAGAAGATCCACCTTTCCCTATTTATCCATTTTGTTTATAAAAAAAAGATGCTCTTTCATGCCTCTTTTTTTCGAGAAAAAAAAACCTGCCCCTTTTTTTATCCTTGGGGATGGTTTTTGTGCTCAATGTTATCGGGTATTCGGTTGTCATCCCTTTGTTTCAATCTCCAAATTTCCCCCTTTTTTTTGATCTGATCCAAAATCGGCCCCTTACTTTGGGGGGGGTGATTGGGGTGTATGGGCTTGGGCAATTTTTGGGTATTTTATTATGTAAAAAGCTTGAGTACCATATCCGATCCCGATCGGTGATTTTAGGTACCTCTATTTTATTTTTATTGGGTCATTTGATCATGGTTTGGGGGCTTTTTCAAACCTCTTTTCCAATCATTTTTTTGGGTCGAGTTTTGAGTGGACTTGGGAGTGGAAACATCAGAATGGTTCTTGAAAGACTGATCCAATCAGAAGCGTTTGACTTTCATCCCCAAGTGGCCCCTATTCTATCATTTGGTAGTGCATTAAGCCTATTTTTGGGCCCATGGGTAGGAGCGAGCTTAGGGGAAATTGAGGCATTAAAAGGGGGGGGCGGCTTTATCGCTGTTGCGATTATAACACTCATCAACATCCTCTTTTTGCATTTGTTTTTAGAAAAACATCCTGATAAAAAGGGAAAGGAGCCCTTCTGGATCCATCTGATCAAGGAAATTTTCCTCGTGTTTCTTGTGCATCATCACAGAAAAGCGATCTATCACTTTGCCCTTTTTTTCGCTGGATGGCTACTCTGTTTGATCGCGTTTCCCTATTTTTTCGGCACTGTATACAAAGTGGCCTATAAAGGGATCGGTGATATTTTTTCTTATTTGTTTGTTACCTGGTTTTTTGGGCTTGTATTTTTAAACCCTGAATTATTGGGGAAGTTTTCTAAAAAACGGTTGGCCTACATCGCCATCTGGGGTTTGGTGATCGGGATGTTGTTATCGTTTTTTGCACCAAAAGTATGGCTTTTTTGGATATTGATTCCGCTCATCGGTTTTTGTGGGGCGATAGCTTTTTCCAATATTGATGAGATCACACCCCACTCGTTTCTACTCAAGCTGGAACTACCCGTTCTGGGTGTTTTGATTTATGCAGTAACATGGATAGAATTGTTCACCCCAATACTTGCTACCTTCTATCAGGTTCAAGAACCCGGGATAGGGCTGTTTTTGAGCGCAACCCTCTTTTTTATTTTAGCCTGGTTTTTAAGCTTTTTTGATCTCAACCGCTTATATGTGCATAGATCGCGCTAGTTGCCCCTTTGCAAATGCAGCGATTTTTTGGGCCGCTTCCCTTTGCTCGAGCATCTCTTTTAGTTCCAATAGGCGGTGTTCCACCTCTTTACAACTGGGTCGATCCGGGTAGTTGAGACGAAGACAATCGGCAGCTATTTCAAAAAGTTTCATCCTCAAGAGGGGATTTTCTCTCCCTTGAGTGGGGACAAAATCTTTCGAATTTTTATGTACTGGATCGACATTTCCCTTCATCTTACCACTGAGCATTTTTTCCCTTTTTAGGCGGCGTTCTTGATCTGATTTCATCAAGAAATTGACGTTAAAAGGGTTGCCCTGTTTTTTGTGAAGTAGCTTGAGGCTTACATTTTTTTCGTCAAAAAGATTGGACCCATCGGAAACCATTTCATAGATCAAGTGTCCAAGAGCCCAAACGTCGATAGCCGGTGTGTGGGCTGCATACATGGTATTAGAGTATTTAGATTTATAGCGGCATATGGACATTTCCGGAGACATATAGAGCTCTGTCCCGGCACATCCATGGTTATCAAAATGTTCTTTTGGTACTGTCGTACCAAAGTCGATGATTAGGGGGGTCGGGCGATTCCCCTCGAATTTTAACAGGATATTTGCCGGTTTGATATCTTTATGGATCAATCCTTTTTCATGCATGTGGGAGAGGCCGCTCGCGATTTTAGCAAGCACCTCGACGATCAAGCTATCTTTTAAAAAATGTCCTCTTTTAAAATAATCCTCTAAAGAGCCGGTCGGGATAAACTCCAAAATCGGATTTCCATCAAAAACTGCAGAAATTTTGATGATATTTTCATGCTCTAATACTAGGGGTGCAAGGATCTCACGATCGAAAACGTTGTTATAACCTTCGTCTCTGTCATCTGAAATAGATCTTTTGATCGCATATTGCTTGCCTTCCAGATCGATCACGTTGACTTTGCCCCAGGCGCCTTGACCTAAAAATGGTCCTATTTTGTAGTTGGAGCCCACAAATCGCATACGATTGGATATTTGCTCTTGGTGCTGCGGCATACGAATAAAGTCGGGGATGGGGAATCCATTATCGTCAGCCCGATCATAAGCTTTTAATATCTCCATGCTTTGCTTTAAAGATTCAAGAGCCATATTCAAAAAGGAATCTTTTCTAAAGCAAAGGGTGCCCTCTTTTTTCTCTTCACGCATTTTTGCAGAAAAATATTTCCTCTCTTTGGGGGGGTCGATGAGAGCTGCTGCGACAGAAACCTGGTCTTTGACGGCTTGAATCGTATCATCGGGGTTTGCAAATTCGAAGAAATCGGAAATCTTTCTAAAAGAATTTTGGTATTCCCTCATTTGTCTATCAAGCTTGCGAATTTTCTCTTTTAGATCCGACGAAAAAAAACCGGCCTTAATCTTGGATCGTTGGCGCTGAATGTCATGGATGAGTTGGTGCAGATCCTGATTGTATTTTTGAAATTCGTCTACTTTTGAGAGGCAAACAGCCGGCTTCTGGAAAGTAGGGCGCTTAAGACTTTGGAATTCTTGATGTAAACCAGCCGCTTTGCCAAAGGTGGGCGTTTTAGGAAGTTGTTCAAATAATCGACTAGGGGAAGAGCTGTACTCCTCTTGAGATAGGAACAAACGTATCGCAGGACCGATATGCTTGGCCCCGGGTGAAGGTGTCGCTCTAAAAAGTGGGAGTTCTGTCAGATTTTTGCGGCGCGGTGTAACGTTTAGAAAAGAGGTGGGGGCAAATTCTCTTTCTTTAGGCAGTTCTTTACTGGTTTTCAGTGGGCTTAACTTGATCCCAAGCGAAAGGGTAGGGGGTGGGAGCTCTATGGGTTCGAGCTGACCCAAAATTTGATCTGACTGACAAACTCTCTTTAGCTCCTCCTGTATGTCAGGGGGGAGAGGGGAAGAGAGCTTGAAATTGTGCGTCGTTTCAGGATGGATCATGGAACACCACCAAAATTATATATTATATAATCTATTATATCATAATAAGGTTTTTTTATAAATATTCCTATTTAATTGACTCATTATGAGTCAGTTGCAGATAAAAAGGACCTTCAAAGAATTTTATAGAAGTAACTGAAGCTTAATAACATCCACAAAACCATTTTAAACGGTTTAATACTAATCGTTTTTATTTCATTTTGAGGAGAAAAAAAAGAGGGTTTAAAAGACTAAACCCCCGTAAGTAAAAAATACTTAGAAATAGTAGGAGATGCCGAGGTCACCCATATTCACAAACATATTTCCAAATTTCACGCGCCAAGGGGTCGTTGGTGGGTGGCCTGCGTAGCTTGTGGACCCAAATCTGAATCGGGCAGGGGTAAGGTACAAAAAGCGGTATTCTCCGCTGACTTTGAAATGCTCGTTCACGTCAAACATGAGGCCCGCCTTCCCTTGCGCTGCAAAAGTCCAAGCGGTGGCCGTTGTCTGGGTATTGAAATGGTTGATGCCTGTCTGTAAGGGTTGCACCTGGTAGGAGGTTGCATTATGGGCTGTCAGTACGCTTGCACCCGCAGCGCCGCCAAGAAATAGGTGATAGCGCGATTGCTCATACATTCCGAAATGGAACACAAGGCTTCCAAGTAGGGTGCCTCCATTGATTGGAAATGTTGAGTTAAAGGTTGAAAAATTGGAACCTAAATTGCTACTCAATTTTGTCCCGAGGTAGTATCCCTCAAATTCGGTGCCAATACTCACGCTCTTAGGGGTGGCTCTTCTTGGATTATTGTCCACTAGATCGGGCCACAGGTATCCCGCTTGAAGCCCGGCCATTCCGACACCTGCTGTCCTTCCACCACCGTAGGCAGTAACGTAAGTTGTCCCTCCTTGGCTTGGGGAATTATATTTAATCGCGGCTTGAGTTATATTGCTAACGGTGAAACCTCCGCCACCGCCGTAGACGCCTGCGTAAAAGCGCCCCTTTTCACCGCAATTTTCATATTGCTGCGTGGCACTCCTCCCATTTTTGTCCTCTTTTGCCCCGTAAAGAGCTATTGTTGTAGCACAAAAAACTGTGATAGAAAAAATTTTGTTTAGCATCGTTTTATTTTGGTTCTGTTAGTACCCAAAGATAAACTTTCAAATATTTTTTATTCAATCGAGTTGTTTTCTAATTGTAAATTTCCCCTTTCAAGAGGGGGCGAACGCGGTTTTTTTCCCAATGGGAGAAAAAGGATGAGTAGAAGAAAAACCCAACCCATACAGTAGAAGATATCATTGAATGCCATCATGGCGCTTTGTTCATTTACCAGCCCGTTTGTAGCTTCCAAGGATGCGACTCCTTTGATTTGAAAAAATTTTAATTCCCCTAGAAAATTTTGATAGTTGGGATTATAGGGGGTCAGCGTAGAGGCGAGCCGATCATGGTGAAACGCCTGGCGCCGTATCCACATCGTGGTAAAAATTGAGGTTCCCACACCGGTGCAAAGGGTGCGCACAAAATGGAAAAATCCGGTGCCGCTAGGCAATTTTTCCGTAGGGATCTCTTGAATATTGAGGGTGATGATCGGGTTGATAAAAAAAAGGAGGCCAAAACCCATCAACAGTCTGGAAAACATGATATGAAATAGATCAACATTGGTAGCAAAATAGGCGGTGTAAAAGCTTGATAGGGCAAAAAAAAGGAATGCCAATCCCAGAGGAACCAGCGGCCCATACCGTTCAATCATTTTTGTTGCGAATTGGCTGAATAAGAGGGGAGGTAGCCCGAGAGGGGCTACGGCGATCCCTGCCCAAGGGGCTGTGTAACCCATGCTCTCTTGAAGCCACATTGGTACGATCACAATAGCCCCGAAATAGGCCGAATACATCAGGATCAGAAAAAGGATCGAAATCGAATAGGTCCGGTATCGAAACAGCGATAAATCGACGATCGGATTCTCTTTAAAGTACTCCCATAAAAAAAAATAGAGGTAACCGATAATACTCACTAACGATAAGGCTACAATCAGATCGGATCGCAGCCAGTCAAATTGCTCCCCTTTGTCCAAAACAAATTGAAAAGAGGATGCACTGACGGCTAAAAGAAAAAATCCCAATTTATCTACCGGAATTTTTTCTACTTTTGTTTCGAAATTCTTTAGAAGCCGGTTTACCACAATCGCGCTAAAGACCCCCACCGGAATGTTGATGTAAAAAATCCATGGCCATGTG
>Ga0194129_10007580_pt1 | contig 12868 bp, 6 predicted proteins | sample TA2KigCa35mmetaG_FD_150862 | JGI IMG/M metagenome (GOLD analysis project Ga0194129, IMG submission 150862) | Freshwater microbial communities from Lake Tanganyika, Tanzania - TA2015038 Kigoma Deep Cast 35m | ecosystem: Environmental > Aquatic > Freshwater > Lake | place: Tanzania: Lake... | reverse complement strand
TGCGGTGCCCTGAACTGCTCGGCGATCTCTGCTCAGCTCCTCGACCGCGAGCTCTTCGGGCACGTCCGGGGAGCGTTCACGGACGCGCGAACCGATCGCACGGGGCTTTCCGTCGAGTCTTCGGGCGGCACCCTCTTTTTCGACGAGATCGGCGAGATGCCACTCGAGATGCGATCGAAGCTTCTGCGCGCGCTCGAGGAACGGAAGGTGCGCCCGGTCGGCTTGAGCCGCGAGGTCGAGTTCGACACACGGATCGTTGCCGCGACCAACCGTGACGTCGACGCGGCGGTGGAGCGAAAGGAGTTCCGCGAGGATCTGTTCTACCGGATCAACGTCGTCCGGACCGCGGTGCCGCCGCTGCGCGCGCGCGGCAACGACGTGCTGCTCCTCGCGACGCGGTTTCTCGAGCGCTTCGCGTGGCAAGCCGGAAAGAAGGTCGACGGCTTCGTGAGCGAGACCGCGCGAAAGCTCCTCGATTACGACTGGCCGGGCAACCTCCGCGAGCTCGAGAACGTGATCGAGCGTGCCGTGACGTTGACCCGCTTCGACACGATCACGGTGGAGGACCTACCGGACCGCGTCCGTGAGCATCGCAGCGAGAGCTTCGTGGTGCCTGCGGAAGGTCCCGAGTACTTGCCGGCCCTCGACGAGCTCGAGGGGCGCTACATCGCGCGCGTGCTGAAGGTGGTCGGCGGCAACAAGACCCAGGCCGCGCGCATCCTCGGGGTCGACCGCCGTACGCTCTATCGAAAGCTCGAGCGCGACGACCACGGCAAGCCGCTCGAGACGCGACCGAGCTAAAGCACCCGGCTCAGCGCTGGCGCTCTCGCTCCCACTGCTCGTGCTGGTCGCGTTGCCAGCGGAAGGTGTGTTCGAGCTTCGCGTCGGCCGCGAACTGTTGCTGCCAGTAGTCGTCGAGCACGCTGCGCTCCACGGAACCGTTCACGCCGAACGACTGCTCGATCGAGGCCTGCCACTCCGGATAAACGCGGCACTGCGCGACGAGCGCCGCATAACGGTCGATCGGGAGCGCAGCGAGATGCGGCGGCAAGACACCCGTTGCCGCAGCACGCAGCGAGGCGAGTTGCTCGCGCATCTCCGGAGACTCGAAGGCCAAGGTCTGCTCGGCGTCGTCGCCCACGACGGGCCCGAGCTCAGGCGCAGCGCCCTGGGACGACGGTGGCGGCTCCCGCTGGAAGGGCAGGACCGGTCGCCCATCGTGGGTTCCCGACACCACCACGGTGGCGCCGCCTCCATCGTCACCGCTCTCGGCGACCGCCGCCGCGAACGCCGCGAGCCGCGGGTTGTTCGCGAGCAACGACGTCAGCGCTTCGTGGTCTCCCACGGCAAGCGGAGCGGCCGAAACGACCGGCGGTGGCGCGGGCGTTGGGACCGTTGCGGGCAGGGCGATGGGGGGCCGCGGGAGGCCGACGGGCCCGGGCGGTGGTGTGAGTCCCGGACGTGGGGGCGGAGCCACGGGGCGTGCGCCTGCGGCCGGGGCCGACGCCTTCACCCAGGGCGAGGTCAGCGCGCTCGCCGGCAATGGCAGCGGCTCGCTGGTCGCCGATGCGAGAGGAGGGCCGTCGTTCATGAGGAGCGGAGGGGGTTGGGGGCCCGCCGCGGCACCGCCCTCGCGCGGCGACCTGGGCGCAGCAGGTGCGGTGTCGACCGTTGCGTCGACGCCTGCGGTCGGCGTCGCGGCTGCGCCGCGAGGCGGAACGACGGGCGCGATCGTGAGCCCGAGGGTGGCGGCTGCAGCACCGAGCGGATCCCACTGCTTGGGAGTGTTGGCCGCCAGCGCGTCACCGATGCGCTCGAGGTAGGCCCGGGCGAGCTTGAGCCGCTCGATGTCGAGCGAGGGGTCGACGCCGCGACGACGTCGAAAGGTCTCGAGCTCGGAGTCGCTCGCCGTCACGAGGCTCGACACGAGCAAGGCCCAGCGCCTGCGGTCTGAGTCGCGTGGTGAGCCCGAGGCCTTGTCGTCCGTCATCGTTCCGTCGTCCGTCCAGGGTGGCGCCGAGAGAATACCACCCGCGCGCTTGGCGAGGGAGTGGCGTCGGGACGCAGGAGAGCCTCGAGCATCTCAATCGAGCTTCACGGTGCGAACGCCGAGTTCGCACGCCATCCGCGCCGGGAGGTTCAGCCAGGTCCCGCACCGATCGAGGACGCCCGGCTCGGCGCTGACGACGTGAACCGCATGGGTCAGCTTCTCGGCGACCGAGTCAACGCCGTCGAGGGTGACCGTGAGCTTGCTGCGCTTGGGCAAGGCAGCCGCGAGGCGCTCGGCGAGAGCCTTGCCTGAAGCGTCGTGGACGAGCCGGATCGATTGCGGCTTCAGCGCGACCAGCGCCTCGGCGACCGCGGTGATCGCACGAGCCATCGACGCCTCCGACCGTGGAGGCGCCGGTTCGATCACGAAGACGAGACCGCCGGCGCTCTCGAGGACGAGCGAGCGGGGGGCTTGCGAGGCATCGACGAGCCCGCAGACCGTCATGAGCACGCTGGCAGGATCGACCCTGAGCGGTCGGCGCTCGACGTCTTCGGGCTCGAGCTCCCGGGCGATGTGGTGTTTGTGGTTGGCGTCGGCGCGGGCGCTCGCGTCGAGGAGGTCGCGCTCGCGCGGTGAGAGTGCGCGATGCTCCGCGATGAACGCCGCGACGGCCGCGGCCGGATAGCCTCGGCTGCAGAGCCAGCGGGCTTCTTCGGTGACCTGCCGGAGTCGCTCGAGGTCGAAGTCGCTCAACATGGGCCGAGGGAAGGTGACCTCACGAGGGCATGCCCGTCAACCGTGCCATCGATGCCGGCGCTGCTACGCTCAGCCGCGCGATGCCGGAGTCGAAGCAAACCTTCTGTCGGATCTGCGAGGCCCTCTGTGGTCTGACCGTCGAGGTCGAGCAGAATCGCGTCGTGGCGATCCATCCCGACGAGCACCATGTCGCGACGCGCGGGTATGCATGCACGAAGGGCCTGCGGCAGCACGAGCTCTACGACTCCCCCGACCGGCTTCGCCATCCCCTCCGTCGACGTGGACCACGCGGTGCCGAAGCGCTCGAGCGCGCGAGCTGGGACGACGCCATCGGCGACATCGGCGCGCGGGTTCGCGCGATCCGTGACGAGCATGGCCCCGATGCGATCGCGATGTACGTCGGTACCGCGGCGGGGTTCGGCGTCCTGCACCCGGTGTTCGCGCAGGGCTTCATGACCGGGCTCGTCTCGCGCAGCATGTATGCCTCCGCGTCCCAGGACTGCTCGAACAAGTTCGCGGTCGCTCGCGCGATGTACGGGTTCCCGTTCACGCAGCCTTTCCCAGACATCGATCGAACGGGTTGCCTCGTCATCGTCGGCGCGAACCCGGCGATCTCGAAGTGGAGCTTCCTCCAGGTCCCGAACCCGATCGCGCGCTTGAAGGCGGTCACGGCGCGCGGGGGCAAGCTTTGGTTCATCGATCCTCGACGCACCGAGTCCGCGAAGGTGGCCGGGGAGCATGTCTTCATCCGCCCCGGCACCGACGTGTTCTTCTACCTCGCGTTCCTCCACGAGGTGCTCGAGCGACGGGCCTTCGATGAGGCGCGGATCCGGGAGCACATGCGAGGCTTCGATGGTCTCAGGGACGTGGCGCGTCCCTGGTCGCCGGAGCGCGCGGCGGAGGTCACGGGGATCGCTGCGGAGACGTTGCGAGCGATCGTGACGGACTACCTCGCCGCGGACGGCGCCGCGCTTTACTGCTCGACCGGCGTCAACATGGGGCCAGAGGGCTCGCTCGCGTTCTGGCTGCAGGAGTCGATCAACGCGATCACCGGCAACCTGGATCGTCGCGGCGGGACGCTCGTGGGGCAGGGCGTCATCGATTTTCCGCGCTTCGGCGCGAAGCATGGCGTGCTGATGCGGAGTGACCGCTCGAGGGTCGGAGACTTCTCGGCCGTCAACGATGCGTTCCCCGGAGGCACGCTCGCGGACGAGATCCTCACTCCCGGCGCGGGGAAGATCCGCGCACTGTTCGTGACGGGCGGCAACCCGCTGATCACGATGGCTGGCTCCGCACGGCTGCGCCAGGCGCTTTCGGAGCTCGAGCTGCTTGTCGTCCTCGATATCCTCCCGACGGAGACCGCGAGCATCGCCGACTGGGTGTTGCCGTGCACGTCGCCGCTCGAACGCCCCGACCTGCCGTTCATCTTCCCCCTGATGCTTGGCTTGCAGGCGCGGCCCTACCTCCAGGCGACGGAGCGCGTCATCGAAACCGAAGGCGAGGTGCGCGATGAGGCGACGATCTACCTCGAGCTGTGTCGTGCCTCCGGCATCAGCCTGTTCGGATCTCGGTTTGCTCAAAAATCACTGGAGCTGCTCCGTGGTCGGGAGACCCGCAAGCTCCGCGCGAAGCGACCGGATGCGCAACCGAGCCTCCCTCAGCGAAGCTTGCTGTCCTGGTTGCTGCGCGTGACCGGCCAGGGCGGCTTCGACCAGCTCGAGGCGGAGCCTCACGGCAAGTTGCGACCGGATCACGAGCCCGGGAGCTTCCTCGGTCGTCGGATCCTCACGTCGGACGGCCGCCTCGATCTCGCGCCCCGTGGGCTCGTCGAAGGGACCGCGCGGCTCGAGTCCCGCTTCGACTCCGAGCGGCGTGAGCGACATCGCCTGAAGCTCATCACGAAGCGCGCCGTCACCACGCACAACTCCTGGACCCACAACCTCGAGCGCTTCGTCGCAGGCGACAGCGCGACCAACTACCTCTACATGCACCCCGACGATGCGGCTCGGCTCGGCCTGGCGGACGGCAGCCTCTGCGACGTCCGCTCGAGCGCAGGCGCGGTCCGCGTCCCGATGCGCCTGCTCGCCGACCTGATGCCCGGCACCGTCGCGCTGCCTCATGGTTGGGGGCACCAGGCCGCGAAGCGCTTGCGTGTCGCGAGCCGAACCGGCGGGGTCAACGTCAACTTGCTCGCGGCGGACGGGCCGGCGAACCTCGAGCCGTTCTCGGGGATGGCGCAGCTCACCGCGATTCCGGTGGAGGTGGAGTTGGCCAGCGGGCCGAGAGCGATGGACGACTGGTCTGGAATGTCCGGCCCTGCCCCGAGTTGACGCTTCGTTGAAAATAGGTGTATCGGCCCATGGGCCAGTTCAAGGGGGACGATGCGAATGGCGCGCAGCCCCAGTCGCGGCAAGGGAGAGCGGAGGTCGCGGTGGCCATGACGGTCGTCCGAAGGCAGATCATGACGACGCGGAGGAGCAAGGGTTGGCAGTGGACGCGAGCGGCGCTCTACCTCGGTTGGGCGTCGACCGGTGCGTTCGTCGGTTGTGATCTCGGCAGCAACTCCTCGGGGCCACGGAATCCAACGGTCGCGACGGGGGTGGGCGCGGGTGGAACGTCATCGAGCTCGGGCGGGACGGACGCCGGCTGCGCGACGGGGGAAGTGCCGTGCCCGAGTGGCCAGTTCTGCGACGCTGACGGCGGGTGCCGCGACGGATGCGACGAGCCGGAGGACTGCGACGCCGGACTGTGCGATCTCGTGGCGAATCGCTGCGTCGAGTGCCTCGGCGGTGCGGCGTGCGATGACGGCAAGCACTGCGTCGATGGCGCGTGTGTCCCGGGGTGCGCGACGACCGACGATTGCGCCGGAGCGGCAGCGTGCTGCGGCGGCGAGTGCATCGACGTCTCGAGCTCGCTCGAGAACTGCGGAGCGTGCGGCAAGTCGTGCGCTGCGCCGCATGCAACGTCGACTTGCGACGACGGCGTGTGCACCTTCCTCGGCTGCGAGCCGGGCTTCGCCGATTGCGATCTCGCTCTCGCGACGGGGTGCGAGCGCGATCTCGCGGACGGCCCGTGCGTCTGCGAGCCCGGCAAGAAGAAGGGCTGCTACTCGGGGCTACCTTCGACCGAGGGCGTCGGGGTGTGCGCCGCGGGGACGGCGACGTGCAACGCGGCGGGGACCGCGTTCGGACCCTGCGTCGGGGAGGTCGTCCCGACGTCCGAGATCTGCGGCAACGGACTCGACGACGATTGCTCGGGGGGCATCGACGATCCCTTCGATGCCGATGGCGACGGGTGGACCCGCTGCGACGGGGATTGCTGCGAGACCAGCAAGGACTGCGTCAATCCGAAGCTCGTCAACCCGGGGGCGCTCGATCTGCCGTCGAACCTCTTCGACGACGACTGCGATGGCAAGGTCGACAATGCGCTCGGGCCTTGCGACGCCGCGCTCGCCTCGAACTCGTCCAACGCCATCGATCACGCACGCGCGCTTGGTCTGTGCCAGCTGACCACCGAGGCTCCTGCGCTGTTGCAGCAGCGGCGCTGGGGCCTCATCACGGCGAGTTTCTCGCTTGCCGACGGGACCGGTTCACCGTCCTCGAGTGCGCGGTCGATCCGAGCGACGTTCGGGGCGGCGGTTACGCCGGTCGCGGGTCAGTCGATGGTCGTGCTCTCGACCGGGACGGCGGCCTCGAAGGACGGCGCGAGCACCAAGAGCCCCGACTGGGCACCGTTCCAGGGCGGCAAAGATCTCGGCAAGTCGAGCGCGCTCCCCGCGGATTGGCTCGCTGCGAACGGCGGCGCTCCTCCCGTCGTCGAGGGATGCCCGGCCGCGGTGGATCCGACGGTGGCTCACGACCCGGTCCAGCTCAAGCTGCGCGTGCGCGTCCCGACCAACGCGCGGAGCTTCCAGGTCTCGGCTTTTCACCTCTCCGCGGATTACCCCGAGTGGGTCTGCAGTCCTTACAATGACTATTTCCTCGCGCTGCTCGACTCGACGTGGAAGGCCGCCGCGGGGCAATCGCCGAACCCGGTCGATCGGAACCTCGCATCGAGGACGATGGGCGGCGTGACGCAGCTGTTCGGCCCGAACCTCGCGCTCGGGAATACAGGGCTCTTCCGTGAATGCCAGAACGCGACCACGGGTTGCGCGCATCCGTCGCTCCCGGGGTCGTCGAGCGGCTGCACCGGGACCAGCCTGCTCGCTGGCACGGGGTTCGACGTCGTCGATGCCCCGCCGCAGAGCGCGGGAGATCCCTCGTCGTGCAGTGGAACGTCGTTCGCGGGCGGCGGCACGGGCTGGAACGTGCTGCGCGGCAACGTCCTGCCCGGCGAGACGGTCGAACTGCGGTTCGTGATGTGGGACGTCGGCGACGGTTTTTACGACTCGCTGGTCTTGCTCGACGACTTTCGCTGGTCCACCGAGCTCGTGACCCCCGGGTTTTAGCTGCGGCGCATAGGCTCCCCGGCCCGAGGCGCCCCTGCTCGGTCGAGCGACGCGATGCCGACTCCTTGGAACCCACCTCGAAAACTGGCGTGGGAGCGCTGCAGGAATGCTAGAAACCCGGGCCATGACGTCTCGCAAGCGCCCCCCCTCGGCTGACGAAGCGTGAGCGCAAGGCGCTCTTCGACAACTCGGGCGGAGGTGGTCACGACCACGATCACGACCACCACATTCACTGCGTGGCGTGCGGGGTTCATCTCGACGCGCCGCAGTTCACGTCCACGCCGTCGAGCGCCCGCTGGGTCGCATGCCAGCACGGGAGTCGCTTCGCGGCGTGCGAAGGCTGCGTCCCCGCGGCGAAGCGCGTCCTCGACGAGCACGACCGCACCGGTCGGCCCGTCGACGCTGCCCCCGCCTTCCACTGACCGCAGCCCCTCGAAGGCCGGCAGCCTTTCCGCTGACCGTAGCGCTGCACGGGTCTCGCGGCCTCTGCACGGGTCTCGCGGCCTCTGCACGGGTCTCGCGGCCTCTGCACGGGTCTCGCGGCCTCTGCACGGGTCTCGCGGTGGAGCCTGCGCGTCGTTGCGTGCTTCGGCCGCTGGGCGCTCGGTCGACCGTGCGTGAGCCGTCCGGCGCCGAAGCGAACCTGCGCCTGCGAAGCGAACCTGCGCCTGCGAAGCGAACGTGCGTCGGCGAAGCGAACCTGCGACGCACAGACGAAAAAAGTCCCAGCGAGGGGTGCTCTCTGGGACTCCAGTTGCGGGGTGGACGGGACTCGAACCCGCGGCCTCCGGCGTGACAGGCCGGCGTTATAACCGACTTAACTACCACCCCTGAACGGGAGCCGATTAGTAACCCACCGAATCGAGTTCGTAAAGCTTCTTCCGCAGGGGCCTCACGAATTTTCGAAGCGTCGGAAAATGCCGATGTTTTCGGTAGGCGGGACAGGGATTGAACCTGCGACCAACGGCTTGTAAGGCCGCCGCTCTGCCGCTGAGCTACCCGCCTGAAGACGCGCGAGCGTAGTGGAAATTGACGCGAAGGCGAAGCGCGTTCACACCTCCCTCGTGAAGCGCATCGCGTCGTCGCTCCTCGGCCTGGTCGCGTCGGTCCTCGTCGGCTGCACCGACTCAACGTTGGGCTCCGGCGACGGGCTCCCGCCGACGCCCGACCCGAGCTGCGTTCCCGCCGGCACGACCTGCCCGGTGACCTTCCGCTACCCGCTCGGCAATGGGGTCTCCTCCGTCGAGCTGCGTGGCGACTTCGCGCCGGATGGGTGGGAGAAGGGCGTGCCGATGCAGATCGAGGGGACCCACTTCCAAGGGGAGGTGGCAGCGCTCGATGGCGCGAAAATTCGCTACAAGTTCGTGTTGAACGGCAAGGACTGGGTGAACGACCCAGGCAATGCGGCCAAAGAGTCGGATGGTCTCGGCGGCGAGAACAGCGTGCGGTTCGCCGCGTGCGGCTTCGACTACTGCGAGAACGAGCCGCCGAAGCCCGGTCCGAACGCGTTCGATTGGCGCAGCGCGGTCCTCTACTTCGTGTTCGTCGATCGTTTCCGCAACGGCGACCCCTCGAACGACGGGAACGTGTCGGGCGTCGATACGCCAGCGAACTACCAGGGGGGCGACTGGCGCGGCGTGATCGACGCGCTCGAGGAGGGGTACTTCGAGTCGCTCGGGGTGAACGCGCTCTGGTTGACGGTGCCGCAGGACAACCCGAACTCGAGCGGCCTCGGGTCCGATGGCCGGCCCTATTCTGGATACCACGGCTACTGGGTGAGTGACCTCGACGCGCCCGAGGAGCACTTCGGCAGCCTCGAGACCTTGAACGAGCTCGTCGCGAAGGCACACGACCGGGGGATCAAGGTGCTGCTCGACTACGCGATGAACCACGTTCACGAGTCGAACGCGCTCTACGCCGAGCATCCCGACTGGTTCTGGCCGCTTGCCTACGACAACCACCAGTGCGTCTGTGGCGATGGCTGCGACTGGAACGATTCGTACCAACAGCGCCGGTGCTGGTTCACCTCGTACCTGCCTGACTGGAACTTCACGAACGCCGAGGCCCGCGCCTACAGCGTCGACAACGCGATCGCGTGGATCAAGAAGACGAACATCGACGGCTTCCGCCTCGACGCGGTCAAGCACATCGAGCTCGAGTGGCTCCTCGACCTGCGCAAGCGCGTGAGCGCGGAGGTCGAGGCGAAGACCGGCGAGCGCTTCTACATGGTCGGCGAGACGTTCGAGTCCGGAAACCGCGACGTGCTCAAGTACTACGTCGGGAGCGATCGCCTCGATGGGCAGTTCGACTTTCCGCTGCGCGCCGTGCTCGCCGATAAGATCTTGCGCCGCACCGGCACCATGCACGAGCTCGATGGATTCCTCGCGTCGAACGACACGTACTACCCCGGCGTGATGTCCACCTTCATCGGGAACCACGACATCTTGCGCGTCGTTCACGTCGCCGAGGACCAGCCGTGGGACGCCTGGGCCCCCGGAAAACCCTGGGAGTCACCGCCCTCGCTGCCCAAGTACGCGGCGCCCTTCGAGCGCCTCGGCGTCGCGTTCACGTTCCTGTACACGACGAAGGGCGTGCCGCTGCTCTACTACGGCGACGAGATCGGCCTTCCTGGTGCGGGTGACCCGGACAACCGACGCTTCATGCAGTGGGACGGTCTCGACGCGAACCAGGAGGCGCTGCGAACGCTCCTCAAGAGGCTCGGGACGATCCGGCGCGAGCACCCGGCGCTGTGGCGCGGGGTGAGGTCCACCTTGAGCGTGAGCGACGACACCTACGCGTATGCGATGTCGGACGGCGAGGACACGGTCCACGTCGCGCTGAACCGCGGTGACGTCGCCGCGGCCGTCGGTGGGATGCCCGTCAAGGGCCGTGATCTCTTGACCGACGCCATGATCGAGGGCCCTGGGATCTTGGTGCCGCCGCGCAGCGCTCGCGTGATCGTCGCCGAATAGCCGTCGATCGCGCGCAGCCTCGCGTCGTCGTCGCGACGTGGGCTTGACCGAGGGACGGTGCGAGTGTTGCAGCAACGAGGGGCACCGTCGCCCGAACGCGCGACGTTGGGAAGTGCCCGATGACGAGGAAGCATGCACGCAAACCCGTGGACGAGCCGCTCGCTCGTGGCGCCGACGCGGCACCAGTCGAGGCGGTACCGGACGAACCCGAGCGAGGCACCGGAGCCGAGGGCATTCCTTCCCAGGACGCCGGCACGCCCGAGGGCGCATCCGCGACGCCGCCGACGCGAGGTGACGACTCGGACAGCGCGCACCCGGTCCCCGGTGGAGGCGTGAGCGGCATGCGGAACCTTTCGCAGCGCAGCGCACGAAAGGGTGGGGACAGGCTCGAGCTCTCACGGTCCGGCAAGCCCTCGAAAAGTCGACCCGCAAGAGCAAGGGCGGGGTGAAGCGGACGACGAACCTGCAGCTCCGCGCCGAGCGAAAGACCAGCGCTCCGTCGGCCCGCGCGGGGCGAGCCCACGGCTGAGTCGTCGCGGTCGAGCGCAGCGCTCCCCCGGCCCCATGAGCTCGCGGCGCGGCCCCCGGCTCGTGGTTCACCGCACGCGGTTTCTTGGTCTCCGCAGCAGGCTTGGGGGAAGATGCCGCCGTGACCACGGTCCATCCTTCGTTGCGGAGCAGGCTCACCGACGCCGCGCGCCGCGTGCTTTCCTTCGCCACGCTGGCGACCGGCGTGGCCGTTGCTGCGGGCTGCCCCGCGACGCAGTTCCCCGACGAGGGGCCGGGGCAGCCGAGCGAGTGGGCGAGCGGCAAGGCGCCACCGGGACTCATCGGCGTGTGCCGTGAGCCGCTCACCAAGCGTCCGCCGGTCATCAACCCCGCGCTCTGGGAGAACTTGCGCCGCTGCGACGCCAAGACGCCACGGCGCTACCTGCGAATCGGTTACGGCAAGAGCGAGGGCGACGACGCGGCCTCGGATGCGCGCATGGCGAGCCTCCTCGATGCCTTACGGAACGCGGCTGCCGAAAAGGATGGCAACAACCGCATGCTCGGGCTCGTGCGCTCTCTCAAGGGTGAGCTCGGCAACGACGCACGGTTCCGCTCGCGGATCGAGCGAGCCTCGGGTCGCACCTTCGCATGCGACTACGCCTACCTCTTCAGCACGACCGACAAGCAACGCGAGAACCTGTCGAGCGACGCGTGCCCGGCCTACGCTTACGATCCGAAAGAGCGTCGCGAGACGTGCCTCTTCGACACGAGCGTCAAGGAGGCGCGCTGGCTCGCGAGCGCGTGGAGTTGCCTCGCCTTCACCGACACCGTCGGCGAGGGCGGCTCGTGTCATCGGCTCTGCGCCTACGACGACTTTTGCAGCGCGCAGGTCGGTTGTTCGCAGCCCGATTTCGATCTGGCGCTCTGCGCGCTCGGGGTGTGCATGCCGGAGAAGGTCTCGGGGATCCTCTGAGAGCCCCGCGGCCTCGCCAACGTCACCCTGGCCGTCGCAGCGCTTCGACGAGCGCATCGCCATCACGCGGTCTCTCATCGAAAGGCCCGCTGCAAGCCGCGGCGAGTCGAAGCCACGCTTCCGTTCCTTGCCCGCTCGCTGCGATCACCTCGGTGAGCATGCGCCCGAACGCGTGGACGTCGTCGCGAGGGCTCGCGACGGCGCCGGCGAGTCGCTCCGGTGACACATAGCCCGGCGTCCCGGCCAGATGGGCGGTGCCGATCGGGACCGTGAGCCCGAAGTCCGCGAGCAGCGGCAAATCCCAGCCGGCGAGGAGGATGTTCGCTGGCTTGACGTCCCCATGCACGAAGCCGAGTCGATGGACTCGCGCCAGGGCAACGGCGATCGGCGTGGCCCAGCGGTCCGGCGGGCCGAGCCTGGTCGCTTCCTCGCGCGCGATCGCGTCTCGCACGCTCCCGAGCGGCAGCCACTCGTAGGCGATGTAGCCGGCGTCGGGGTCGGCATCGAGGAGGCGCACGACTCCGGGACCGGCGAGCGCGGTCGTCCTGCGAGCTTCGTTCCGAATCGCGTCCGAGTCGGCGGCTCGACGGTGGAAGATCTTGCACGCGACGCGTCGTCCGAGCTGCGGATCTTCTGCCTCGTAGAGGGTGCCCGCGCCGCCGCGGGCCACCTCGCGGAGCAGTCGAAACGCAGGGTGCCCCTCCTGCGGTTTGACGAAGGTCACGTCGCTGGGCTCGGGCCTCGGAGCCGCCATGCCGAGTGAGCGGCGATACCGCGCGTGGCGCTCCCGTGCGCCAGGATGATCGATGTCAAGTGCGAGGGCCCGCTCCACGAGCTCGACGGCGCGCGCGAGATTCCCTTGCTCGGCAGCGAGATCGGCGCGCAGGAGGAGTGCGGCTCCCGACCGCGCCTTGGCGAGCAGGCGCTCGGCCCGCTCCCGCTGACCGCGTTCGACGAGGAGCGAAGCGCAGGCGACCCTGACGTCGTCATGGCCCGCTTCGTCGTGGAGCCGACGCACGACACGATCGAGGAGGAGGCCTTCCTCGGCGGTGCCGCGGGCCCGCTGGAGTCGCCTCACGAGCGCGGAGCCGCTCGTCTCCTCGCGCAAGAGTCGCTCGAGGTCGTCGGTCGTTGCCGGAGCGTCGTCGCGCGGCGGGAGGGGCTCGCCGTGAGCGCGCGGCGTCGTGGCGTCTGGTCGGTTCGGCGTGGGCCCGTCGGCGGGGCCGTCCCCGCTGCCGAAG
>Ga0194129_10007579_pt1 | contig 12868 bp, 15 predicted proteins | sample TA2KigCa35mmetaG_FD_150862 | JGI IMG/M metagenome (GOLD analysis project Ga0194129, IMG submission 150862) | Freshwater microbial communities from Lake Tanganyika, Tanzania - TA2015038 Kigoma Deep Cast 35m | ecosystem: Environmental > Aquatic > Freshwater > Lake | place: Tanzania: Lake... | reverse complement strand
CTTCCAAGTCAAATGAGATAGGGGTGCGCCTATGCACCATATGCCGCTTCTGGTGCGGCATTTTTAATGTCGTTCGAATGCCGGCGAATCCCGATTATTCGAGGTGCCCTGAATCAGAGCGGATGAATCTCATCCAGCACCTGACCGCTGGAGCACACGGTCCGGCAGGTGCGCTGTTCCTGCCGGCTCAGTTTGCGGGCGGCGATGTAGGCGAGCAGAGGATTAGGATAGGTCTTGCTGGTGTTCCAGCTGCCATCTTTGGCCTGCATCAAAACCTGGGTTTGCATGGAGTCGGCCTCCTGAAATCCGTTGGGCCGGACCCTATGGAGCAGCGGAGGCCGTTCAGGTAACAGCAGATACCGATTTGGGAATTCCTTCCGATTTGTAGCTGACTGGGATTGGCCCGCTGCAGTTGTTCGGCGATTTGCTGGCAGCGGGTGCCGGCGCGCAGCTGCGGCTCTGAGCTGCGCACCTCCAGTTGGGCTTCGCGCGAGCGGCTGCAATTCCAGGAGGCCAGCACCGTGACCCGCTGGGCCATCGGCAGGCCGCAGTTGGGGCGATCGGCTGCCAACACCTGGCTGGCGCTGCTCACATGCGGATCAATCACCAAGCCCAGCTGCTGCAGCGGCTCTGCCAGTGCATCGAGGAGAGCATCGCTGTCCACGCTGGTGATCCAGGAAAACAGGGCCATCCGGCTCGTTGAGCTTGCTGACCAGTTAACGATGCGCTGCAGGGTGCATCAAGTGCTTTTAGGCATAGAATGATTAAGAGAACGCAAAAGTCTTAGCGATCCCTGGCGGCGATATGCCAGTCGAGTTGCTCGCCGGCGTGGAAGGGCACGAGCCGGCTGGGTTCTGCGGTGCCATTGGCTAATTCCAGGATGGCCGGCAGGCCGGGGGCCTCGGGATCGGGGTCGCGCCGGTCCAGGGTGACACTCCCCTGGTTGAGCGGCAGGCCATAAAAGCGGGGGCCGTTCAGGCTGGTGAAGGCTTCTAGCTGATCGATCGCGTTTTCTTCGCTGAAGACCTGGGCGTAGCTCTCAAGCGCGTAGGGCGCGTTGTAGATGCCGGCGCAACCGCAGCTGCTCTCTTTGGCGTGGCGCAGGTGGGGGGCTGAATCGGTGCCCAGGAAGAACTTCGGGTTGCCGGAGGTGGCGGCCTTGCGCAAGGCCAGCCGGTGCAGCTCGCGCTTGGCCACCGGCAAGCAATACATGTCGGGCCGCAATCCCCCCTGGAACAGGGCGTTGCGGTTGATATGCAGGTGGTGGGGGGTGATGGTGGCGCCCAGGTTGCTCGGCCCCGCCTCCACAAACTGCACCGCCTCAGCCGTGGTGATGTGTTCAAGCACCACCTTCAGGGCTGGATGCCGCTCCAGCAGGGGCTTGAGGTGGCGCTCGATGAACACCGCTTCGCGATCAAAGATGTCAACGGCGGGATCGGTGACCTCCCCATGAATCAAGAGGGGCATGCCGATGCGCTCCATACAGGCGAGCACTGGCGTGATGTGGGCTAGATCCCGCACGCCCGCATCGGAATTGGTGGTGGCCCCGGCCGGGTAGAGCTTCGCGGCGGTGAACACGCCCGCTGCGAAGCCCCGCTCCAGCTCATCGGGAGCGATCGTTTCGTTGAGATAGGCCGTCATCAACGGCGTGAACCCGGCTGCGGCCTCCGCTCCGGCGCTGCGCTCCAGAGCTGTGCGGATGCGATCGCGATAGGCGCTGGCCTGCGCCACCGTGGTGATCGGGGGCTTGAGGTTGGGCATCACGATCGCCCGGGCGAACTGGGCGGCGGTGTGCCCCACTACGGCCTGCAGCAGCGCCCCATCGCGCAGATGCACGTGCCAGTCGTCTGGCGTGCGGATCGTGAGGGTTTGCCGGGGCGCTGATGCGGCCATCGCGTTAAAGCCCTACTGCTGCGGTGCCTTTAGTTTCGGTGTTAACGGAGCCCGCACCTTCCGTGGCCTGGCTGGCCGGCTGGAGCGCTGAGCCAGTCAGAGCGGCACGGCTTCCGCCAGGTGGGTGAGCAGCAGATTGAGGATGTCCTGCAGGGGCATCGGCTTGGCCAGCAAGTAGCCCTGGCCCCAGTGGAATCCCTGGCGCTGCAGCCATTGACGCTGGGCTTCCGTTTCCACGCCTTCAGCGGTGGTGTGCAGGTCTAGGGCCTCGGCCATGGCCTGAATCACCTCGAGGATGCGGTTGCTCGGTTGCTCTGGTGCATCCAGCAGCTTTACGAAGCTCATGTCCACCTTGAGGCTGTGGAACGGGAAGCGATTTAGACGGCTGAGGGAGGAGTAGCCGGTGCCGAAATCGTCGATCGCCAGCCGCACGCCCCGTTGATGCAGTTGCTGCAGTGTGCGCGCGATCTCCACTTCTGGTTGCTGCAGGTTCACTTCGAGCATTTCCAGTTGCAGCTGCCAGTTCTGGGGCAGCGGCTCGGCGTCGATCAATGCAAAGAGGTTTTGCAGCAGTGCCGGGCTTTCGAGCAGGGCACCGGAGAGGTTGAGGCTGAGCAGCATCGGCTGCTGCGGCTGAACCCGCGCCATCACGTGGCTGGCGGCGATGGCCTGGCGGATCATCTGCAGATCGAGCTCCCCAAGCAGCTCAGCCCGCTCGGCGGCCTCCAGAAACAGGCTTGGCATCAACAGTTCGCCATCGCTGCGGCGCCAGCGGGCCAGGGCTTCCACCCCTACCACCGCCCTGGTTTTGAGATCAAACAGGGGTTGGAAGTGGGGCTCGAGCTGGCCTTGGCTGAGGCCAGCGCGCAGCTCGGATTCCAGCTGCAGATCCTGTTGAGCCTGGATCCGGCTCGCCAGATCGATGCAGCTGTAATGGCTGGCGGGGCGGCGAGCGGCATTGCGCAGGGCGATGGCGGCATCACTGAGCAGGTCGCCGGCGCTGCTGTAGTTGCCTTGCACAAGCGCTGCTCCTACGGCGACCTGCGAGCTCAGCAGTTGCTGTGCCACGCCGATCGGCTGCTGCAACTGTTCGGTGATGGCCGCGGCCTGGCTGCAGAGCTGCTCCTCTGTGGCGGTGAAGGGGGTGAGTACCAGCCACTCCTGCTCGTTCAGTTCGCAGCAGCTGGCGTTGTCGGGCAGGAGCGCCACGAGCCGTTCCAGTTGCTCCTGGCGCAGGGCGCTGGCGCTGCTCTCCCCTAGGGCATTGGCGATGCGGCGCAGCTCCTTGAATTCCAGGCGCATCAGCCCAAAGCAGGCCTGGCTGCTCTGGCTGAGCATCAGCTCCACCATCGAGATCAGCTGATCCTTACTGGTGAGCAACTGGTGCAGGCGAGCCGGCGGCGGCGCGGGCGCCTCCGCTTCAGTGCTTGCAGGATGCGCAGCCTGGGCGAGCAGCCGGCCCTGGCGCTTCAGCTCCATCTGGCGCACAGCGAGCCGGGCCAGCCGCTCGAGGGCTTCGATTTGGCTGCCTTGCAGCTGGCGCGGTTGCTGATCCACGGCGCAGAGGCTGCCCAACGCGAGGCCATTGCTGGAGATCAGCGGGAAGCCGGCATAGAAGCGAATGTGCGGCTCCTGGATCACCAGGGGGTTGTCGCAGAAGCGGGGATCGTCGAGTGCGTCGTTGATGATCAGCGGCGTGCCTTCAGCCGCGGTGATGTGGAGGCCATTGCCACCACCTTGCCGGGGGCGATTGCCATCTGCCGCGAGGTGCCGGCCCGCTGCCCCTCGATCGTGCTGGTGCTGGATGATTCCAACGGCGCCGATCAAGTGGTGGCGGCCTCCCGCTGGCGCTCGGTGGCGGAGCTCAAGGGCCAGCGGGTGGGGCTCGAGCGCAGCGTGCTCGGCGAATTCATGCTGCTGCGCGCGGTGCAGGGCAAGGGGCTGAAGCTGGCCGATTTCAAGCTCCGTTACGACGGCCCCAAAGCCTTGGTGTCGCAGCTGCAACGTGGGGTGGTGGATGCCATCGTCACCTACGCCCCCCATAGCGATGGATTGGTTGCAGATCCGCGCTTCCGGGTGCTGTTCAGCTCCCGCCAGATTCCCGGTGAGGTGGTGGATGTGCTGGCGGTGAGCCCGGAGCTTCTCCACCGTGATTCCAAGCTGGTGGCGGCTCTGGTGCGCACCTGGTGGGCTGCGCGGCAGCTGGCTGCCCAAGAGCCGCAGCAAGCCACAGCGCTGATGGCTCAGCGCCAAGGAGTCACCCCAGAACAATTCCTCAGCTCCCAGCGCCTGATTCGTTATCTCGATCGCAACCAACAGGCGGATCTGCTCGCCGCCGATGGCCCCGTGCAGCGCACCTTGCAGCGCCTGCAGCGGCAGATGCGCGAGGCCGATCGCATCCCGCAGGCCATCCCGCTGCCGAAGCTGACTCCGGAGCTGGTGCCATGAGGGGTCTGCTGCACGAACGCGTCAACCGCCGCCTGTTGGTGATTGCTCTGGCTGCGGCCGCCCTCGGCTCCACGGTGCTGGCCAGTGTGAGCGGTGCGTTGGTGCTGCAGGCCACCTTGAAGGAAGCGCAGAATCACGCCCGCACGATCGAGCGTGATCTCTCCGGCAGCGTGACCAGTTTTCAGCCGTAGTATGAGGTGCAGCGGCAGCTGCAGCTGGCGGTCTCCTCCCGTGAATTGCGCTCCGCTTTGCTGCTCGATCAGCAGGGCGTGGTGCTTGCTGCCAGCGACAACGCTCTGGTGGGAAGGCCTGTGCAAGAGCTGGGTCTGGAGGATGGCTTGGGTGATCTGCCGGAGCATCTGCGGGTGTGTTTCCCGGCTCGCCACTCCGGCTTTTGTGCGGCGGATCGCTCCTCAAGCCTTCTCGATGGTCCGATCCCCTGGATCGGCGGTGACCACATGATCCTGGTGGTGCGCACCCCGCTGGCTCTCGAGGGTTTGCCGGCCTTTGGGCAACAGGGGCTGCTGGTGATCGAGCTCGACCTGCAGCCGCTGGTGGGCCAGGCCCTGCAGCTCACGGGCCTGGTGTTTCTGGCTGGGTTGGTGCCGCTGTTTTTCACCGGCGCGGCGTTGGTGCTGGTGGTGCGGCGCCAGTTGCTGCCCGAGTTGATCAGCCTCGCCCAGACCGACAGCCTTTCCGGCGTGCTCAACCGCGGAGCGTTTTTGGAAGCGGCTGCGCAACGGCTGGAGTTGCGTGGCGTAGAGCAGCCCTGGGTGGTAGCGCTGATTGATATCGATCACTTCAAAACCATCAACGACACCTACGGCCACGCGGCGGGCGATGAGGTGATCCGGCGCATGGCGGAATTCCTGAATGGGGCTGTGCGCCGCGGAGATCTGGTAGAGCGTCTGGGCGGTGATGAATTTGCCTTGCTGGTTGGCGCGGCCGCTCCGCAGGCCTATGATCTGCTCGAGGGCCTGCGCCAGCGCGTGGCCAACCATCGCTGGACCCTGGCCGATGGCCGTGAACCGCAACTCACTCTCTCGATCGGGATGGTGGAACAGGGCAGTGAGGGGCGTCACCAACATGGCCAACTGCTTCAAGCGGCCGATGCGGCCTTGTATGTGGCCAAGGATCAGGGCCGCAATCAGGTGATGGATCTCGAGCGCCTACATCCACGCGGTTGGTCGGTCCAGCCGGCTTGAACTCGGCTTGATTCAGTGGGGTGCGCGGTTGTTGAGGTGCAGCTCCATCATGTGTAGCACCACGTACACCAACAGCGCTGTGCTCCAGCCGGCCATCAGCAGGCCATTGAGTGCCGCCCCACGCTGAGCAGATGCCAGCATGGTGGAAGGACCACATCGCCATAGCCCACGGTGGTGAAGGTCATGGCGCTGAAGTAAAAGCTGGTCTCCAAGTTGGTGAACAGGTTCAGCCCACTTAGCAGCAGGGCCCAGAGCAGCATGTCGCCCACCAGCCCGAGAGCTGTGAGCCCTGCACCGGTGAGCATCACCAGCGAGCGCCGGCTGCCCTTCTGAGCGCACCACTGCACCACCCGTGGCGCATGGTTGAGCTCGGTGATCACCAAGGTGATGCCCATCTGCCAGAGGCAGGTGAGCATGAGCATGGCGGCGCTGATGGCTAGGAGCACGCCGACTCCTGGGCTGTCGCAGACCTCTGGCGCGCGGGCCGCCGCTGTCGACGCAGCTGCAGTCGCAGCCCTGGCTGTTGCCGGGATCCCACAGCTGAGTGCAGCCAGGATCAGCAGCAGCTGGGTGTGACGAGACCTGCGGATCAACATCAAGCGGGCGGCGGTAGTTGGGGCGGGGGTAAGCCCAGCCAGCGGGCTTCTTCACTGGCTGCTGGCAGCAGCGCTTCCAGTTCTGAGCGGGCCAGCCACGGATCTGTAGTGGCGCTCAGCTGATTGAAGCGCCGCAGGGCCGATTGCGGGAAGAGCAACACACCCACAAGCAACGCCAGGGCGCAGCCCATCAGGTAGTCGATCCAGCGGTTGGGGATGTACCAGGCCACCAGCGGGCCGTAGCCCACGAAGGCCACACCACTGGAAATCAGGGCGGTGCGCAGATAGCTGCGGCGGTTGAGCGCCGCCACGAGCATGGTGGTGCCCGCCATCACCAAGCCGATCGACACCTCGCTGATGCCCAGGGTGTTGAACACCAGCAACGGCATCAGCACCCCGAGGCTCACCCCAGCCATGCGATCGCGCACCCGCGCCAAGGTGGCTCCGATGCTGTCGTTGAGCAACAACACCACACCGAAGTAGAGGTATTTGGGGGTGAGGGCTCCACGGCCTTCGCCAATGGCCAGGGCCAGGCTGGCGAACACGAGCTTTCGCCAGAAGAAGGGTGATCGCAGCCCTGCCGCGATGCGGCTTTTGAGGGGTGGTTCAGCAGGGGAGGCTTCGCTGGTTTCGGCCGAGCGGGCTGGGATGGCTTCGTGGCTGCGGAGCCGATCCGGTGTGAACACGATCTGGATCAGCGTGCCGATCGCAAGGCCCATGCTCAAGGCCACCAGTTCATCGCGCCAGCTCTCCCAACTGGGCGTGCCCAGCAAGGGCAACACCCCCGCCACCGCCACCACGCCACTGAGCAGACGCAACTTGCTGGGGAGGGTGAGGGTGATCAGCTGCATCAGCGCTGCCACCAGGCCAAACACGAACACCTGAGGCACGTTGGAAAGCCCCAGGCCCAGGCTCACGCCAATGGCCAGGCACAACCCCACCAACACCAGCAGCACCGGGTAAATCGCCAGTGGCCAGCGGCTGAAATCGGGCCTGACCACCAGCGCCGCAATCAGCGACCCGTAGGCCAGCGACCCACCGCTCAACCCCACCCCTTCGCAGGCCGCATAGGTGAGAGCAGCCGCCAGGCCGATCACCAGGGCCGCCCTCAGATCGGTGCTGAGTGAGCTGGGGATGCTCTCAGTCGCCATGGGGCGAGGGACGTTTGAGCGCCTGGGCCCAGCCCACCAGCAGCACGATCACCAGCAGCGCCAGCCAGAACCACAGCCGAGGTGGCTGGCTCCGGGCAGTGATCACCAGCAGGATCAGGCTGAGCCAGGGGGCCGGTTGGCGCCAGGGCTTGAGCCAGCGCTGCAGGCCATGCGGGATCTGCTGCTTCATCGCTCGGTGCCCCCCAGCCAGCGCAGGAACGGCAGCAGGAAACTCACGGGGCTGCGCCGCTCAACCACCACCTCACTTTTGGCGGGGGTGCCGTTCTCCAGCTGCAGGTTGGGTCCGCTGCCGCCGCTCCAGCGCAGGCCTGAGGGTGTGTCGGCCCGCTCCAGGGTCACCGTCACGATCCGAACTGGTGATGTGGCCTTATCGGGAAGGGTGGCCAAGGGGTCGCCGCCTTCGCCGAAGGCGGCCTGACGGCTGCGGGCAATCAGGCTGCCGGCGAGATCGGCATCGCCAACGGCACGGCTCACTTCGGCCAGATCGACACTGGCGGGGGCGATGCTGGCGATGCGCCCCTCCACCAGGCCGTAGCGCTGCGAGCTGCCGCCATAGCGATCACGGGTTTGTAGTTGCAGATCGAGCTGGATGGGCATCCCGGGTTTGAGTCGGGCGACATCGGCATCGCTGAACAGGGCGATGGCGGTGCGCTCTTGATTGCTGCGTTGGGGTTCAGGGCCCACACCAACCGAGGCGAGCCGTTGCCCGGGAATCACCGCCTGCCCCGGATCCACGCTCAGCCCCAGCAGCATGCCGTCGCGCGGGGCGAGCACCGACTGGCTGTTGCGTTGGGCCTGCAGGGCGGCTTGGGTGGCATCGAGCTGAGCCAATTGGGCCTGCATTTCTTTGATTGCGCTTTCATTGCGCAGATAAAGGTCTTGCGCCCCCACCCACAGGGGGCTGTAGCGGGGAATCACTTCATCGCGCCGAAGGTTATCGAGGGCCTTCAGCTGCAATCCCACCGGTTGATTGGCGGTGCGCAGAGTGCCGATGCGCGATTCGATCGTTTGGCGTTGCCGTTCCACGGCATTGATCTGATCCAGGAGCGCGTTGTTGGTGGGACCAACGCCACCACCGCCTGCTGCCTGCTGATCGATGCGGTTGATGGTCATCAGCAGGTCGCCCTGCTTCACCGGATCGCCGATGCGCCGCATCAGCTCTTGCACCTGCCCGGCCGACCTGGCGTACACCCCCGCCCGGCTTTCCGGTGCCAGCAGCAGGGCACTGCCTGCCACCTTCACCGGCACTGAGGGTGCGAGCGCCCAGGCGCTGCAAGCCGCACTCACCGCTGCTATCGGCAGGAGATTGGGGAGGCGGTCGCTCAGCATCGCCTTCCCATCCTGCTGCCGGTGTTGCTGCAATCTGCGCTACCGGCACTTTGCAACCCCAAGGCTTGCGCCGCCCGCTGCGCCGCTGCTTCTGCCTGATGGCGCTGCTGCTGCAGAGCGGTGCAGCTTTCGCGGAGCAGCCGACCCGATCGGTTGGTTCGGTGGCTCAGGCGCTGGAGGGAAAGCCCGCAGCCGTAACGGCGCCGGCACCGCTCAGCCTCAGCCTGGATCAGGCGATCGCTTTGGGCCTGGGCCGCTCCCTCGCCTTGCGCAACAGCAGCCTTGCCTTGGCTGAAAGCCGTGCGGTGCAGGGGCTGACCCGGGCTCGGTTTATGCCCAAGCTTGATCTGGTGGGGCTGGGCACCTATGCCCAGGTGGGCACCGATGTGGGCTTTATCTCCAATCTGCCCGCCATCGGCGATCTCAACTTCGACCTGGGCGGTGATGGCTATGCGGTGGTGCAGAACACCTTCGTGAATGTGGGCCTCGCCCTCACGATGCCGCTGATTGATTTCGGTCGCGGACCGCTCCAACAGGCCGCCCGCGCCGGCGTGCAGGCGGCAGAAGCCGATCAACGGGAACAGCAACGGCGCACCCGCTTCGCCATCCAGAGCGCCTACCTCAACGCCCAACTCGCCGAAGCCCTGATTACGGTGTGGGAGAGCGCCCTGCAGGTGTCGACCCGGTTGCTCAGTGATGCGCGGGCCATCCGGCGTGAGGGGCTCGCCGCCCGCATCGACACGCTGCAAGCCGAGGCGTTGGTGGAAACCGATCGCCAGGGGTTGGCCGAAGCCCAAAGCCAACGGGAGGTGGCGCTCAGCGCCTTGGCCCGCAATCTCAACCTGCCGCCAGAGCAGGTGATCAGCCTCTCGGAGCCACTGCGGCCCCTGCCGGCCTGGCCCCTGAACTTGAGCGCCAGCCTGGCTCAGGCCCTGGCGGAGGATCGTCCGGCGCTTGAAGCGCTGGAGCAGCAGCGCCGCGCCCAGCAGGCGCAGGTGAAGGTGGCTCGTGCCGGGGCGCTGCCTCAGGTGGGTTTGTTGCTCGGTGGCGGCATCAATGGCGATTGGCTGAATGTGCCGGTGCTCAACACCATCCCGCGTGTGGGCGTGAACGGCAGCCAGGGCCCGGATCTGCCCACCTTGACTAGTAGTGGCAATGCCTCCGGCAGCTTCTACGACTGGGGCGCCGTGATCTCGCTGCGCCAGCCCCTGTTTGATGGCGGCCTCACCCGCGAGTCGGTGGCACTGGCCCGCCGCCGCGCTGAACAGGGTGAGGTGGCGCTGGAGCTGGCCCGCCAGACGATCACCCAGCAGGTGGAAACCTTCTATGCCACCCATCAGGCTTCCGGGCCCCAGATGCGAGCCGCCGCGGCTGCCGCTGCCGCTGGCGCCGAGGCCGTGCGTGATGCGCTGCTGCGTTATCGCGCCGGGGTGGCACCGATCACGGAGCTGTTGATTGCCCAGCGCAACCTGCAGGCGGCCCGTTCGGCCGAGGCCACCGCCATCCATCGCTGGAACATCAGCCGCGCTGGCTTGGAGCTGGAAACCGGCTCAGGGCTGGCCCAGGAGCGCGCTCCTTCCTCTCTTTAGAGTGATGGGATGACCGACCAGGCCCCACGTTCTGAAACGCCCGCCAGCGAGCGCATCACCGAGCAGCTCGGCCGGTTGATCCCTCTGGTGAACGGCCGTTCGCGCGTGGCACGGGTGGGCTCATCCCACGGCCGTGATGGCCTGCCCTCGCTGCTCAGCTGGGATGACGACGGTCAGCTGAACGTGGACTGAACCTTGCACGCAGCAGGTTTGCTGGTGCTGGCCGGTGGCGGCCACACCCACGCACTGCTGCTGCGCCGCTGGATCATGCGGCCCGCCAGCCGCCCTGCCGATCTGGCGGTGTTGCTGGTGAACCGCACCAGTACGGCGCTCTATTCGGGCATGGTGCCGGGCTTGTTGGCTGGGCTATATCCACGGGAGGCCTGCGCCATCGATCTGCGCGACCTCTGCCGGCGCGCCGGTGTGGGCTTTGTGCAGGCGGAGATTACGGGGCTCGACCCCGCTCGCCGTGAGCTCCTGCTGGAGGGGCGGCCGCCGCTGCGGTTTCACACCCTCAGCCTGAATGTGGGCTGTGAAACCCTCTGGCAAGCGGAGCCCACGGCCGCCACCAGCCCGGTGCAAACGGTGAAGCCGCTCGAGCCCTTCCTCGCCTGGCTGGAGCGGCGGCTCAACGATCCCGCCGATCCCCAGGTGCGGATTCGCGGCGGTGGGGCTGCCGCTGTGGAGGTGGCTTTGGCCTTGCGGAGCCGTTGTTTGCAGCCTGAGCTGTTGCTGCGCGGCGATGGCTTGCAACTGGGTTGTGCTGCAGCGCATCAAGCGGCTGAACGGTTGCTCGCTGAGGCTGGGATCCCGATTCAGCGCGGGGTGGAGGATCCGGCCGCCGCGGATCTGGCGTGCACGGGCAGCCGGGCGCCGGCTTGGCTCACCGCCAGTGGTTTGCCGGTGCAGGCGGGAACCGGCCGGGTGCTCACCGAGGCCAGCCTGATGGTGCAGGGGTGTGAGCGGCTGTTTGCCAGCGGTGATTGCGCTGTGCTCGCTGCCGATCCCAGGCCCCCGGCTGGGGTGTGGGCGGTGCGGGCGGCGCCGCTGTTGGCGGAGAACCTGCGGCGGCTGCAGGCAGATCCGCCGTTGCCGCTGCGCCGCTGGCGGCCGCAGCGCTGGGCCCTGCAGCTGCTGGGAGATGGTGGGGTGCAGGGGCCGCGATCGCCGCGGGCATTGGCGGTGTATGGACCGTTCTGTTGGGGCCCCTCGCGGGCCTTATGGCGCTGGAAAGATCGGATTGATCGCCGCTTCATGGAGGGCTTTGCACCCGTAGCCGCGATGGCCGCTGGGGCAGCTCCCATGGCCTGCCGCGGTTGCGCCGCCAAGCTGCCGGCCGCGCCGTTGGCCGCGGCCTTGGGGCGCTTGTCGCCCACGGGCGAGGCGCCAACTGCAGAAGACGCTGCCCGCCTGGATGTGAACGAGCGGGGGGAGTTGCTGCTGCAGAGCGCGGATGGCTTCCCCGCGCTTCTCGATGACCCCTGGCTCAATGCTCGGCTCACCACCCTGCATGCCTGCAGCGATCTGTGGGCCTGCGGCGCTCAGGTGCGGAGCCTGCAGGCGGTGGTGACCCTGCCGGAAGCCGCACCCGCTGTGCAGGAGGAGTGGTTGCTCCAGAGCCTGGCTGGTGTGCGCTCGGTACTTGATCCGCTGGGGGCAACGCTGCTGGGAGGCCACACCCTGGAGGGCCGGGATGGGGCGGGGTTAGGGCTCAGCCTGGCGGTGAACGGAGCGGTGCTCCCGCAGCGTTATTGGCCCAAGGGCCCTCTGGCGGCGGGCCAGGTGTTGCTGCTCACCCGCCCGATTGGCACGGGCGTGCTGTTTGCCGCGGCGATGGCTGGTGCCGCCAAGCCAGGTTGGCTGGATGCGGCCTTGGCCGTGATGCAGCAGAGCCAGGCGCCCTTGGTGGAGCTCTTGGCGGCCCATGGCTGCCAGGCGTGCACCGACATCACGGGCTTTGGCTTGCTGGGGCACCTGGGTGAAATGCTCGGGCCCGGTCAGCGGGGTGCCCTCGATCCCGCTGCGATTCCAGCCCTACCCGGTGCCCTCGAGCTGCTGGAGCAGGGGCTCAGCAGCAGCCTCGCGCCCGCCAATGCCCGCGCCCTGGTTGCGCTCGATGGCCCGATCGCGCTCAACCGGGCAGCCACCGCTGCCCAGCAACAGCTCTGGATCGACCCGCAAACCTGCGGTCCGCTGCTGGCGGCCTTGCCTGCGGCGGCTGCCCAGGGGGCGCTGGAGGCGATCAGGGCGGCTGGTTTCCCCCAGGCGGCCCTGATCGGCCGGGTGGTCTAGTCGCGCACCAGCCAGCCGGCGGTGAGATCGTCGAGGTCGCTTTGCAGGTAGTAGTAGCCCCGTGCACCGGAGCGCCCCTTCACCAGGAGGGCGCGGTACCAGTAGGTGGTGCCGAATTCGTCACGCTCATTCAGGGTGCCCCAGCAGCTGTTGGGATCCAGCTTCAGATCGCCGCTGTAGCTGGCTGTTTCGCCGACGCCGCTATAGCTGGAGAGTGCGATCCCGCTGACGCGGCCATCGCTCCACTGCTCCCGTTGCACCACCGCGTTGGGGCTCCAGCCGCCGTTGCGCCAGCTCAGGCCCACCTGGCTGCTCAGCACCAGACCATTGAGATCGGAGGCCTG
>Ga0194129_10007571_pt1 | contig 12881 bp, 10 predicted proteins | sample TA2KigCa35mmetaG_FD_150862 | JGI IMG/M metagenome (GOLD analysis project Ga0194129, IMG submission 150862) | Freshwater microbial communities from Lake Tanganyika, Tanzania - TA2015038 Kigoma Deep Cast 35m | ecosystem: Environmental > Aquatic > Freshwater > Lake | place: Tanzania: Lake... | reverse complement strand
AGGTGGAGGCCGGCGCCCGAGACCTGTACACTCCGCGACCCCAACTGGTGCGGGGTGGAGCAGTCTGGCAGCTCGTCGGGCTCATAACCCGAAGGTCGTAGGTTCAAATCCTACCCCCGCTACCAACAAAATTAAGCATTAGGCAAGTTCGGATGGTTGCACAAAAGTTGCTTGGGACGAATTTGGGACGTAACTCACTCCATTAGTGCAGCCGAGCAGCCAACTTTTCGCTCGCCGCGACAAGGTGACTGACGGGCAAATGGACGTAATTGTCGATCATGGCGGCGGGGAAATTCCAGGGTGTGATCGCAGTAACCACGCCGACGGGCTGGCGGATCGTGACTAGTCGGTGATCGATGCGGTGCGAGGGGATGACTTCGCCATAGGCGCGCTTCCCTTCTTCGGTGAACCATTCGAGGAAGGCAGCTGCATAGGCAATTTCGCCACGGCTCTCGGCCAGCGGCTTGCCTTGCTCAGTAGTCATCATCTGCGCCAGATCTTCCTGATGCACCATCATCAGATCATGCCAGCGGCGCAATATAACGGCGCGTTCCTTGGCCGTGTTTGCAGCCCATATGGGTTGGGCCCGTTTGGCGGCGGCTATGGCAAGCTGTGTTTCGGCAGCTCCCATATTTGCAACGGCGGCAAGCACTGCGCCAGTTGCGGGATTGGTGACCGGGAAGCGTTCTGTGCTGTGCTGCCATAAGCCATCAATTTAGGCCTGCTCGCGCAGCAAATCAGGCCGGACAAGTCCTTCGATCATCGCGCCAGTGCCTTTTCGATCATGTCCATGCCTTCATCGATAATCGCGTCGCTCGCGGTCAGCGGCATGAGCAGGCGGATGGTTTCGCCGTGAATTCCACAGGACAGGAGAATCAGTCCCAGTTCGCGGGCGCGTATGGTGAGCGCCTTGGCCGCTGCACCATCGGGGGCATCGCTGCCGCGTTCCTTGAGCATATCGAAAGCGACCATCGCACCGGGGCCGCGAATATGGCCAATCGGTCGCAGGCTGTTGCTGGCCGCAAAACTGTTAAGCCGCGTTTTTAGTCCCTCGCCAATCGTATTGGCACGTTCCAGCAGCTTTTCTTCCTCGATCACATCGAGCACCGCTAGCGCCGCCGCGCAACCAATGGGCGAGCCGCCATAGGTTCCGCCAAGACCGCCGGGATCGACCTGATCCATGATGGCAGCCTTGCCGGTGACCGCTGCAATCGGGAAACCGCCGCCCAGCGATTTGGCAATCGCCACCAGATCGGGTTCGATGCCCGAATGTTCTACACCGTACATCTTGCCGGTACGGGCAAAGCCGGACTGCACCTCATCGGCGATCAGCAAAATGCCATGTTCATCGCATATCCGCCGCAGCGCCTGCATCGATTCTGGCGGGGCCATATGGAAACCGCCTTCGCCTTGCACCGGTTCAATCGCAATGGCGGCAACCCGCGCTGGAGCGACATCGGCGGCGAAGAGGAAATTCAATGCACGCAGGCTGTCTTCCACGCTCACTCCATAATGGGCAATCGGAAAAGGCAAATGATAGACCTCTGCCGCCATCGGGCCGAAGCTGCGCTTATAGGGTAAGACCTTGCCGGTCATTGCCATGGTCAGCATGGTGCGCCCATGAAAACCGCCGGTGAAAGTGATCACTGCCGAGCGCCCTGTTGCTGCCCGTGCGATCTTTACGGCATTTTCGGTTGCTTCCGCTCCGGTCGTCAGCAACAATGTCCGCGCCGGGCCGGAAAAGGGCGCAAGCGCATTCAGCCGCTCGGCCAGTTCGACATAGGGCTGGTAAGCGACAACCTGAAAGGCGGTGTGTGTAAAACGCTGCAGCTGCGCTTCGACAGCTGAGATTACCTTGGGATGACGATGCCCGGTATTGAGTACTGCGATGCCGCCTGCAAAGTCGATATAGCGGCGTCCCTCGACATCCCAGAGTTCTGAATTCTCGGCACGATCAGCGAAGATCGGCATCGCGGTTGCGACACCTGCAGGCACAGCTTCGACCCGGCGCTGAAGCAGCGCGTCATTGGTCATCATCTTGTTTAACGCCTGTAACTATATTCCCTGTCGCGGCGATCGAGCAGCCGCGCAGGATAGAATGCCACCGTGCCGCTCAGCAAAAGCATCAGCGCGGAAGCGAAAATCATCGGATCGAAATTGGCTAGATCAAAAAAGCGGCTTGCAACCAAGGGGCCAGTCGCAAGCCCCATTTTGGACATGAACCCGCCCAAGGCTGCACTCCGCCCGCTGCCGTCAAAGGCCGCTGCAAGCCCCAGCAGATAGGGAATGACAAAGGCCCAAAGCGTTGCCGTCAACAAGTTGCAGGCGACATAGACCGCGACATTGGTAGACCAGTGAAACGCCGCTGTGCCGACAACGGTTACGGCAATACCGGCAATGATCGGCAGCAACCGCCCCAGCCGCGTTCCGGTTGCCACGACCAGTGCAGACCCGGCCATGCCGATCCAGCTTGAAAAGCCTAGCGTCGGGCCGATCACGTCCTGCGAAATACCAGCGGCGCGGCCAAGTTCGATGATAAAGGCCGCGAGCCCCATATTGCCGCCCTGAAACAGGAAGATGGCAATAACAGTCAGCAGCAACGGGGTTGAGAGAAATGTGCCGCTCGCGCTGTCAGAAGCCTCTTTTGCCTCGGGAAAATCCGGCAGCAGAGGCAGCAGCAATAGCGTCACAAGGCTGAACAGGAAGAGTGCCGCAAACAAGACCCAAGGACCATGGATCGGCACCAGCGGCGGCAACACCCATAGCCCGAGCCCACCCAGCCCGAATTGCACGACGAGCAGCATCCCGAAGACCCGATCAGGCGCGGCAGTGCGCGCAATGACGGCAAAACTGAACCCGACCAGCAGCCCGCCTGCAATGCCGTGCAGCGCGCGCATTGCCGTCACCACAGTAACATTTTGGAACAGTACGGACACTCCATCGAGCACCATCAGCGCGACCAGCAGCACAATGGCAGCCGAACGCCAGCCAATATGGCGGACCGCAAATATCGCAAGCAACCCGCCAAAGGCTGCGCCATAGACATTGACCGAAGCGATTAATCCGGCATCGGACGCCGCAATTCCAAGGCCATCGGAAAGCCCGGATACCAGCGCAGCCATTATGTTGACGTAGAACAGTCCCGCCGTCGCCATCAGCGATAGCAAGGCAGCCGCAGCCAGTCCTTCGGGTGCAACCTGCTTCACTGGCAAACCTCGCTTTTCTCGACCAGTGCAACCGCTGCGCTCCAGTCCCAATGATCGCTGTCGCCATGCGTCTGGAAAATCGCGCCACCGGGCAGGATCGCAACCGATATCCCGCCAAAGCCCGACATGAAGGGCACATGGACCGGATTACGGCAGCCTTTTTTCTGCCCCACATCACGCGACCAGAAGCCCATGCGATAGCTATAGCCGGGAAACCCGGCGGGCAGTCCGGTACTGGCAGGATCGCGCTGCAAGGCCGCGTTGAGCAGGCGCTTGTTGAGCATCCCGTCGGCTCCGCGATCGAGCCATTGGGCGATCCGCACCACGTCATCCGCCTGATAGGTCAGGCCCCAGCCAGTGAAGGGCTGGCGAATCGCGCCTTCGCTCCGCCTTGTTGTGTCAAGCGTTGGGCTGAGCTTCAGATGCTGCCACAATGGGCGTACTAGGCCATCATAGGGATCGGCCTTGACAATCTTGCCCATAGCAACGCTAGCGAGATAGGTATCCGAAGTGTGATAGACCCATTTGCTCCCCGGCTTTGCCTTGCGCGGGTAAAAATTGCAGGCAAAATTCAGGCGTTCACTATGGTTCTTTGCCAGCAGAAATCTGAAAATATCCGGATGATCCTCATCGGCGGTATAGGCGGCTGATCGGTAATTTCCGGTCGCCATATCGAGTACCTGCTCGATGCTGACATCGCTCCAGGCCTTGGCCGGGCAGCCTTCCACCAGCGGCGAGATGCGCGTAGCCGCCGCGCCCGGTTTTTGTGCCTCCAATCGCATCAGGCCAACCCCGCCGAAGATCGATTTCGCGACCGAATAAGATGGCAGGCCGATCGCATCACAAGCGGGATAATCGCCATGTCGTGTTGCGCAGCCGCCGCGGTAATAGATGCCGTTCAGCAGCAGGCCGTAAGCGGTTGGCTCTGGCCCTGCTGCGGTTGCAAGCTGCAAGGCGCGTTCCGGCCCCAAGGCATCGACAGACTTTACAGGCAGGCGTGCTGCCACTTGGGCGCTATCGGCCTTGATCAGCGCATCGCGGTTGGGAACGGGTATGCCCTCCAGCTTTGCCTCGGCAAAGCCCCAGGCATCGAACTTGTTATAGCGGCAGGTTTCTGTCGCGATCTGCCAAGCGACCTTGCTGGGTTTTCCGCTCGCATCGATCAGGAATGTAAGCATGCCATTATGCGTGCAATTGGCGTTCTTCTCCTGCAGCGCGAAGGGCAAGGCGATGCGGGTGTTGGTAGGATCGCCCGTTTCGGACCATGCCTTACCGGGTTCCAGTATCCAGTCCCATGCCGAATGGCTGGCTTCGATCAGCCCGCGCTGCACAGGAATCACACGCTCGCCAGACTGAACCAGATCAATGGAGAGCGGTGGCAATTCTCGAATCGCGCCATCAACACGAAAACTGTCATCGCGGTGATGCTGCTTCCATCCCTTGATCTGGCCGCCTGCTATGGTCAGCCGTCCCTCGACCTTGCCCTTGGGCGCAATTGCGACTGTCTGTGCAGGCCAGAAGGCCGAGAGGTCAGCCGGATTGTCCAGCCCGCTGCCATCGATCAATTGTTGCGCCTTAAACGATGATTGTCGGGCATTCCGGAGGCCGGAAACGACGATATCATCAAACCAGCATTGCGCCTTCGTGCCTTGCGGCGCTGCCAGCCGCAGGGTCAGGCGCTCGATATTAGAGGGCAGTGCGCTGATCCCTTGCCAAAGGGTGACGCCGTCAGCCTGATCCTTGCCAACCTGCCGGATCAGCCGCCAGCTTTGCCCGCCATCGGTCGAGGTCGCGACAGTACAAGCCTCGCCTTCTGCCAGTCCGCTGGCCGCAGTCTTGGAGCGGACATAGAGCGAGCGCCAGTTCTTCAGCGCTAGTTCCGCCTCGGCATTGGCCCCGCCGGTTACGCGCAGCGACACATTGCCTTCGAAGCTGGACAGCGACACCGTGCCGTTACCAAGTGCACCCCAGCCGGTTGTCTTGCCATCCTGGAAATTGGCATCGAATACTGTTTCCGCATGGAGCGGCTGCGCGGCAAGGATAATGGCGAGCGGAAGAAGTTTTCTCACGCGCCATCAGCCAGCGCGATATCGTTTTGCTTCAAGATTCTCGCAAGCGGCTGCAACTGCGGTTCGTAGCGCCGCCACAGACCGACGGAGCGATCGTGAATCGGTTCGCGCACCTGCACCGCGCTTGCGGTCGTAACTGGTGACGCGTTGGCGTGAAATTTAAGGCAATCGGGATTCCAATCCAAACCTATGGCGGCAAGCAATTTGCGGCTTTCAAATTCTTGGTCAGCAATCAACCGCTCATAGTCGATGCGGATGATCCGTCCAGGAAGTGCAGTATGCCAATGCAGCATCAGGCGCTCGGCGGCGACCATATAATGGCCGATATCGGCAAGATCGTAGCTGAAAGGATAGCCCATACGGAACAGGGTTTTGTACATCGCATAGCCATTGTCCATCGCCCCCCTGCGGACATGGACGATGCGCGCATTGGGCAGCGCCTTTGCGATCAGGCCGATATAGAGGAAGTTGAGAGGCGTCTTGTCTATGGCAAAGCCATCATGGCCACGCTCAGCCATGCGGCGCAGATAGGTTTCCCCGATGGCGGCGGCATCGGCCTGTGCGCTCAGCGCGATCAACTCAGCTTTGCTCTTTGCGCCTTTGACATGCTCCATCATCGATAGCGCAAAATCCTGCACTTCACCGGCGCTCTCGATTTCAGGGTGCGAGGACAATATCCGGTCGACCAATGTGGAGCCGCTGCGCGGCATGCCCAGGATGAAGACCGGCCCCGGTTCCGTGCGCGCTTGCGGAGCGGTAGCCAGATTCTCGACCGAAAATGCGTCGGCGAGTTGTTTCATCGTCTCGACATCATCCGTCACACGATATGATAGCTGCGCCTTGCGACTTCGTGCTGCTTCGCTGAGCGCAGTAAGGGCAGCATCATACTTGCCCAAATCCTCCTGCTCCTTGGCGAGCGCATAGCCAAGGGCAATGCGTGCATCAGAAGTTTGGCCATGCTGTGCCAGGGTAGCCTTCAATTCAGCAATATGATTGGCCTCGGGCGTCGCCCTGCGCAGCGTCGAGCGATTGGCCCAGGCATCCCAATCCGTTGGGGCCGCCGCAATCACCCGATCAAACAAAGCCTCGGCCTCATCAATCTTTCCAAGGCCGATGCAGGCCGAGGCCAGATCGTACAGCGCGCCTGTATCACTCGGCGCTATCAGCAGCGCTCTGCGGAAACAGCTTTCAGCACTGGCGGGTTGACCCAAATGGGCAAAATATCCGCCGATTTTCCGCAAGGCAGCCACTCTATTCTCGCTGTCAGCTGCAGCACGGAGCAAATCCCCGGCTCGGCGATAGCGACCCGCAGCGATGGTCTGCTCCGCCTCGGCCAGCCTGTCGGGCGGGGAAAGAGGCGGAGCCATGAGCATCAGAAGTTGAAAGAGGCCGTAAGGCCAAGCGTACGCGGGAGTGAAATCAGGTCTTTCGAGCCATTGCCGAAATAGCCGACCGCAGGTGCACTGCCCATATAGGCTTCGGTGAAAGTCCCGGTGACGCCCTCTTCGTTGAAGATATTTTTGATATAGGCTGTTAGCGCGAAATCACCGTTGGCCCAGGTCGCCGAGGCATTCCATAGCGAAAAGCCCGGAAGGCGAACGTTGAAGCGCGGCGAGGTGCTGATCGCATTGCGTGTTGCAGACTGGTAAAAGCTGTCGGCACGCAGCGTCAGTTCCGAATTGCTGCCTAGTGGGAAGCTGTAATCCAGGCTGCCGGTCAGCACATGCTGGGCAGAACCGGGCAATTGATCGCCCTTGCGACCGATCAAGACTTTGCTTGGATCAGGCGAACGGAAATCGCGGGTCAGATTGGCATCGACAAAGGTGTAACCAAAGCCGTAGCGCAGGCCACCTGAACGTCCCTCAATCTGCGCCTCAATCCCGTTGGAACGGGCGCTGCCGCCATTTTGCACGACATAGAAACCCCATGTTGGCGTCGCGGTATTCAGCTGGATATCCTGCCAGTCGATATAAAAGCCATTGAGATTGTAGGTGAGACCTCCCAACGCACCTTTAACGCCGACCTCATAATTGACGACGCTATCCGGGCGGTAGAGTTGCCATGCCGCATTCTCACTGAAGTTCCCGGTGAGTGGTACAGCGTTGGAACCACCGCGGCGATAGCCTTCTGACACTGTTGCATAAAGCAGACCTTCGTCAGCGAACTTCCAGGACAGATTGCCCTTAAACAGCGCCTTACTGTCCTTTGTCTCAAAGAAGGCGTTTGTTGGCTGCGAGACGCTTGTGTAAAGCGGCACATCGATCAAGGTCCGGTTGCGCGACCGGTTCCAGAACTGGCGGCCTCCGACAGTCAGATCAATCTCCGGCGTTGCGTGCCAGGTGAGTTCGCCGAACAGAGCGAAATCACCGAAGCGTTCATTACGGCGATAAAGGAAGTCCCGATCGCTCGTTACAGCTGCACGCGCGAATGGAAAAGCCGTATCCCACCAGCGTTTGAAACTACGCAAATAACTATCCTGGCCAGAGAACAGCTTTTGTGTCTGGTAATAACCGCCCAGCACATAGTCGAATGTGCTGCCCGTATCCGAAACAAGTCGCACTTCCTGAATGAAAGAGCGGTCCCCATAGTCGCGAACCGCCGATGCCATTGGGCGGGGGTAGTTGTAGTAGAAAGACAGGAAACCAGCGCGGGCATAAAAGCCGGTATTCTCGCTGATGCTCGACCCTTCATGGTCATAATAGGAGGAGCTTGACGTCAGCGTCGCAAAGCCCAGATCGATCGTCGCTTCCAGCGAGACTGAATCGACATTGCGATCCGAAGGCTCCAGCTGGATCGAACCATTTTCATAGCCCGAATAGGCATTGCCAAAGCCGTCAAGCCCGCGCGTGATCTGACGGCGGCCGCCGATTTTGTCTTCCTCATGGTTATAGGTCAATGTTGCATCAAAGCTGTCGCTGGGTTTCCAGCGCGCACTGACCCGACCGAACCAGACGCCAACGGTATCGGCATCCTCCACTTCCCGATATTGGGCATTGGAAGCAAGCACGCCATTAGGTGCAGCAGGCGCACCTGTATTGTCGAGGGCATAGACATTTACATAATCGGTAATGCCCGGATAATCCTGACGGCTGAGGACACCACGGATGGCAAAGGTTTCGCCCAGCGGTATATTGAGAATGGCATCGGCCTCATAACCGATACTTTCCGAACCCTTCACATCGCTGATACCGACTGTGCTCCGACCCGAGATCTCGCCACCAAGTTCAGGCTTTTTCAGGATGTAGCGCACTGTACCGCCCAATGCGCCCGATCCGTAAAGAGTCCCCTGCGGACCACGCAACACCTCGACGCGCTCCAGATCCTTGAGCAGGTAGACTGCGAAAAGAGGTGTATCGTTCACATAGGTCGAGACCGGAGCGACGCCTGACACCGTATAGTCGCCCAATGCAGCACTGTTCACATTGATCCCGCGAATGGTGACCGAGTTCACCGTTGCATTGTTGCGCGCACCACGATCCACAACGCTAAGCCCCGGGATTGAACGCAGCAGTTCTGAAGAATCCCGGGTTTGCCGCGCATCAATCTGATCACCGGAAACGGCAGAGATGTTAAAAGGAATATCAATCGTTCGCGCTTCACGGCGTGTCGCGGTAACGATAATTTCGGTTGATGGCTGCTCTTCCTCGCTCGGCGCGGTGTTGTCCTGAGCCCGGACGATGGCGGGTGTCAGGGCGGCGCAGGTTAATGCGCTACTGACAAGAAAAATCCTCTTTTTCATGATAGTCCCCCTTTCTTTCTCTTGCTTTGCATTGGTGTGACATTGTTTAAGTGTGGCTCTGCACCTTCGGGCATGGTCAGCGGGCCGAGGCCGCTCAGCGTCGGGGATTGCCCGGGGCCATTTGCATAAACATCGAATTGCTGGGGGCCGTCGCGGAAGCTTTTCAGCACCTGTCCAAGCCCATGCCAGCCCCGCTCACGGCAACGCCGCAGATATTCCATATCCAGCTCTGTCACGATGATTTCGCGATTGCGTCCCGCCTGATGGATAACCTCTCCACCGGGCCCAACGACCAGCGACTGGCCGACGCCCAAATCACCTGCGATATTGATCGAAACAACATAGAGCTGGTTCTGCGCGGCCGTTGCCCGCACAATCGCGGTCTCCGCATCGCGGTCAATGGTGTTGGTCATTGAGGGGTTGATCAGAACCTCAACACCTGACCAAGCCAGGGTACGGGACACTTCCGGGAACCAGATATCGAAGCAAATGGCGATGCCGAAAACACCAACTCCCGGAACCTCAAAGCGCGCTGGTGTGTCACCTGCAGCAATGCCCGCTTCATAGGGACGGAAAGGATAAAGCTTGCGATGCCGCGCCACGACTGCACCACTCGGATCAAAAACCGTGGTCGTGTTGAACAACGCGCTATTAGTCTTTTCAATCAGCGACCCATTGACCAGCCAAAGACCGGTTTCTTTGGCAAGTTCTGCAAAGGCATCCTCGGCCCACCCGGGAAGCGTTTCTGCAAAATCAGGGGATGGGCCGAATGCGCAAAGCTCTGGCAGTACAACCATGTTCAGCCAGGGCATACGCCGCCGCACCGAACGAACTTCGTCAGCAATCGCATCGAAGTTTGAACCGCGCTGCAGCTCCAGCTGAAGCCCTGCAATTGAAAAATGACTCACATACCCTCCCTGATTTAAGAAGGGTTAACACCGATCAAACTGATCTCATAGGTCCAGAATATTAGTTTTTATAGAGCCAGAATCAGGAAATATATGCCCAATCAACAACATAGCCATCTCGGTTGAGCCAGCGAATAACATTGTCGTCAATGGCCACCGCAAAGCCCACTTCCTCGCCATAAGCCCAATTTTGCCAACGGCGGAACCACAGGCCATTTTCAACACGCCAGACGCCCTGATCTGTATCTTCCCATGCCTCACCGGCGTGACCAGACATGCTGCCATCGGCATGGAGCTTGATAATGCATGGTTCGCCATAGACAGTCCGGCAACTAAGCGTTGCCCCGGCCATACGCGATTGGAGTGCATCATTGCTCAATAGAGCCTCGCCGGTTTCCCTGACGCCCGATAGTTCGCGCACAGCGTCGGAAAGTGTTGCCACGCCAAAGCGAATGCGATCCAGGGGAACCCCGGTAATGCCAAGGCGAAATAATTTATCCCCACTGGGTTTGGCGAAATAGGGTTCAACCGTCTCTATCATCACCCCCCGCCGCGCGGCGAGCGCAGCTAATTCACTTATATTGATACCATCCTTGGCCCGGACCCATAAAGTGGTTCCACCGCGAAAGGGCTGCACCTCCACAGACCGGGGGAAATAATGGTTCAGCGCGTCACGCAACGCGATGATCCGCTTACGAAACTCCCCACATAGCCGCCGCATCATCCGGTCATAATGACCAAGTGCCAGAAAGTGCGCGGCCGTACGCTGTGTGTTGAGCGGGGGTTGCTGCGCACCACGTTGTCGAAGGATACGCAACTCGGCAACCGTCTCCCGATCCGCAACGACAAAACCAAGACACAGGCTGGGGTCGAGCACTTTGGCGAGGCTGGCAACATACATGAAACGCCCGCCCTTCTGCATGCTCCAAAGTGCGGGTAATGCCTCGTCCAGATAATTAGTCTCGCTCTCGAAATCATCTTCGATCAAGGTCAAATCGTGCTTTGCCGTTAGATCGATCAGCGCCTTACGACGCGCTTCACCCATTGTAAGTCCGGTCGGCAATTGATGGCTCGGCGTCACAAACACGGCGCCGCACCGGTCCAGCCCATCGAGCGTGATCCCCTCGGTATCAAGAAGCTGCGGCACAACCTCAGCTCCATTTGTCTCCACCAAAGAGCGAACAAGGGGCTGCCCTGGCTCTTCGACGCCGACTTTCATGTTAGGCGCACATACGAGTTCAAGACAGAGGGCGCGGGCATGTTGCGCGCCCAATGTCAGCAATATTTCCTCGCTGCTAACGAAAATCCCGCGGCGCGGCAAAACCCGAGTGCGGATTTTCTCGATCAGCGCAGGGTCGTCCCCCGCCATCACGCTCCAGCTCTCAATCTGCTTGCGCTTTGAGGCAAGCTCAGTTGCTTCGCGCCAGCCATCGGCAGGAAAAAGATCCTGATCGAATATGCCATCGACAAAGGGAAAGGGAATGTAACGCTGTACCTCATCAGGCGATGCAATCCGCGTGAACGTTATCCCGGCCACCATCCCTGTGGCCCAGGGTTGCTCGGCATCATTGGCAACAAACAACCCTTTTTTTGGACGTGAGACCAGATAGCCATCTGCAGTTAGCTTCTGATAAGCGAGAATTGCAGTGTTACGCGAAATCTTAAGCGTCTCTGCAACATGACGTGAAGATGGTACTCGAAAGCCCGCAGGCCATGTTCCAGAAACGATCAGCGAAACAATCTCACGGCGCAACTGATCCTGCAGATTAAGCGCGTCAGCCCGATCAAGCGAGAAAGGCAGAAGAGTTTTCAATGGTAATGTTTCGATTGTGATAGGAAATTTGATGCACAAGTTAGGGTATGGCTATCTCAAGGCAAACAGAAAACTCTGCCCAAAAGCAAACCTACCGCTATGCGTTTAAAAATGGCTATCCAGAGTTCGATAAAACTGAACGAATGACAGGTTTCAAACTGCCTGATCTGATGAATGAACGTCCGGAACGTTAGCGGTTCCCGAAATTCCAATCAATCTGCTGAGTCAGTCGAGCAACGTACCGGCGTTTACCTCAAGGCATTGAGCCAGTTTTTCGACTATGGTGATGGTGGGATTGCGCGCACCGCGTTCAAGATCGCTGATATAGGTTCTGTGTATCCCTGCTTCGAACGCAAATTGTTCCTGCGATCAGCCCTTTGCTGTGCACAGCTTTTTCAGATTTGCTCCGATACGATGCCGAATGTCCACGGTTGGAGATGTGCGCGGCTGTCACTTATCGTTCTACAGACGATCAGTGACAATTCACTTGACTGGGAGGCTAATCAGAGCATCGCTCAACTACACTGATCGTCTACAGCGAGTTGGGATGCTATGAGCTTGATCGATCCCGTCGATGCAAATGCAGGAGTGCCCACGATTGCGTTTGGCGCCACGCGCTACCAAGACGGGCGCGCGGTGACGCTTAAAGATGCGCCCATCACGCGCGAGGCGGGCGAAGAGCTCTTGCGCTGGCACTTGGAGCAGGAGTGCCTGCCGGCGGTGCTGCGCCTCTGCCCTGTGCTCATTGCGTACCCCGCAGCGGTCAACGCGCTCTGCAGCTTTGTGTTCAACCTCGGCGCAGGCCGATTGCAGTCGAGCACGCTGCGCCGTCGTATCAATCAAGGCGATAGGGTCAGCGCCAAAGAGCAGATCATGCGTTGAACGCGAGGCGGCGGCCGAGTGCTGCCGGGACTAGTGCGGAGGCGCCAGGCCGAGGCGGCGCTGCTTGTGCCATAATTATGTAGAGGTTTGCGGAAAAGCAGGGTAGCGGGGGCTATTGCAGTCACCACAAAATCAATAACTTGCTGATTTTTCAGCATGTGGTTTAATTCTCATAACCCGAAGGTCGTGGGTTCAAATCCTACCCCCGCTACCAATTTTTAAGCGACTCGAGTGTCTCAGGGCCGCTCTGCGGCCCCCGAGTTC
>Ga0194129_10007569_pt1 | contig 12883 bp, 11 predicted proteins | sample TA2KigCa35mmetaG_FD_150862 | JGI IMG/M metagenome (GOLD analysis project Ga0194129, IMG submission 150862) | Freshwater microbial communities from Lake Tanganyika, Tanzania - TA2015038 Kigoma Deep Cast 35m | ecosystem: Environmental > Aquatic > Freshwater > Lake | place: Tanzania: Lake... | reverse complement strand
AACAACTGCAAGAATCAAAACGGCAACCAAAGTTCCTATGACAGTTCCACGTCCTCCCGCCAAACCAACACCGCCGAGAATTACCGCAGTCAAGGCGAGAAATTCCAATCTTTCTCCAGAAGTTGGAGATGCCATTCCAACCATGGACACACTGGTAATCATTGCAAGGAACACAGCGAACGCCATTAAGATGAAGGCTTTTGCTACTTGACCTTCCAAGTTGATGCCAGTCAAACGAGCTGAGCCCGGATTCGCCCCTATTGCGTACATCTGGTTTCCATATTTAGTGTTTCTCATCATCCAATAAAAAAACAATAGAACCGCAGCAAATATCAGGATTGGGTAGGGAATCTGAATTAGTCCGAACAAGTTAAGCCGCTCAACGCCAATAAAGTCGAATCCGTCAACCGTCACTGATCGACCGTCAAGGACAACCTTTGATAAGCCCCTGAACACGATTAGCCCAGCGAGAGTTACTATTATTGATTCAACTCGAAAATAGACAATTGAAACAATATTTACAAGGGCAACAAATAGTGCAGCGAGAAAGCCAAAGGCTAGTCCAATCCACAACGAACGACTTTCAGCTACAACCACAAACACCGACGCCGAAAGCCCCACGGCGGCTCCTACCGAAATATCGATTTGCCGTGCAACCAGAAGTAAAGTCATCGCACAGGCGATAATGCCCACAACGGATCCATTTACCAATATGTTTGTGAGATTATCTACCCCCCAAAAATATGGTGTGAAGATCGCGTTGTAAACAACGAGAATTATGAGAACAAGCAGCCGAGCCTGCAATCCAGATATTTTCAACTTTGGCAATGTATCTCCTAATTTTCAGACTTACCCCTATTTCGCTTCAATTTGACGCTTGGTTCAGACCGAAGAGTCACTTTAGGTGTGACTCTTCGGTCTGTCCTCATTAACTCTTACTTTTCTTTCGGATATATCTTGTTGATGTTCTTCTTGGTTACTACTTGGTGCTTCATCAAGAGTTCCTTAGCAACTTTTTGACCAGTTGCTAACTTGATTGCAGCTGGAAGAGCAATTGCCCCATAACGTTCTGGGAAGTAGCCGACACTTCCAATCCAACGAGCATCATTTCTGATGTAATCATGACCAACTGCTTCAGCGCCATGATTGATGACTGCCTTCAGATTACTTCCACGACCTGCCGTATCTACAGCTTTAGTTAGAGCTATGCCATCAGCGTCGCTATATGGCGAAGACGCGAGAATGGCTTTTGCTCCGGGGTTTGCCGTGAGAATATCGGTAGTTTGTCGACGGATGTTCTCAAGTGCGTCACTTCCACCTTGAGTCTTATCAATCATCTTGTACTTTGCGTCTGGAACTTTGCCACAAACCTTCTCAAAACCCTCTCGGGTTCCTCCCGCTCGCTTCTTGTTGATATCTGCGAGCGTTGGTAACTCAACAGCCAGAAAGACGTCATAGACACAATTAAGCTTCGTCTTAGTCCACTTGCCCAACGCATCGCCCGCTAACAAGCCGGCTGCATAGTTGTCCGCTCCCACAAATACTTTCGCGCAGGGTTCATTTGGTGTATCAAGTGTTACGGTAGGAAGGTTCTTATATCCCTCACATACCTTCGCGGAAACAGTGGGGTCAAACTGCCAATTTATAATCGCCTTTGGCTTCGCTGCCGATAGAGTTTTTGCGCACTCAAGAGCCTTATCTGACAAGAAGTTTGAATCGCACTCAACCAACTTGACTTTCAACTTCTTGGCTTCTGCCCGAAGAGATTTTGTTACTTGATTTACGAAGGGACTTGCTTCGCCACCGGATAGATATCCGATTACAAGCTGTTCCTTTGCCTGAGTGGCCGGTGTCAGCCCCCCCAAAGCTAGTCCACAAGTTACGATTAGCACAAACAAACGTTTCATTAAAATCCTTTCCTCTCCACAATTGGCCATATCAATCCGGATATGACCGTTGAAAGACATTGAACACCCGGTTCAATTCAAATACAAGAGTGGGATCTAAAAGTACTTGAAATTCGGAAAAGGACTGTTCCTTGAAAACGAATTCACTTTCCAGGATTGCGCTTTGTAGCTTAGGGCACTCTAACTAATTCGCGCCGTTCGTTACTCAGATGGGCGTTTTCGACGACTGCCACGCTCCGCAACCCGACGCCTAAGGCTGAATTATTGCAGACTTTCTTACCTTGTACCAGATCCAATAATGCTATCGGTGGCCCTTCGCAATGATAGCGCTGGGTACCTTGGCCAAGATCCAATTCGACCAAACCCTTGGGCGTCCAGAATCGGATCCAGTCACCGTCTATGCTAACTTCCAAGTGCCCTTTTGAGCCATATGCAGAGAGGCGAACTCGATGCCGCATTTGGGTTGCTACGTGGAATGCCGAGGCGCTCATCGAAGCCAGCGCGCCGTTCTTGAAAGAAACCGTTAATGCCGCATGGGTCTCAATTCCAGGTTTCTTGTCATAAAACAACTTGGCAAAAACTGTCTGCGGTTCAAGATTAAACAAGCCAAAAAAGTATCCCAGTGCGTGCGTGAAACCAGAGTTTAGGTATCCCCCTCCAGCGATCGAGGCATTGCCGTAAGTTTTTGGATCTACAGACAATTCTGGATTCCCCGAGGAGTCCATGGAGTCGCCAAGAAGCAAGTCTTTGATAGATGACGCCATTTGAAGGTCTATATTTTCTACCTCACCGATTCCGACTTCTTCAATGAGCTCCTGAGCGCGAAGGAATATTGGCATGTAGTTCCAGCCCAAAGGTATGAGAACATTCAATTTGTTTTTTGTGGATAGGTTGATCAATTCCTTGCAGTCAGTAGTTCTGAGAGTCACCGGCTTTTCAAGTAGGACGTGCGCACCTGATTCAAGAGCAGCCTTAGCATGTTGAAAGTGAAAGGAAGCTGGACTAGATACGATGACGTAATCGAGTTCCATATCAATAATTTCTCGATAATCCTCGGAAAACTTTTGAAAACCAAACCTTTCGGCGGTTTTCCTAGCTTCATCTCGACCCAGGCGACAAAGCCCAACGAACTCAATCTCGTTTGATCTCTTCATAAGAGTTGGTAGATGTGACTGAATCGCCCAAACGCCAGCCCCTATTACTCCAACACGGACTCTTCTTCCGGTTACTACCTTGTTGCTCATAAGGCTCCCTCCACCGCAATACTACTAACTAGCCCAAACAATTTTGCACCGATTTCGCTCCTTGAGGTGATACTTGCATGTAATAACCTTATCGCCATGGAAGACGCTCTCAGCATCATCCGCGTAAAGCAGCGCTGGAATGAAGTCTTAGACTTTTTGGAGCGAAGTAATCGAACCGCATGGTTAGTCTATTTTGACGCTCGATTGGTCTCCTTGAGCGATGGCGCGTTGCATCTCAGCTTTGCTGATGCGGCGAAGTTAGGCGGGGCCCATGATTTCTCGGCTGCGCGCAAACCTCATCTCCAGAGCGAATTAGAGGCAGCTTGCCGAGAAGTTCTTGGCGTGGAGCTAAAGATTGTTTGTGACTGAATTAAATAATGGTGCGGCTACGAATTACGCGCGAGATGAGAGCGACAAACACCAGAGCGATAAGAGCGTAAGCTGCGTAATCCAAGTACTTCGCCCAACTCTCTGCTTCTTTCCATCGCTCCCCTAGTTGCATCCCGATGTAAATCCAGATGGCATTCCAGATTCCACTGCCGATTCCGGTAAGCAAAAGAAACTTCGACAATCGCATCTTGGCTAACCCTGCTGGAATGCTGACCAACGAGCGGATAAGAGGTACTAGCCGACCAAAGAGAATTACCCAAGTTCCAAAGCGATCAAACCATTCGAAAGCCCGGTTAACGTCAACTATTTTTATGCCTACATACTTACCAAAACGAATCACTAGGGCATCAAGTCGATGGCGCGATAGGCCATAACCGCCACCATAGAGAAGTAAGGCTCCGACCAAGGAACCAGCAGTGGTTGCGATCAACAGGGGAAGAAAGATGAATTCGCCCGTTGAGACATTAAATCCTGAGAGGAGAAGTACGAACTCGGAGGGAAGCGGAATTACAACGCTCTCAATCGCGATAAATAGCCCAGCGCCCAGAATTCCTATGTTTTCGATGAGATTGGTCGCAAACTCGATCACCTTCCAAGGGTAACTTGCCACTCGAGTATCAGGTCATTTTGAGGTCGACTCGCCATAATTGCCCGGTGAAATTCCGAATTGCGATGGTGGCGATGATTGCAGCCACCCTGGTTGCGCCATTACTGACGCCGGCTACAGCAGCAACTTGGAGTTCAACTTTCTTTCTAACCCAGACGCCGAGCTTTCCGGAATCACAGATAACCTTCCATGGCGTAATAAAACCTAGAATTAAGAGCGCGCTGGTTGGCATCGATGTGAGATTGCCATCTGGTTGGAAGACGACTCGGCTTTCAACTAAATCAACTTCGAGTGACGCTTGGAAGATTCGGGCAAATCTCACCGCATTTGATGCTGATGCGACTTATCGGGCCCGATTTACTGTCAAAGGTAAGTCATCAACGACTAAGACGCGATCTATCTCGATTAAACCAACGCCGGCGCTCTCATCGCCAACTGATTTACTTGCTCTAACAGGGCCGGGTGGCCGGATTCATGGCACTGATGTGAGCCGATGGCAGCATCCCGGTGATAAGCCAATTGACTTTGTAAAGATGTATAACGCCGGTATTCGATTTGTAATTATCAAGGCATCTGATACTCGCGATGAAGCTGACACGCTTGCGCTCAAATACCTGCTTATGAATCGAAATGCTGCGCAGGCCGCTGGACTTTTCACGGGTTACTATCACTATGCAGTCTTGCCAAATACGACCGATTCCGAAGCTGTAATCCGTGACGCGAAGGCGCAGGCCCAGAAAGTTATCTGTCGCATTCCTGTCGCATGAACAGCCTTAACGGCACTTAAAAGTACTTAAACTCCCTTAATTCAACATATAATTAGTTAGTTACTTCGAGCGTAGCGAGCTCAAGGGGCAGTAGCTCAGTTGGTTAGAGCCCTGGACTCATAATCCGGTCGTCGTAGGTTCGAGCCCTACCTGCCCCACCAGCCTCATAGTTATCAATTCTTCACAAATCCTCTTCGCAAAGGGTCGCTGACAAGCCTCTCCTTCCCTGTTAGTGTCGGCGTAAGCATTACCCCCTAGTCTAGGAAAGGCATCACCCAAGAATGAAAAGATCAAAGCTGATCACCTTCGGCGCGCTATCTGCGCTTGTTTTCTCGATGCTCGCAGCTGTTGTTGCACCAGCAGATGCAGCGCGCGATCTCAAGGGAAGCGTTTGTGCGCAAGAAGGACAAGTTAGAACTATCTCTGGAGTTACTTATACATGTGAGCGCGTAAATGGCAATCTTCAATATGCCGCCGGCCGCAAGCTCTCCGGAACGCTAAATGTTCTCTGCACCCCACAAGAGTTATGGTGCGTTGAAATGACCAAGGCTTTCCAGGCCAAGACTGGAATCACCACAAAATTTATTCGTCTCTCATCGGGTGAGGCAGTAACTCGACTCGTTGCATCTAAGAATAACCCGGAATTCGACGTCTGGACTGGCGGTCCGAATGACAGCCATATCTCGGGAAGAATTCAAGGTGTTCTAGATCCATACAAGTCACCGACCAGAAACATGCTCAAAGCCCAGTTCAAAGATGCTGATGGCTTCTGGACCGGCATTTATATGGGCGCGCTTGGTTTCTGCTCGAACACAAATGAATTGAAGCGACTTGGACTAAAAGCGCCAACAAGTTGGAATGATCTTTTGAATGCTAAGTACAAGGGCAACATCATGATGGCCCACCCTGGTACTTCAGGAACCGCATACACAGCGCTCTGGTCACAAGTTCTTCGCCTTGGATCAGAAGATGCTGCAATCGACTATATGAAGGACTTGAATAAGAACATTCTTTCTTACACCCGAAGTGGTGCTGGACCTACTGGTCCACTCGGCCGTGGTGAAGTTGCAACTGGTCTGGTCTTCTCGCATGACTGCACCGCTGCAATCCTCCGTGGCAATCCATTAGTAGTTTCCTTCCCTAAGGAAGGTACTGGTTTTGAAATCGGTGGAATTGCTCTCGTTAAGGGCGCGCGAAATGCTGATGCAGCTAAGGCATACATCGACTTCTCACTCTCCGCAGAGGCCCAGAACATCGGACCTGCAAAGGCTGAGTCATTCCAGATTCTTACCAATCCAAATGCCAAGTATGACCGTCGCATGGTCAACTTAAAGAAGGTAACACTTCTCAACTATGAAGCAGAAGCAGCTGGAGTAGCAGCTGTGAAGTTGAAGGCACGCTTCGATAAGGAAGTGGCGCTAACTTCTTCAGCTAAGTAGTAGCGCTATAGAACTAAAGGCTCCCAGTTACTTGCTGGGAGCCTTTATAAATTGGGTAGCAAAATGGATATAGGGGATAGGTTTACTAAGTGGCGTTAAAGCGAAGTGGAACTAAATACGACATCTTTACCAAGATTGCCCTAGTTCTAGTTGTCGCGATTGTCTTCTTCCTTATCATCCTTCCGCTTCTTAACATCCTCATCTATTCAACCCAGCCCACGGGTTCGGCCATCATTACTAATGCATTCTCCGATGTAGTAATCCGGCAAATCCTGTGGAACACAATGAAACTTGGTCTGACAGTTGCATTCCTAGGGACTTTGCTCGGTTTCATCATGGCTTACACCCAGGCCCGTGTGGAATTCCGCGGTAAAAAAGTCTTGCATATTGTTAATTTGGTTCCGATTATCTCTCCCCCGTTTGCTTTTGCTACCGCTGTAATCGTCTTGTTCGGAAGAAGTGGAATCATTACTAGGGGCATCTTTGATTGGCGACCGACGCTCTACGGATATACGGGTCTTGTACTTGTTTTAACCCTCTCCTTTTTCCCAATTGCCTACATGAACCTCCTTGGCATGTTGCGCAGTCTTGATCCAGCGCTAGATGAAGCTGGCTCGAGTTTGGGCGCAAGTAAGTGGCGAATATTTAGAACTGTGACTCTTCCACTCTTGATCCCTGGTTTTGCTGGATCTTTCCTACTTTTATTTATCGAATCCATCGCAGATTTGGCTAATCCTCTGATTATTGGAGGTAATTACACGGTCTTAGCCTCGCGTGCATACATGGCAATCAATGGTGATTACGACATCCCTATGGCAGCGGGTTACTCATTCTTACTTCTTCTTCCAGCGCTCCTTGTATTTCTTGTTCAACGTTATTGGGCACAGCGCAAGAGCGTGGTTTCAGTTACTGGAAAACCATCTGGCCGTCCAACCGTGGTTACATCACGTTTAGCGAGATTCTTCTTACTCTCTGTTACTTTCTTGCTTACATCCCTAATTGTCTTGGTTTATGCGACGGTAGTTCTTGGCGCATTTGTAAAGATCATCGGAGTTGAAAATAGTTTTACCCTCGAACATTTCCGCTACTTACTCGGTGGGTTCGCAAACGCTGCGGTAAGAGCCACCACATTTTTAGCTCTAATGGCGACTCCGCTCGCTGGAATTTTTGGCATGCTGATTGCTTGGTTAGTGATTAGGAAAGTACGCCGTGGATCCGAAGCGCTTGATTTCTTGGGAATGTTAGGAATCGCCGTTCCAGGTACTGTCATCGGTATCGGATATGCGATTACTTACAACGACCCAGTAAAGATTGGCGGAGTTACAGTCTTCCCACAGGTCGCGGGTGGCGCAGCGATTTTTGGTGGTGCGATCGCAATCGTTATGGTTTACATAATCCGATCAAGTCCAGCTGGACAACGATCGGGAATCTCGCTCCTGCAACAAATCGATCCATCGATTGAAGAGGCCTCGGCATCTCTGGGCGCCTCCGGAGGTCGAACCTTCCGCTTAGTTACCCTGCCCCTAATAAGTGGCGCTCTCTTGTCGGGCTTGATGTACGCCTTCGCGCACTCTATGACAACGCTTTCGCCAATCATCTTCTTGGTTACACCTGATATATCGATTCTGACCCAGAAGATTCTTGCTGAAGCTGATCAGGGCCGTTATGGAAATGTCTTTGCACTCTGTTGCATGTTGATTGTTTTAATCATGGTAATCGGCGGCTTGATAAATCTTCTAGTTCGTCGCTTCCAAGTCTCAACGGATCGTCCGTTAGTGACTGGTCGCTAGGGAGGAAAGATGGCAAAAACAACCGGAAAACTCGAGCTTCGTGCTCTCACAAAGGAGTTTGGAAACGGAAGTGAAAAAGTTGTCGCCGTTAAGGAGCTTTCCCTCACCATTAATCCGGGCGAGTTTGTAACTCTCCTTGGTCCATCAGGTTGCGGAAAGACAACTGCCCTTCGAATGGTCGCCGGTTTTGAGACGCCAACTTCTGGACAAGTCCTACTCGACGGCGAGGATTTAAGTGCGTTGACACCAGATAGAAGGCCGATGGGAATGGTCTTCCAGTCTTATGCGCTCTTTCCTCATATGACGGTTTTCGACAATATTGCCTACGGTCTAAAAGTCAAGAAGGTTTCAACTGCTCAGATAAAGAAGGAAGTTGGCGAGATTCTAGATTCGATGAATCTGGCCCACCTTACAAATCGCGCCCCCAACCAATTATCTGGTGGCCAGCAACAGCGCGTGGCGCTTGCAAGAGCAATGGTGGTAAGGCCAAAAGTCCTCTTGTTTGATGAGCCGTTATCCAATTTGGATGCAAAGTTACGTGCCCAGATGCGCATCGAAATTCGCAGCATCCAGCGACGCCTGGGTATAACGAGCATTTTCGTAACTCATGATCAGGATGAAGCGATGAGTCTCTCTGATCGAATTGTCGTCATGCGAAATGCCGTCGTTGAGCAATCCGGAACTCCGGAGGAGATTTACCGCCGGCCAAGTTCGGTCTTCGTTGCAGATTTCATCGGTCGCTCTAACTTCTTGAGTGTTGCTGAAGTGAAGAAAGGCGCTAGCAGAAAAGTTACAGTCGAGGCATCCGGCGTTAAGTTAAAGGTAAACGCTCATCCGAAAGCGCTGAAGTCAGCGCACCCACATCTCTTGGTTAGACCAGAATCAGTCTCAGTCAAGAAATCGAGCTCTTCCAGTAAGAGTAGAAAGGCAAACGAGGGAGTTGTAAAGAATGTAGTTTTCTACGGAAACCACGTTGAGTATTCAATCGATACACCTACTCAGACCATCGCTGCTGTCGTATCCGACCCTGTTTACGATGAGATTGTGCCCGTCGGAGCAGTCGCAAAGATTGACTTTGATGAGAGTCGTGCCTGGCTTCTTCCATCAGATAGCGCCGTTATAACTTCCGAGGAATGAGCCTGGAACTAAGGGAAATCAAGGAACGTTGGAATGATGTTCTTGATTCACTTGAGCGAAGCGACCGAGTCGCCTGGCTTGCCTACTTTGATGGTCGACTAGTTTCATTTGAAAGCGGAATCTTGACTCTAGATTTCTCTGATCCAAATAAATTTGAAGGTGGTCATGACTATTCAAAGGTCAGACATGAACGTTTTCGCCCTGCGCTAGAGAGCGTTTTAAAGGAAATCTTTGGTCTTGATATTTCTGTAAGAGAGATTAGCTAGCGCTTGCACCGCGACGAATCATCCTGGTAACGAAGATTATTACCATTAGGACGACTAAAGCGTAGATGACGTAATCAAAATACTTTGCCCAACTCTCGGCCTCCCGCCATCTATCCTCTAGCTGGATACCAATATAGATCCAGAGCGCATTCCAGATTCCACTGCCAGCCGCTGTAAGCAGTGAGAACCGAGCTCGGCTCATTTTTGGCCAGACCTGCAGGAATACTCACAAGCGATCGAATTAAGGGAATTAGCCTTCCAAAGAAAATGACAAAAGTTCCATACTTGTCAAACCATCTAAACGCAACATCAACATCCTTTTGCTTAATTCCAACAAACTTTCCAAAGCGCAAAACGAGCTTTTCAATTCCCTCTTTTGAGACTGCGTAGCCAATGGAGTAAAGAAAGTAAGCGCCAACCAACGAGCCAATAGTCGTAGCAACCCAGACTGAGAAAAATGAGAATTCCCCGATAGAAACATTGAAACCTGATAACAGAAGCACTATTTCTGACGGGAGCGGAATCACAACAGACTCGATTGCGATGAATAATCCCGCGCCAAATACACCGATGCTCTCAACTAACTGAGATGCGAAATCAATCACTTCCCAAGGATAGCCACGCGCGCTTAATTACCGAGAATCTCATGCGCTATCGACATAATTGCGCCGTGAAATCGAGCCGTCTCATCACTTCAATACTTGCTATAGCTCTGATGACTTGGCTGCTTCCCGCCACCCAAGCAGCGACGGTCAGCACTTCATTCTTTCTCGCCCAAACTCCTGGATATCCAGAATCAAAACTCTCATTCCACGGCTTAATCAAGCCGAAAGTCAAAAACGCGGTAGTGAGAATTGATGTGCAATTAAATAGTGGTTGGACAGACACGAGACTCCGTACTCGCTCTACATCTAGTGGCGCATGGAAAATCCAGACGAATATAACTGCGCTCGCCACGAAGGCGACATATCGTGCACGAGTAACAGTTGGAAATAAGAGCTACACGACTAAGGCCCGTTCGATTACGGTTAAACAAGTCCCCCAAATCACCGCTCCGGAAGATCTCATTTCGTTAACCGGTCCCGGGGGTCGTATCCATGGCACAGATGTGAGTAGATGGCAGCACCCGGGCGATAAACCAATTGACTTTGTGAAGATGTATAACGCTGGAATTAGATTTGTGATGATTAAGGCTTCTGACACTCGAGATGACGCAGATCAATTAGCGCTCAAATACTTATTGATGGATAGAAATTCCGCGCAGGCAGCTGGCCTCTTCACCGGTTACTACCACTACACAATTCTTCCCAACACGACGGATCGCGATGCCGTGATTCGTGATGCTCAAGCGCAAGCCCAAAAAGCAATCTGGCGCTTATCAAGTCTTGGCGGTTATACCGAGCGCGACCTTCCCTACGCACTTGATCTTGAGAATAGTTGCGTTGCGGCTTCAGGTTCTATCTGCACAAAACGAGCTCCGAAAAATCTAGCAACGCTCTGGGCTGAAACCTGGATGGAAACTGTTCATGAAAAAACTGGGCGAAAGCCAATCTTCTATTCCTATCCAACCTTCCTTGAACAATCCATGGTGCGAAGTGAGAAGTTGCGCCAATATCCACTCTGGAAAGCGCAGTATGGAATAGATCCTGCCGATCCCACGGCTGAGCCTGGCCGGAAAATTTTTGGCTGTTTCGTTCACTCTTGGAGCACTGGAAACTGCTCCTCACTCTGGCAGATCTGGCAGTACTCATCTTGCGGAATTGGTGAGCGATACGGAGTCGCTTCATCGCGCATCGATCTAAATGTCTTTAGAGGTGATGCGACCTCATTCCTCCAACTCACTCGCGGAGTCTGGAGCCCACAGTCTGGTGATTATCTTCCGGTGAATGAACCGACCACGATGCTGATAACGAGCCTTAAATCATCATCAACGGATAAGAACACCTCAGTCAAAGTGGAAGTTCGCAGGCCCAGCAATGAACCGGTTGTAACTGGAACTGTTGCATTTAAGTTAGCTGATAATCCCGCAGCAAGAGTTGATCAAACTCCGGTTAGGGATGCTACTGGTGTTTGGACTTTGAAGTTACGCAATCTGCCCGCAGGAGTAATCACCGGCAACGTGATTTTTGTCGATCAAACTGGAACGCATGCCCGTTCAGAACAACCAATAACTTTCACTTTAATTCAAGGCCCAGAACCAACCCCTAAGCCGTCACCAACTCCACGCCCGGTTGCACCACCAGTCGATACCTGTAAGGGTCAGATTCAGAACTAGTTGGCTACTTAATTAAGCAGATTCGGAGAGAGTCTTAGCAAGTGCATCGCTCTGCACCAATACTTGCTCTTCGTAATCCTTAACTGAATTCTTAGCTTGAGATTCGCTCCAACCAAGAACCTCTCCGATTATCTCGGCTACTTCTTCGGCAACGCCTAGGCCCTGATCCTTTGCTTCAAAGTTAATGCGCGTTCTACGAGAGAGCACATCATCGACGCTACGAGCACCCTCGTGGGTGACGGCATATAGAACTTCAGCCTTAAGGTAAGAAAGGCCTGGGATTAACGGTTCAAGCAGAGCGTTGTTCTTTAGCGCTGGCTCTAGGACTTCGGCAAAGAGCGCTCCATGACGATTTAAAAGATGCATCACAATCTCTTTGGAGATTCCATAATCTTTTGCCAATTCATCAGCTTTATTTAGTAGAACTAAGTAACCATCCGCTCCGACAATCGAAAGCGTCTCAGTGCAAGATTCAGGAACAATCCGCTTTAAATCAGTAACGGCCACATCAACGGCATCTTCGGACATGACCCGATAAGTCGTGTACTTACCGCCCGCGATAGTTACAAATCCAGGAACTGGATGATCAACTACATGTTCTCTTGATAGCTCAGTAGTGGGTGAATCAGGATCAGAAGAGACTAACGGCCTGAGCCCAGCAAAGACGCCAATTACTTGGGAGCGCTCTAGTTTGGGTTCAAGAACGCGGTTTGCTTGAGCCAAGATGTAGTTCACATCTTCTCTTGTGGCAAGCGGGCTCGAGCGATCTTCCTCGTAATCAGTATCGGTAGTACCGACGATCCATTTATCGTCCCAAGGAATTATGAAGAGAACTGAGAGGTCAGTCTTAATGATTACCCCAGTATTTGATTTGATTGCCTCTCCGGGTACGACGATGTGAGCGCCTTTAGACATACGGACTCGATATCCCGGTTTCACTCCAAATGATTCGTAAAGTGGGTCGGTCCAGACTCCCGCAGCCATGATGGTCGACTTGGCTTTCACCTCAATGACTTCGCCACTCTCAAGATCCTCGATTATTGCGCCTTCGACCCTACGAC
>Ga0194129_10007565_pt1 | contig 12889 bp, 9 predicted proteins | sample TA2KigCa35mmetaG_FD_150862 | JGI IMG/M metagenome (GOLD analysis project Ga0194129, IMG submission 150862) | Freshwater microbial communities from Lake Tanganyika, Tanzania - TA2015038 Kigoma Deep Cast 35m | ecosystem: Environmental > Aquatic > Freshwater > Lake | place: Tanzania: Lake... | reverse complement strand
GAGCTGGGGAGAGCTGGGGAGCGCTGGGGAGCCCTGGGGAGCGCTGGGGAGGGGCGCCCGCGGCGCGGGGGGACGAGGGGGCGGGTCAGACCATCGGGGCGGGGGGCTTGGCCCCCTCCTTGAGGTCCCCGCTGTGGAAGATGCGATAGCCGACATCAGACTTCATAAAGACATACAGCAGACCGAGGAGCGCCGCGATCACCCCCACCACCAACGAGATGTTGTACTCCGCCTTGAGGAAGATGGTGCCCTCCCCCGCCTTAGGCATAACGCGGGGCGCGAGGGGCAGGCCGTAGCGCTCGGCGAGCTGATCCACGCGAATCATGTGAATGACGGGGATGTCCTCCTTGGCGAAGCGCGTCATCACGCAGTCCACGCTGAGCGCCCCCGCCGAGGGGTGGAGGTTGAGGCCCTCGCTGTAGAGGCGCTTGCCCACGAGGCTGCCCACCGACAGCGTGTTGCCGCCCACGTTGACGTACGCCTTGATCTCGGCGCCGTTGGCGCTGCGGCGGTAGATCTCCATGCGCTCCTCGAGGCCCTCGTCCTCGCTCTTGGAGGTGATGAGCGGCAGCCCGCTGCGCTCCACCGCCGCCTTGAGCAGCGCGCGCCCCTTGGGCGACACCCCGCGCGCGTTATCGCCCACCCCGCCGAGGGTGGCCGCCACGGAGCGGGTGCGGAGGATCTTGCGGTCGAGCAGGTGGCGCTCCATGTCGAGCCAGGTGAACTCGGGGAGGTTGGCGCCCCACATCGACGACGACACCCCCGTGATCGACACCACCTTGAGCTCCATCGCCTCCGCCGCGGCGTAGGTGGCGAGGTTGAGGGCGGGGAACGAGCCCGAGAGGCCCACGGCGATCGTGTCGCCCGCCTTGAGCTTGGCGCGGCGGTACAGGTCCACCATGACGGCGGCCCAGTTGGGGTTGACGGTGGTCTGCTTGGCCTGCAGGTGCCCCGAGGTGGAGGTGATGTCGCTCATGAGCGCGCCGATCATGCCGGAGCGGGTGGGGTCGTCCTCGAGGTCGATGTGCCCCGCCACCGCCGCGCGCCGCTCGGCGAGCGCCGACATCGACTGCGACATCAGCTGCGCCGCCTTGAGCTTCTCGTCATACATACGCTGGCGGTTCTTGGTCTTAAAAGACTCCACCGCGATCATCCCGACGATGGCGAGCGCCGACATCATCAACATCATGCTGCGCGAGACCCCCGAGGGCCTCCAGTAGATCTTCTTCATTGCAAGAGCTCCCCGCCGTTGATGAGGATGAGGCCGAGACGCACCAGCACGCTGGCGATGGTGAGCGCCGAGAGCGTCTCCACGAGACCCTGGCGATCGATCCAGATGGCGATCAGGCCGGGGATGATGTAGCCCACCACCTTGATGTCGAGCCCGGAGTCGGCGATGGGCACCTGCCCAAAGTGCCGCAGGAGCGCCCCGAGCAGGAAGGCGGTGATGATCATGAGCACCGTGCGGCGGCGCCCGTAGATGATCACGAACGAGCTGAGGGAGTGGACGATGGCGTAGGTGACATAGGCCACCAAGAGCGTCGTCAGAATCATAGCGGGCTGGTCGAGGTAGAGGGCAAAGTAGCCCGGCACGACCATGCCGCCCGCGGCGATCCCGAGGACCTCTGAGAAGACGAGGCTCACGAGGAGTCCTAGCCCTATCGAGGTGATGATGAGGTCTTCCATGTCTTGACTCTGGCGCCGTGCGGCGCAGGGGGGAGAGGGGGAGAGAGGGAGAGAGGGAGAGAGGGAGAGAGGGAGAGAGGGAGAGAGGGAGAGAGGGAGAGGAGGAGGGGAGGAGAGCGGGAGAGGTAGAGGAGGAGAGCGGCGGGAGAGCGGCGGGAGAGCGGCGGGAGAGCGGCGGGCGCGCTCAGCGAATCACCGTCGACGTGGAGCGGTTCTCAAAGTAGCTCACCAGCTCGAGCCCCGGGCCCTTGATGTTGCAGATGCCCATAAACATCGTGTTGCTCGACGAGATGCCCAGCAGCTTCTCAAAGATCTCCACCCCGCTGAGGCGCTCGGCGTACACGAGGCGCGAGGGGGAGATGCCGGCGTCGAGGGCGGCGCGCATAAAGGGATAGACGCCGCTGCCGATCACCACGTAGTAGTCGGCGGGCGCCCACAGGGGCACGCACTCGCCCATCTGCTTGGTGCGGTCGGGGCGATCGGAGCGGCAGTTGATGATCATCACCCGGCGATCCACGTCCTTGTGGCGCTCGAGGGCGATGTCCCAGATGATCTCGGTGGACTCGGGGTCGTTGGCGGCGAAGCCGTTGATCAGCACCATGCGGCGCCCAAAGTAGTTGAGCGCGTACTCGTGCAGCGCGCCGATGTCGGGGGTGACGGCGTGCATGCCGGCGAGCGCCACGGCGCGCGGGATGCCGAGCGAGGCGGCCACGCGCAGGGCGAGCGCCACGTTGTCTTTGTGCTCCACGTAGGCAAACTGAAGCATCTCCTCGTCCGTCACCTGCTGCGCCTCCGCGAGCGTCACCAGCTCGAGCTGGCTGCCGCGGTCGGCGCACGCGGCCTCAAACAGCTCCACGTAGTCGCGCTCGCACGTGAACAGCTTGGCGCCCACGGGGGTGGTGCCCAGGAGCGCCTCCGCCACGTTCACCTCGTCGGGCCCCATCACGTCGAGGTGGTCTGCGCGGGCGTTGGTGATGACGCCGTGGGTGGCGCGCACCAGCTTGAGCTCACACAGCACCTGCAGCGTGGGCTGCAGCGCCATGCACTCGATCACCATGACCTCCGCCTTGTTCTCGGCGGCCACGGCGAAAATGCGGAGCTGCTCGATGATGTTGGCCTTGGAGGGGCGGTAGACAGGGTACTCGGTGCCGTCGGGGAAGATCATGCGCGGCAGCGTGCCGGTGGTCTTGGCGAACACCCGCTTGCCGCCCGCGCGGATGGCGGCGGCGATGAGGCGAGTCACGGAGGACTTGCCGCGCGTGCCGTTGACGTGCACGCGGATCGGGATGCTCGCGACCTTGCGCTGGTGGGCCCAGAGCTCGAGCACGCCGGCGAGGAGGAGTCCCAAGAAGAGGACGGACAAGATCACCATAAGGCGCTCTCCGAGAGAGTGACGGAAGAGTGACGGAGGGGGAGCGAGCGCGCGCGGGGCGCGACGCGCGCGGGGACATGCGCCCTTTAGAATGTGCCCCTAAAAAAATCCAAAGTTTTTTTCTGTGTTGATCTTTCATAGCTTTCTTTTGTCCTTTTGTTCTCTTGGAGAGCCGCCGCGCGCCCACGACACGCCGCGCGTCGCGTCCCTTGAGTCCCGGCTGCCCCCCCCACACTGGATTTCCCCTATGCGCCCTCCCCGCTGCTCTCGCCGCTCTCGCCACTCTCGCCTCATCTCCCCTATGGCGCTCTCCCGCGCGCTCACGCTCACGCTGCTCGCGCCCCTCGCCGCCTGCGAGGGGGGCGAGGAGCCCCCCTTTGGGCTCTACGTGGGAGGGGCGACGCCCCCCCCCCAGGCCGGCGCGCTGGGGGCGCCCCCGCCGCCCCCGCCCGCCCCCCTCCGAGACGACTGCGGCCCCCTCCTGCCCGCCACGCTCGCCCTCTACAACGAGGCCGCGCGCGCCGCCCCCGGCGCCGTGCTCGCCGCCGTCTGCAGCACCTGCCACGACGCCACCCCCGACCCCGGCAACGACCTCGCGCTCCCCGGCGTCGTCCTCAACACGCCGCTCTCCCCCGAGGCGATGGTCGCCGTCTACGGCGCCCTCGCCCCCTTCCTCACCCCGGGCGACGGCGACGCGAGCGTCCTGACGCTGCGCCTCTACGACGGGCACTTCCAGGGCTCCGTCTACACCGCCGAGTCCCCCGAGGTGCTCGCCATGGCCGCCTGGATCACCTCGCTCGTCCCCTGCCCGTGAGGCGCGCCCCTGCCCCTTGACCGCGCCCCTCCGCGCGCCTATAGTCTCGCCCTTTGCCCTCATCGCCCTTTGCCCTCATCGCCCTTTGCCCTCATCGCCCTTTGCCCTCATCGCCCCCCGCCTCACACCCCCCTCGGAGAGCCCCACGCCTATGTATCACTCCCCCGTCCTCAGAGTCTTCACGACCCACATGGAATCCTGCTTCGATATCCCGTGGCAGACCAAGCGCAGCCAGAAAGGGACGGGCTCGGGCGTCTACATCGGCCAGAATGAGATTCTCACAGGCGCCCACGTGGTGAACGACGCCACCTTTATCCAGGTGCAGAAGCTCACCTCCCCCGACAAGGTGGTGGCGCGCGTGCGCTCCATCTGCCACGACGCCGACCTCGCGCTGCTCTCCGTGGAGGACGAGTCCTTCCTCAGCGAGCTCACCCCCGCCGAGCTCGGGCCGCTCCCGGAGCTCAAGGACCAGGTGGAGGTGGTGGGCTTCCCCACCGGGGGCGAGCAGGTCTCCATCACCAACGGCGTGGTGTCGCGCGTGGAGGTGGACACCTACAGCCACAGCTGGCGCAGCCTCCTGTGCGTCACCATCGACGCCGCCATCAACCCCGGCAACAGCGGCGGCCCCGTCTTTAACGAGGAGGGCGCGGTGGTGGGCATCGCCTTCCAGAAGCACACCGAGTCGGAGAACAGCGGGCAGATGATCCCCACGCCCGTGATCGAGAACTTCCTGCGGAGCGCCCGCGCCGGGCGCGCCCTCGTGCGCTTCTCGTCGCTCGGCCTCACCATGCAGACCCTGGAGAATCCTGCGCTCCGGCGCCGCTTCCGGGTGCCCGCCTCGCGCAGCGGGCTGCTCGTGACCACCGTGGAGTTCGGCAGCTCCTCCTGGGGCCTCATCCACCCCGAGGACGTGCTGCACACGATCGACCACTACGAGATCTCCAACATGGGCACCATCCTCTACCGCGACAAGTACCGCACCAGCCTCTCCGCCCACCTCAGCGAGCTCGCGGAGGGCGACCGCGTGCGCGTCTCGCTCACGCGCGCCGGCGAGCAGCGCGAGGTGGAGATTCCCCTCAGCGCCAGCCCCTGCCTCGTGCCCCGCGAAGAGGACATCGAGAATCGCTACTTCATCTACGGCGGACTCGTCTTTCAGCCCCTCACGCGCAAGTACCTGCAGACCTGGCGCCACATCAGCGCCGCCCCGCCCGCCCTGCGCTACTTCTACCACTCCGCGCAGCGCACCCCTGAGGTCACGGAGGTGGTGGTGCTCGCGCAGGTGCTCTCCGACGAGACCAACGTGGGCTACGACGAGTTCTACTACGAGGTCATCACCGAGGTGAACGGCGAGCGGGTGCGCGACCTCAACCACCTCGTGGCGCTCCTAGAGCGCTGCGAGGGCGTGGTGGAGCTGCGGACGCACGAGAAGGGCTGGATCGTGCTCGACGGCGCGCAGGTGCGCGCGCGCAACCAGGAGCTGCTGCGCAGCTACCAGGTCCCCGCCGACCGCCGCGGGGTGTGACGCGGGGCGCTCAGCCGCGCTCTAGCTTGCGGTAGAGCGTGCTGCGGTCCACCCCGAGGATGTGCGCCGCGGCGGATTTGTTGCCTTCCACCGCCCGCAGCACCCGCGCGATGTGCAGGCGCTCGAGCTCCTCAAGACTCACCAGGCCGTCGGGCTGCGCCGGACCGCTCATCAGCGAGCGCGCTAGCCCTGCGCGCACCTCGTCGGGGAGGTCGTCGAGCTGCAGGGCGCTGTGCTCGGTCATCGCCACCGCCTGCTCCACGCAGTTCTCGAGCTCGCGGACGTTGCCGGGCCACGCCACGCCGTCGAGCGCGGTGTTCTATGGAGCGCTGTCGATTCACGCCTCGCCATTCCTGCTCATGCGCCTGTCGCCGCTCATCGAGGCGCACCCGGCGGCGCCCTGGCTGGTGGGCGTCATCGGCGCCGTCACCGCGCTGCACGCCACCACGAGCGCGCGGGTGCAGGGGGACGTCAAGAGCGCGCTCGCCTACGCCTCGGTGTCGCAGGTGGGGCTGATGTGGGTGGAGGTCGCCCTCGGCCTCCACACGCTCGTGCTGCTGCACATGGTGGGGCACGCGAGCCTGCGCACCTGGCAGATCGTGCGCTCGCCGTCGGCGCTGCAGGACCGCAACCGCCTGATGCGCATCAGCGGCCAAGACCTCCACGCGCGCGGCGCGCACCGCGAGGGGCGCCTGCCGAGCCGCTGGGAGCTGGCGCTCTACCGCGCCTCGCTCGACCGCTGGTACTTTGACGACGCCCTGCGCTGGGTGTGGCAGCAGGTCACGCGCGCCCTCACCCGCCTCGACGCCCTCGACCGCGCCCTCGCGCGCCGCCTCGGCGGCGGGGAGGGGCGCCCGTGAGTCCCGTCGCCCTCTCGCTGCTGTCGGCGCTCGTCGTCCTCATCGCCGCGTGGCGCGCGCGCCTCTCCGAGCCCGACGAGGCGCGCTGGGTGGCGCTCGTGGGCGCCGTCGTCGCCCTGCTCGCCTCCATCGCCGCGCTGCTGTGGTCGCTCGGCGGGGGGCAGAGCGTGAGCGCGTCGCTGTGGGGGCTCACCGCCACCGCCGACCGCCTCAGCTACACCCTCGCGCCCTCCGTGTCGCTGAGCGCCCTCGCCGTGATCATGGCGCTGCCGCGGCGCGTCGCGCACAGCCAGGCGCTCAGCCGCGCCCTCACGCGCCTCGCCACCACGCTGCTCGGGCTGATCGCCGGCGACCTGCTCACGGTGGCGCTCGCCGAGACGCTCTCGGGGCTCGTGCCCGCGCTCAGCGTCCCGAGTCGCCCGGCGCGCGTGGCGCTGTGGGTGAGTCTGGGGCTGATGTGGCTCGGGGTGCTCGCGGCGCCGAGTCTGGCGCTGCCGGCGCCTGAGGCGGGGCTCGGCGCGCTGCCGCTCACCCTCTTCTTGGCGGCGGCGGCGCTGCGCCTCGGGGTGCCGCCGCTCTCCACGGGGCTGCTCGACCAGCTCTCGCGGGGCCTCTGCGCCTCGAGCGTGCTGCTCGCGGCGCCCCTCGGGGGGGTGGTGCTGCTCGCGCGGGTAGTGCACCCGGGCATGCACGCGCACGCCGAGGGCGCGCAGCTCCTCACCACCGCGCTCCTCGCCCTCGCGCTCCTCGCCGCGCTCACGGGCATCACGCAGCGCTCCCTCGGGCGCGCCCTGGGCTGCTCGCTGGCGGCGTCCCACACGCTCCTGATGGTGGGGCTCATCGACCCGCGCTCCGCGGCGGGCTTCACGGGCGGCGAGCTGCTCTGGTCGGCGATGCTCTTGGCGGAGGTGGGGCTGGTCTTGGTCTACGCGCTCGTGGAGGCGCGGGTGGGGGCGCTCAGCCTGCACACGCGCCACGGCCTCAGCGACCACATGCCCAAGCTGGCGCGCGCGGGCCTCCTGCTGAGTCTGAGCGCCGCGGCGCTCCCCGGCAGCCTCGACTTTATCGCCGTGGAGCTCCTGCTCAGCGGCGAGGCCACGCACTCGGTCCTCGGCGCGCTCCTGATGTCGAGCGCGCTCAGCGCCCTCGCCTTTGGGATCGTCCGCGTCCACTTTCGCGTCTTCTTTGGACCCCCGTCGCTGCCCAACGCCCGCCTCGAGGGGCTGCCGCGGGAGCTCGTGGGGCTGTCGCTCCTCTTGGCGGCGCTCCTGGCGGGGGGGCTGGCGCCGAGCCTGCTGCCGCTCTTGCGCGCGGCGCCCTAAAAGAGAACAGCGCGGGGCGAGGCGTAAACGCGGGTTCACGCCGCCTCACGCCGCCTCACGCTGCCTCACGCCGCCTCACGCCGCCTCACGCCGCCTCACGCCGCCTCACGCCGCGGGGCGGGCGCGTGGGGAGCATTTTTGTGAGGAGGGCGACCCGCGTGGCGTGTATCTTGCTCTTCACGCAGCGACCCCACCCACAGGAGGACTCTCATGCCACAGCACGCTCCACAAGCAACCCCCCGCAGCGCATCCCCACAGGACGCGCCGCCCCAAGGGCGTATTCACGACCCCCGCCGCCCCCAATGCGCTCGCCCGCGCGCGCTCCTCACCGCCCTCGCTGCGTGCGCCCTGCTGGGGCTGAGCGCGACGCTGAGCGCGTGCGGCCCCAACGACCCCGGCGCCGCGCCCGGGGGCGTCCCCAACGAGCCCGTGGGCGGGGTGGAGGCGCCGCCCCCCATGGGCGGCGATGGGCGTCAGGAGGTGGAGGAGGGGCAGAGCGACTTCCTCTCCGCCTCAGGCCAGCGCGACGAAGCGGCGCGCGACGGCTCGCGCGACGCCGAGGCGCCCTCGGCGGACGCCAACGAGGGCGGCGCGGAGGAGCGCACGGTGGAGGAGGGCGACATCTACCGCGTGGTCCGCCCCGGCCTGCTCGCCAACCTCAACGCCTACCGCGGTCTGCAGCTCGTCGACATCGCCGACCCGAGCCGCCCGCGCGTGCTCAGCCGCCTCGCCCTCGCCGGCTCCCCCGTGGAGATGTACCTGCTCGACGGCTACGCCCTCGTGCTCCTCAACAACTGGTGGGGGTACTGGGGCGGGCGCGAGGACCTGAGCGTGGAGAGCTTTAACGGGGGGCTGGTGGCGCTCGTGGACGTGCGCGACCCGGCGGCGCCCGCCCTCGTGAGCTACAGGCCCGTCCCGGGGTACATCCAGAGCAGCCGCCTCACCCGCAGCATGGCGGGGGACGCGCTCTACGTGGTGGCCAACGACTGGTCCACGGGCGCGAGCACCGTCCTCCGCAGCTTCAGCGTGAGCGCGGCGCGCGCGGAGGTGACGCAGGCGGGGGAGCTCGACCTCGGGGGGTACGTGGCGGACATCCAGGCCACCCCCACCACGCTCCTGATCGCGCGCCAGCAGGGCTGGTACTGGCGCGACGGCGACACGTGGGACGGCACCTACGTGAGCCTCGTGGACATCTCCGACCCGAGCGGCGCCATCGTCGCGGGCGGGGCGGTGCCGGTGGACGGCTACGTGCGCCGCAAGAACGACCTCCACATCGAGGGCGACGTGCTGCGCGTGGTGAGCGCCGACTGGCGCAGCGGCTCGGTGGTGAGCACCTGGAACATCAGCGACCTGCAGGCCCCCACCGCCATCGACAGCGCGCGCTTTGGGGAGGGCGAGGACCTCTACGCCAGCCTCTTTATGCGCGACCGCGCCTTCTTTGTGACCTACCGCCGCGTGGACCCCTTCCACGCCTTCTCCATCACCCCCGACGGGCTCATCGAGGAGCGCGCCGAGTACATCATCTCGGGCTGGAACGACTTCTTCCGCCCCGTGTTTGACGACTCGCGCCTGGTGGGCGTGGGGCAGGACGACCAGGTGGGCGGCGAGGCGCGCTCCATCGCCGTGAGCCTCTACAGCACCGACCTCGCGCTCACGGAGCCCTTTGTGGCGCGCGCGGCGGGGGACCTCCGCGGCTGGTCGTGGTCGGAGGCGCAGTGGGACGACCGCGCCTTCTCGGTGATCGAGGACGCGGTGGAGGCGGCGGGCCCTGACGGCGTGGTGGAGACGGGGCTGGTGCTGCTGCCCTTCTCGGGCTACGATGACGCTGAGGGGTCGTGGCGCAGCGGCGTGCAGATGTTCACGTTCTCGGAGCGCAGCGTGACGGCGCGCGGGGTGATGGCGCACAGCAGCCCCGTCCGCCGCAGCTTTGAGCCCGCCGAGGGCGTGGTGGGCAACCTCTCGGAGCTGAGTCTGAGCCTCTACGACCGCGCCGACCCCGACGCGCCGGCGCTGCTCGGGGAGGTGGACCTCGCCCCGGAGCTGAGCCGCGTGTTCTTTGTGGGCGAGGGCCCCGCGCGCCACGCCGTGCGCCTGCGCGGCTCCAACGACCTCTACTACGGCTGGTACGACAACGGCCGCGACATGGAGCCGGCGCGCCTGCAGGTGATGCCGGTGGGCGCGGACGTGGACACGGCGGAGCCGCTCGCGGAGGTGGCGGTGCCCGCCTTCGCCGACGTCCGCCAGCTCGGCGATGTGTTTGTGGCGACGGAGAACCGCTGGACCTACGACGAGGCGCGCCAGGACTCCCGGCGCGAGGTGAAGCTCAGCCTCTTTGACCTCAGCGACCCCGCCGCCCCCCGCGCGCGCGGCGCCCTCGACCTGACCGACCGCTTCTCCGAGGACGAGGGCTACTACGGCTACTCCTACGGCGACGACTGGGGCTGCTGGGGCTGCGGCGGCTACTGGTGGGGCGGCGGGAGCCTGCGCCTCCACCCGCTGGCGGGGGCGGTGGCGCTGGAGCGCCGCGTGTCGCAGCGCGAGAGCCTCGGGCGCTACGAGGTGTGCAGCGTGGGCGCCCCCCGCGAGGAGGGCGCGCTCCCCGAGTGCTATGAGCTCTTTGGCAGCGAGACGGCGGGCGAGACGGCGGGCGAGACGGCGGGCGAGACGACGGGCGAGACGACGGGCGAGACGACGGGCGAGCCCCGCGCCTGCCAGATCTCCATGGGCGACGTGCGCTGCGAGCGCCAGGCGGGCGGGGCGTTCACCTGCGTGGGCGAGGTGCAGGTCTGCCAGGGCGCGCTGCGCAGGCAGGGCGACGAGAACTCCTACAACTACTCCTACGACATCGACTACAGCTCGTGCGCCGCGGTGGAGTTTGACGCGCCCGCCGCCGCCGTCGAGTCCTCGCGCCGCGGCCAGTGCTATGAGTACGACCGCGAGCGCTACTGGGGCTCGCTCGCCCTCGACGTGATCGACCTGCGCGACCTCGACGCCCCCGCCGTGGCGGCGAGCGTCGCCCGCCCCGCCGAGGAGCGCCTTGAGGGCGTGGTGGCCGACGGCGACGTGCTCTACTACTCGTACCACCTGCCCGTGACGGTGGAGGGGGACCGCGTGAGCTACGTGCGCCACTTCACGCGCCCCGTCCGCCTCGCCGACCCGCGCGCGCCGCGCGTGGGCGCGGCGGTCAACCTGCCCGGGCGCCTCCTCCTCCGCCGCGGCGACCTCGCGGTGACGCGCGACCAGACCTGGGGGCCGCGGGGCGCGGAGTCGTCGCTCAACCTCGTGCGCCTCAACGACGCCGAGACGCGCGCCACGCTCGTGTCCCGCCACCTCTTTGAGGAGCGCACCCTCGACGCCGTGCGCCTCGACGCGGTGGGGGGCGAGGAGCGCCTGGTGGTGACGCACTCGCCCGCCTACGGGTGGGGCTACTATGACGCGTCTGTGGCGTTGGAGGGCGCGACGGCGGAGGAGGCGGCGCGCGAGCGGTTCGACCGCGTGGCGGTCTTTGGGCTGCGCGACCTCGCGCTCCTCGGCGAGGAGGTGAGCGACCAGTGGGCGAGCCTCGTGGACGTGCGCGGCGGGCGCGCGGTGTTCAGCGTGGGCGGCGGGGTGCTGCTGATGGACCTCAGCGACCCCGCGCGGATCACGCCGCAGGCGTTCTTCCCGGTGAACGGCTGGGGCGCGAGCTTCACCCTCGAGGGCGACACGCTCTACGCGGCGGCGGGGCGCTTTGGGGTGTACGCGCTGCCCCTCGCCGAGCGCAACCTGCTCGCGCCGCCGCTGTGAGCTGAGGGGGGGAGGGCGCTCAGGGCTTGGCGGCGCGCCGCTCCGCGTGGAAGCGCGCCGCCCAGCCCTCGCGCTCCACCTGCGGCGCGCGCGAGAGGGCGAGGGCGTCGGGGGGGACGTCGCGGGTGACGGTGCTGCCCGCTGCCACAAAGGCGCCGGCGCCCACCGCCACAGGGGCGACGAGCTGCGTGTCGGAGCCGATAAAGGCGCCCTCGCCGATGTGGGTGTGGTGCTTGCGGTAGCCGTCGTAGTTGCACGTGATGGTGCCGGCGCCCACGTTGGCGCGCGCGCCCACGTCCACGTCGCCGAGGTAGCTCAGGTGGCTCGCCTTGGCGCCCTCGCCGAAGGTGGCCTTCTTGGTCTCCACAAAGTTGCCGATCTTGACGCGGGCGGCGAGGCGGGTGCCCTCGCGGAGGCGGGCGAAAGGGCCCACCTCGGCGCCGGCGCCCACCTCGGCGCCCTCGAGGTGGCTGTAGGGGTGGACCACGGCGCCCGCGGCGAGGGTGACGCCCTTGAGGAGCGCCCCCTGCCCCACGACGGCGCCCTCGCCCACCACGCAGCCCTCTAGGCGGCAGCCCCGCCCGAGTCGCGCGCCCCGCCCCACCGCCACTCGCCCCACCAGGGTCACGTCCTCCTCCACGAGCGCGTCCTCGCCGAGGGCGGCGTGGGCGCTCAGGCGCACGGTCTCGGGGCGCAGGAGCGTGGCGCCGCCGCGCATCGCCGCGAGGGCGAGCTGCCGCTGCGCGCTCGCCTCGGCGCGCGCGAGGTCCACGCGGTCGTTGACGCCCTCGAGCGCCTCCACGTCGTCGCCCTCAAAAACACAACACCCCACCCCCGCCCCCGCCTCCTCTCCCGACGCCCCCGCGGCGTCCTGCAGGGCGCGGGCGTAGGAGACGAGGTCGGTGAGGTAGTACTCCCCTTGGGCGTTCTCGCGCTTGAGCGTGGCGAGGCCGGCGCGCAGGAGAGCGGCGTCCACGCGGTAGAGCCCGGCGTTGACGTCGCGGACCGCGCGCTCGTGGGGGGCGCAGTCGCGCGCCTCGCGGATGGCGTAGAGGCCGCGCGCGTCGGTGAGCAGCCGCCCGTAGGAGGCGGGGTCGTGGAGGCGCATGCCCGCCACGGCGAGGGCGGCGTGGGGGCAGGCGGCGTTGAGGCGGGCGAACAGCCCCGCGTGGATGAGCGGCGTGTCGCCGGAGAGAATCCACACGCGCCCCTCAAAGCCCTCGAGGGCGGGGAGGGCGCACTGCGCCGCGTGCGCCGTGCCCAGCTGCTCCGCCTGGATCGCCCAGGTGATGTGGGCGCCCTCCCCCTCCGCAAAGACCCGCCGCAGGTGCGCCTGCACCTCCTCCGACTGGTGCCCGAGCACCACCACCACCCGCCGCACGCCAGCGTCGAGGGCGGCGCGCACCACGCGCTCGATCATGGGCACCCCCGCCACCTCGTGGAGCACCTTGTTGGTGCGCGAGCGCATGCGGGTGCCCTTGCCGGCGGCCATGACGATGGCGGCCTGGGGGGCGTGGGGGTCCTGGG
>Ga0194129_10007560_pt1 | contig 12892 bp, 7 predicted proteins | sample TA2KigCa35mmetaG_FD_150862 | JGI IMG/M metagenome (GOLD analysis project Ga0194129, IMG submission 150862) | Freshwater microbial communities from Lake Tanganyika, Tanzania - TA2015038 Kigoma Deep Cast 35m | ecosystem: Environmental > Aquatic > Freshwater > Lake | place: Tanzania: Lake... | reverse complement strand
TTCAGGGAGAATCGCTTTTGCGTCGGGTTCATTGGCAGTGAATTTTCCCCTTTCTAAGCCGCTCACAAGCAATTTTTGGTGGCGGTTGCCAGCTCGCGCCGGTTTTGCTGAACGAGCGCTGTTCGCCATTAAGAAATGTCCAGCAATCGCGCTTTGAGCGACCGCCTCGATGGCGCAAGAAATGCAGGCTTCCCGGGCAGTGGGGTACCGCCGACCATTCGATTGATGCAGTTCCCGCAGGTGGCCTTTCAGTTTGAGGACTTGGGCGCTTTCCCGGCCTCAACGACCTTGAGCTTGACCGGGTCGGCTTTGGCGGTCACCGCCCCCGCGCCCCGGTCACCGCTGGTGTAGGAGGCGGTCAACGTGTATTCACCGGTCTCAGTCCAGTAGCTCAGCTTCGTGATCCCCCTCATGCCGGAGGACAAAGACTCGATCGGCAGGTCATAAGACTTGCCCGGCTCGATGGTGACTGGCTGGCCCATGCGAAATTCCCTGGTCATCATAACCCGCGGCTGGAGATTAACCGCGCCCGGCCCCTGCAGGTCGAGCTCCAGCTTGGAACTGTCTGCGCCAACATTGATCGTGACCGGCTGCGTGTCCAAGTTGGAGAGGCGGAGGCTCAGGTTGACCTTGGGTGGCCGCGCCGGGACCGGACCCTGCTTCTCGGCGGCGCGGAGCTTCTCGGCGAAGTCCTTGCCCGCCGCTGCCGGATCGAGTTCATAGGTGTCTTTCCCCACGATGATCTCAGCCTTGAGCGGGCCCTTGCCGGCTTCGGCCGCCGGCGCAACGCAGTTGAAGGCGGCCAGAACCGCCGCAACTAAGGATGGAATGATGTTCTTCATGATTTGCTGAGCATCGCATATTGGTTTCGAGTCGCAAGCCAACTCCGTGCCAGCTTCACAGCCACTCCATCGGCTTAGCCCGGAGCGCTGTTGCTGACCCAGTAAACCCGCCGGCCCGACCGATGCCGGCTACAAAGCCAAAGCCGGCTCTACAACCTCACTCGGGCGGCTTCCCGGCCCTTTAAGTTTCGTCAGGGTAAGGGCAGGCCTGTTTGCCAGACTTGCAGGAGGAGGTCGCCCTAATTTTCGACGAAAGTTTCCTGCCGGCGGAGGGATGCTCAGCCGGCGAGGGGTGCGAAGGGACAGAACCAGCGGCTTTTGTCCGCCAACATAGTTGCTTAACTTCTTGAATCCGCTCGACTATCAGCAGCGTCTGCTTACGGTGTCTCTGATTTCGTTGATTGAGTCGTTCAACAGGCAAGCCGACCTCCAAACATGAACTCCAAAAACTTCCTGGCACTGGTATTCGCTGCGGCTGCCCTGTTCACCACCACTGCTCGCGCCGACCTCGCCAAGGCGGGCGACAAGCTGCTCCAGCAGGAGTTGCGGCAAGAGCAAATCAAGGCCACTACTAGCCGCGTCGGCAATCAGCTCGGCGCAGTCATTGAGGAATACGAACGAAACGGTCTCGAAGGCGATGACGTGGTCGTGCTCAAGGCCATCCGCAGCGTGCTCGACAAGCTGACCGAGAAGGAAATCGCCCGCGTCGTCACACTGCTTCAGCAAACTCGCACCACTACGGACGCCGACGCCGGCCGCCGCAACGCACTCGACGCCTTCGCAGGGCAGAAGACCGTGACCGTGCAACTCCGTGCGCTGCTGCTCGAATACCAGCGGCAGCAAGCCCTGCAAGAAATCGCCGCCCGTTTCAATGCACTCGCCCGCCGCCAAGGCGACAATCTCAATGAAGCCGTCGGCCTAGCCACGTTGACCAAAGGCCGCGACGCCCGCCGCAGCGAAACCGCGCACCTGGTCGCACTCCAATTGCAGGAAACCGAGCAGAGCACCATCGGTGATGAGGTCAAAATCGTCCTCGCAAAGCTGGCCAAGGTCGTTGCCTCAATGGATGGAGCTGCTGCCGAGCGCCCGCAGACGGCGTTGAAGAAGGCGCAAGATTCCCGACTCACGGCGATGCTTGATTCTGCAACCGGCGACCTCAAGTCCGCAAACCTACTCTCCGCCGCCGGCAACGAGAAACGCGCCCGCGACGTGATGGCCGACCTGGCCAAACTGCTCCTGCCCGCCCGCGACAACCTCGAGGTGATGAAGCAAGCCTTGCGCGATTTGGAGAAAACGATTCCCGAGCAAAAGGCCGCCATCGAGGAGACCAAGCAGGCCACGAAGAACAAGGATGATGTCGTCGAGGCAGAGAAGAAGCAGGCCGAAGTCGTGGACAAGACCGATTCCATCCGTGAGGACGTGGAGAAGGCCGCGCCCAAAGCCGCCGAGGAATTAAAGGCTGCCGTGGAGAAGCAGCAGGAGGCCCGGGCGCAATTGCAGGATCAAAACAACAGCCGCACGCAGCCCAAGGATTCTCCCGCCGTCGAAAAACAGGAGCAGGCGCTCAACAAGATGGAGGCCGCGAAAAAAACCTTGGAACAACTTATCGCAAAGGCCGAATCCCAGCAGCAGAAGCCCAAGGACAAGCTTGCTGACTTAAAAGAGCTGAAAAAGAAGGTCGATGAGCTCGCCGCCAAGCAGGAGCAAGTGAAGGAGACCACCGCAGCGGCCGAGAAAGCCGCCGCCGCCGAGAAGAAGCCCGAGCTGCTCGCTGAGCAGGCCACGAAACAAGAATCCGTAAAGGCCGAGACCCAGCAGACGCAGCAGGACGCCGCCGCGAACGCTCCCGACGCCGCGAAGACCCTCAGCGAGGCCGTCCGGCAGCAGGAAAAGTCGCAGCAGGCGCTGGAGAACAAAGCCAACGCCCCGATGGCCCAACAAGCCGCCAAGGACGCACTTGAAAAAGCCAGCGAGCAGATCGCCGCGCAAATCGCTAAACTGGAGAAGGCAAAGGAGGACTTGGCCAAGCTCGACAAGCTCGGCAAAGAAATCGGCAAGCTCATGCAGGAACAGCAGAAGGTTGCGATGGATACCGCGAAGGCCGCCGAGAAACCCGAAAACAACGCCGGCAAAGAGACCGCGAAGGAACAGGGCGACCTCGCCAAGCAAACGGAAGCCACTAAAGCCGAGGCTGCCGAAGTCGCGCCCGAGGCCGCGAGCAATTTGAACGCTGCGAAGGAAAACATGCAGGCCGCCAAAGCAAACTTGGAAAAGCCCGACGCCGCGAAAGCCCGACCCGACCAAGCGCAAGCGATGGCGAACCTTCAAGCCGCCAAAAACGCTGTCGAGCAAAAGCAGCAGGAATTGGCCAAGGAACTCGGTCAGCCCCCGCCCGACAATACGCCGCAACTCGCGAAGGCGTCCGAGGCCGTCGCCGCTGCGCAGCAGCAAGTCAATCAGGCGCTAGCTAAGCTCGACCAACCCGCCGGCCTCCAGGAGATGCTCAAGCAAAAGCAGCAGGAAATCGCTGCCGCTGCCGGCGAACAAGCGAAGGCCAAGCCCCAATCCAAGCCGCTTGCCGAGGCTAAGGCCGCTGCCGAGAAAGCCGCCGAACAACTCGGCAAGAACGACTTAAAGAACGCCGTCGCCGAAATGGCGAAAGCTCAGAAAGGCTTGCAGGAAGCTGCGCAGGGCGAGCCTGCGCCGACGGGTGAGAAGCCTGGCGAGGGCGAACCCAGCGAAGGTAAGCCCGGTGAGGGTAAGCCCGGTGAGGGTAAGCCCGGTGAGGGTAAGCCCGGTGAAGGTAAACCCGGTGAAGGTAAACCCGGTGAAGGATCCCCGCAGGCCGGCAAGCCTACGCCTTCACCCGCGCAGCTTGCCAAACAGCAAGCCGACGTGAAGGCGCTCACCGAGCAACTCGCCGCGTCGCAGGCCGCGCAACAGGCCGCGTCACCGCTGGATGCGGCCGCGCAGATGGTGGCTCCGCTGGCTGCCGGTGAGGCCGGGCCGCTCCCACAATTAGCGCAGATGTCCCTCGACAAGGCACTACAAGCGCTCACCCAAGCCGCCGCGCAGGCAGAGGCTGGCAAAGCTCAGCCCGCCCAAGCCAACGCCGAGGCCGCGCAAGCCGCGCTCGCGCAGGCCGCCGCTGCGCTTGCGCTCGCCCAGGAAGGCGTCGGCCAACAAATGGCGCAGCAAGGGAAAGGACAACAGGGCCAAGGCCAAAGCCAGCAACAGGGCAAAGGTCAGGCCCAAGGCCCCGGCCAAAACACCCCGCAGGCCAACAGCAAGGAAGGCCAAGGGGACGGCAAGCAGGGCAACTGGAACGGTGAGGGCGGGGCGGACGGCCCAACGCGTCAAGCCAAGGGTAGCAGCGGCTTTCTCGGCTTACCCGCGCGCGACCGCAATGCGATTCTCCAAAGCCAGACTGAACGCGCTCCTGAGGAATACAGCCCGCTGGTCGAGCAGTATCTCAAGAACCTCTCCGACTCCGCGGCGCGCGGACGAAAGAAGTAAGCGAAGGGAGCCACCGCAGTGCGCCTGCTTCCGCGAGGTCTTGGACTGCGCCAGTGCTGTATCGCTGTTCAAAAGCGGATATGTGGAAAGTTTGTCAAACATGTGGCAGGAAACGGTCGCGCTCCTCGACGCTGTGTCGCTACCCTCGGCGACAGGCAAATTGAGCCCGAACATTCTGGGCAATTGAAGAGAGCAGGGGTGAAATCTTTGTTCGGCCCCGTGCTTTGGGTTGTCTTTCTTCTTCTAGCAACGGCTCCGTTCCAACACGCCGCCGCCCACACCGCCTCACTCACGCGAGTGGATGCGCGGCTCACGACCAATTCCCTTACGCTCACCTTCCAACTCAACCAGCCGGATCTGCTCCAGTTCCTGGCGGGCCGCACCAACGACGCGGTCGTGCTGATGACGCCGGAGCAGGTGCGCACGCTTGCCACGAACATTGCCGACTACGTCCAGTCGCGTATCCACTTCGCGCTGGATACAAACCCGCCCGTGCGGGGCGTGCTCTCGAACTGGCCGCCCGCGCCGCTCGTGCTCACGCGCGAGGAACGGCCCGGCGAGGTCGTCCCGGCGCCACTGCCGCTAACGGTGCAGTGGAAAATTCCCGCGCGTGCCAAAGAGATGGAGTTGTCCTTTTCGCTTTATTCGACCTTTGGTTTCGCTGCGCTGTTTGAGGTGCTGTTCCACCGCGGCAAGGACGTCCCGCCCGTGCTGCAACTCGTGCAATCGCGGCAGGCCATGGTGATTGACCTCACTGCGTTTCAGGAAGACCTGCGAACCGTGGAACAGCCCGATCCCGCGAAGCACCGAGACGTGCCACCGGCCGCGCCCGTGGTGCGTAACACGGCGGCTCAGTTCACCGAGCTTGGCTTCAAGCACATTCTGCCCCAGGGCTTGGATCACATCCTCTTCGTGCTTGGGCTGTTCCTCCTCAGCCCGAAGCTCAAGCCGCTGCTTTGGCAGGTGACAACTTTTACCGTCGCGCACTCGGTCACGCTCGCGCTCGGGGTGCTAGGCATCTTCGCGTTGCCGGGGCGCATGGTGGAACCCATCATCGCGCTTTCCATCACGGTGGTGGCCATTGAGAATTTGTTTCGCAGTGAGGTTTCGCCGGGGCGTTGGGCGGCGGTGTTCGGGTTCGGGCTGATTCACGGCATGGGTTTCGCCAGCGTCCTCAGCGAAGTGGGCTTGCCCCGAGATCAGCTTGGCATGGCACTCTTGTGCTTCAACGTGGGCGTGGAGTTAGGCCAACTTACAGTCATTGCCCTCGCTTTCGCCGCGACGAGATGGTGCGCCGACCGCGCGTGGTATGGCCCATGGGTGCGGCGGCCCGCCTGCTTGCTTATCGCGCTCACCGGAGTCGTGTGGACTGTGGAGCGAATGATGCAGTAATTAAGTTTGAGGAAACATTGCTCCGCGTCACTGTCCAGGTACAGTCTGCCAAAAATGCTGTTGCTCATGAGACTTTCTTTCGTTTTCGCAGGTGTTGCCGGTTTGCTTGCCACTACAACGCCCATTTTTGCCCAGCTCACCGCGCCCGTGCCACAGCCCGTCGTCGGGGCTCGCCAGCCAACGCTAAGTCCAGATGGCAAGCGCCTTGCCTTTGTGTATCGCGGTGATGTGTGGGTGGCGGCAAGCGAGGGAGGGCGCGCGACGGCGCTGACCTCGCACGTCGAAGCAGATGCTTACCCGTGCTTTTCGCCAGACGGCAAATGGGTTGCCTTTGCCAGTAAACGCAATGGCGGGTGGGACCTGTTCGTGGTGCCGGCAGAAGGTGGGCCTGCGCAGCAAATCACTTGGCACAGTGGCGCGGAATATCCCGGCGGCTGGAGTCCAGACGGCAAGCAACTAATCTTCGCCGGTCGCCGCGAGACACCCAACTATGCACTCTATGCAGTGGACTTGAAGACTCTGGGCACCTCGCGGCTCACGGAGGACTATGCGGCGCTGAACTACCCAAGCTTCTCCCCGGACGGGAAATCCGTAGTCTATGGGCGATACGGTTTTCCGTGGACGCGCCCACGCTACACCGGCGCGGCGGCGGCGCAAATCTGGACGCTGAACATCGCCGACGGTCGCCGCAAACCGCTCACCAACGACGATCGGCAGCATCTCTGGACGCAGTTCCTCCCCGATGGCAAACGCCTACTCACCGTCACCGTCGGTGAAGTCACGCCCTCCGCGAGCAAGCTCAACGAACCGATCCCCAAAGTCACGGACTCGCCCGCGCGCACGCCCAACCTCTGGCTCTATGACCTCGATGGCAAAAGCAAGCAACTCACGCTTTTCACCGGCGACGCAGTGCGCTGGCCGACGGTGGCGATGAAATCAGCGGACATCGCATTCGAGTACGGACCGGATTTGTGGTTGCTGAAGAGCGGAACTAAAACTGCCACCAAGCTCAAGTTCGTGGTCAGTGCAGATGAAAAACAAACCACCCGGCGACGCGAGAAACTCACCAGTGGTGTGACTGAAGCCGAGCTTTCGCCGGACGGCAAGACCCTGGCCTTCGGTCTGCGCGGCGACATCTGGACGGTGGCGATGGAGAAGAGCAAAGGCGTAGCGGGCCGTGGCGAGGAGTTCGCGCGGCGGCTCACGGAGTGGGTGGGCGACGACTCCGATTTCACTTGGGCGCGCGACGGCAAGAAGCTCTATTTCACCAGCGACCGCGAGTTCAACACGCGCATTTACGAATTGGACCTCGCCACGCTCGCAGTGAAATCACTCTGGCAGCGCTCCGAGGAAATCACGCGGCTTTCATTATGCCCGGATGGCCAGCACCTCGCGTTTTGGGTCGCGGGTAACGACGGTGGTCTCTACACCTTGGCATTGGCGGACGGGGCCACCAAGCGCATCGTGCATGTGCCCGGCACTCACTGGCGGACGTCAGGTGGCGGGGATTTCGCGTGGTCGCCGGACATGCAGTGGGTTGCCTATATGCGCAAGGGCGAAACACGGAGTTGGAACATCTGGGTTGTCCCCGCTGCGGGCGGCGAGGCGCAGAACGTGACACGACTCAACGCGCAGCACACGCAGCCCACGTGGTCACCGGATGGGAAATACATCTTCTTCCAAAGCGACCGAGACGGACTCGGACTCTACGTGCTGCCGTTGCAACCTGAGTCTGCCCGACTGACGGACACAGACCTGAAGTTCGAGAAGCCCAAGGACAAAGTGAAAGTGCAAATTGACTTTACGGACATCCAACGGCGCATCCGCAAGCTTTCATCGCAAAACCCCCAAGCGGATTTGCTGGTCACGGCGGACGGCACCATTGCGTTCATGTCCGAGGGCGATGTCTGGACGGTCAGTTACGACGGCAAGGAAACTAAGCGCCTGACCACGGGCGGCAACAAAGCGGGTCTGCGCGTGCTGCCGGAAAGCAAGGCCGCCCTCTACGTGCAGAACGCCGAGGTCTGGAAGTTTAGGCTCGGAGACTTGAAGGGCCCGGAAAAAGTAACTTTCAACGCGGACTTTGACCGCGACGTGAAAGCGGAGCGCAAGGCGGCCTTTACGCAATTTTGGCGCAGTTACCACCACAACTTTTACGACCCAAACTTCCACGGACGCGACTGGGAAGCCATCCGCAAACGGTATGAGCCGATGCTCGATTCGGTTGAAACCCATGATGATTTCTCCACCGTGCTGGGCATGATGATTGGGGAACTGGAAGCCTCACATAGCGAGGTTACCCCGGCGGCGGGCAGCACCCCGGAGCCAGTTACGCCGCACTTGGGTTTCACCTTAGATTATACGCACGCTGGGCCGGGCCTGCGCGTGGCCAACGTGCCCACCGGTGCGCCCGGTTCCTACAAACAGACTGAGATCAAGCCTGGCGATTACGTCCTGACCATCAACGGGCAGGACGTGGCGCTGAATGAAAAGCTCTACCAGTTCATCAACGACCGGCAGGACCGCGAGTTCGAGTTCCTCGTTAACAAGGAACCGAAAAAGGAAGGCGCGCGGAAGGTGAAATACAAAGTGCTAACCGCCGCCGAGTGGGAAAATCTGCAATACCAAAACCGCATTGAGCGACTACGCACCTACGTGGAGAAACAGACCGGTGGCAAGCTCGGCTACCTGCACATCAGTGCCATGGGCGGCGAGAACCAGACCCGCTTCGAACGCGAGGCCTACGAATACATGAGCGGCAAGCAGGGCATGATCATTGATGTGCGTTTCAATCGGGGCGGCAATATTTCGGACACGCTTATTGACTGGCTGGAGCGCAAACAACACGGCTGGTATCGCCCGCGCGACGAAGGCCCCGAAGCCGCGCCCAACCGCTCGTGGGAAAAACCCGTCATCGTGCTGATGAACGAGCACAGCTACTCCAACGGCGAAATGTTCCCCTACGCCATGCGCCAGCGCGGCATTGCCAAGATCGTTGGCATGCCCACGCCGGGCTATGTGATCTGGACTTGGGCTCTGCGCCTGACCGATGGCACTGGCGCACGGATGCCGCAGGGCGGTGTCTTCCGCATGGACGGCACGAACATGGAAAACCAAGGCGAGCAACCCGACGTACGCCTTTGGCTCACGCCTGAAGACTGGCTCACCCAACGCGATCCGCAACTCGACAAGGCCATCGAAATGCTGCTCCCCCAAAAGAAGGCCGAGGCCAAGTAGCCGGTTAGTTTATTTCAGTCCGCTAGGCTCGAACACCGCTTCTTTGCCAACCACCGTCGCATTGGGTAACAGCGCGATGCAATTAATCCGCTGCTACGATTGCTGAAAATTAAAGCCCCGCGAGCACCTCTAACCTACTTAGTGATCTTCAGAATCCGGTGGTTATAGCTGTCTGTAATGTAAAGCGTGCCGTCGCGATGTACCGTGACGCCGTGTGGCCGAGCCAGATCACATTCCAAGGGTGAACCTCCCAATGCTCCCCTGCCCTGCTTGCCGGTGCCGGCCACACGCGTTAGCTGGCCATCCTTGGGCGTGAACTTGCGGATGAGATGGCTCTCAGCGTCGGCCATGATGACGTTGTCCTCGAGGTCTACGCAAAGGTGTTTCGGCCCGTTCATGGAGGCTTCGAGGGCAGGGCCGCCATCGCCGGTGCTGCCCTTTTTGCCACTGGCATTGACGACGGTCTTGATCTTGCCGTCGGGCGTGACAACACGCAGCGCGTTGCCGCCGCGCTCGAGGATGTAAAGGTTCCCCTTGCGGTCCGGGGCGGCAGCGCGCGGGTCGGACAGCGGGGCCTCGATCGCGACCGCGCCATCCTCGGGCCGGCCCTTCTTGCCGTTGCCGGCCACGACGCGGGTCTTGCCCGTGGCGATGTCCAGCTCGTGAATTCGCGTGAGGTCGGCGATGAAGAGCTTCGTGCCCGTGAAGTCGAGCGTGATGCAGTAAGGCCCGCTCCCATGCGCTTTATCCGCCGGGACGGTGTAGCCTGCAAGACTCTTGACGGTGCCGGTCTGCATATCTACTTGGCGCACGCGCCCGGCCCAAGTGTCGCCGATGAGCACGTCGCCGTTGGGCAGCACGCCGAGGTTGTGCGGGCCGTTAAACTCGGCGGCCAGCGCGGGACCGCCATCGCCGGAGAAGCCCGCTTTGCCCGTGCCCGCGATGTGCGTCAGCAAGCCCTTCGTGTCCATCTTGAGCAGCCGGTTGCCCATTGCCATCTCGACGATGAACAGGTTCCCCGCGCGGTCGAAGTCTACGCCGAACGGCTCTTTGAGCTTCGCTTCCGAGGCGGGTAGACCGACGGCGTCCTGCACCCCGCCGGCGACGAGCACGATCTTTTCTGCGCGCGCGGGCACGCAGACGAAGAGCATGGCTACAACGAGGCAAAAGCGTAGTTTCATGTAGCCAGTTTTCTAGGACAGCGACTGCAAAACAGCGAGGGCAAAGTCTGCCCCTCACAAAATACCGGCTCGTGTGGGGCCGAAAGGAAAAAGTCTGCGGCTGCAAGATGGCCGAGATTCGGCTTGCGCCACCGGGCAAAAGCGATTCAATACGCGGCGTTCTTCGCGCACGTGGCGGAATTGGCAGACGCGCTACTTTGAGGTGGTAGTGCCTTACGGCGTGCAGGTTCAAGTCCTGCCGTGCGCACCACCAAGCACCGTCTTACCCCCTCCCGGCTAACATCGCGAACAGCCTTGTTTCCTTTTGGGCTGGCTTCTTCAACTCGACTTGGGGGCTGGAGAGGCGTCACCTGGTTTGCTAAGGTTGTTCCTCAAGCTCGACGATGCTCGCGGCGCCACTTATGCTGCGCGCGATGCACGAAATCGCCTTTAAGCTCGGAGGCCTGACGGTCCATTGGTACGGCATCCTTGTGGCCCTCGGCTTTATGGCAGGTTATTGGACCGCCCAACGCCGAGGCCTCCGTGATGGCCTCTCACCAGATGCAGTAGCGGATGTGGTGTTCTGGCTGTTCCTCGGCGGCATCGCCGGTGCGCGAGTGCTCTACGTGATCAGCTACTGGCGCGAGGAATTCGCAGACGGGCCGTGGACAAAAGTATTTACTACACGCAGCGGGTTTGTGTTTTACGGAGGCCTCATCGGTGCGACGGTGTGTGGCATCGCTTACGCAATCCGAAAAACGCTGCCAGTCTGGAAGCTGGCGGATGCACTCGTGCCCAGCGTGGCACTCGGTCATGCCTTTGGGCGGCTGGGCTGCTTCATGACGGGCTGCTGCCACGGGCGCGCGTGTGAGCTGCCTTGGGCGGTGCATTTCCCAGCTGACCATGTGACCCGAGGTATTGGCGTGCATCCGACCCAGCTCTACGAGGCGGGTCTAAACCTCGCGCTCTTCGGCGCGCTGGCTTGGTGGTATCGACGGAAGCAATTCGACGGGCAAGTCTTCGCCCTCTACCTCATGGCCTACGCGCCGGTGCGGGCGCTGGTGGAGCATTATCGCGGCGACTACGCGCCCACAAAGTTCATTGGCCCGCTTTCCCCGGGGCAACTCGTGAGCATCGGCATTTTCACGGCGGGCATCATTTTTTACTTCTGGTTACGGCGGCGCGCCGCCAACTCTAAATTCTCACCTTCCAACCCCAAACCCGCCTGAGCGAGCGTTCTGAGACTTTCACCGTTGAGCTGACGCTACCCACCGAGCGGCTCGACCGCTTTTTACACGCGCGCTATCCGGCGGCCTCGCGCAGCACGCTGCAACGGCTCATCGAGGAGGGCGAAATCACCGTCAACGGTCAGTCCATCAAGCCCACGCACGTCCCGCATGCGGGCGAATCCATCACCGTACGTTGGCCTGGCCCGCGCCCGGATAAGGCCGAGCCGGAAGCCATCCCGCTGGCCGTGCTTTACGAAGACCACGTGCTCGTGGTCGTCAACAAATCCCCAGACATCGCCGTGCATCCGGGTAATGGCCACGAACGGCATACGTTGGTCAACGCTCTGCTGCACCATTGCCACGGGCAGTTGAGCGGCATTGGAGGCGTGGCGCGGCCGGGCATCGTGCACCGACTTGACTTGGAAACTAGCGGCTGCCTCGTGGTGGCAAAAGACGATGCGACGCACCTGGCGCTATCGCAACAGTTCGCCGGCCGCACGGTCGGAAAACTTTACCACGCGCTCGTCTGCGGCTCCCCCACGCGCAACGCCGGCGAGATTAAGGTCGCCATCGCCCGCCACCCGACGCACCGCAAGCGCATGGCCGCGACCGAAAGTGGCGGGCGCGCATCGTGGACAAGCTACGAAGTGCAGCGCCGGATGAAGGCCGCGAGCCTCGTGCACTGCACCTTGCATACCGGCCGCACGCATCAGATTCGCGTCCACCTAGAACACCTCGGCTATCCCGTCGTAGGTGACACGATTTATGGTAAGCGGCTCAATAAGCAGCTGCGTGAGCAGACGGGCTATGCAGCGCCACGCCAAATGCTGCACGCCGCGCGGCTAACTTTTGCTCATCCGCAGACAGGCCAGATGGTTGCTGTCGAAGCCCCCTGGCCGAGGGATTTTGCAGAGGCGGTCAAAGCTTTGAGTTAACGCATGGCAAAAACTGGCGCACGCAAAAGCCGCACAGTACGCGCAGAGTGGGGTATGGTGATTGACCGTTTGGCGTGCGAACGCGAATTGTCAGCCAAAGGGCTCACTCCACTCGCCGGTCTCGACGAAGCCGGGCGCGGCCCGCTGGCGGGACCGGTGGTCGCGGCGGCGGTGATATTTCCACTGGGCTGGCTGCAAGGTGAGTTTCCCGCTGAGCTGCGCGACTTAAACGACTCGAAACAGCTCTCGGAAACGCAGCGCGAGCACTACTTCACTTGGCTTACCTCCCGCTCGGAAGTTTCCTATGCCATCGCGCAAGCAGATGCCGGGTTGATTGACCGTATCAACGTCCTCCAAGCCACGCATCACGCAATGAACGAAGCGCTCGCGCAACTTACGCCTCCGCCCGCGCATGTCTTAGTGGACGGCTTGCGCGTAAAGTCGCTGCGGTGGGCGCAGACCCCGCTCGTAAAAGGCGACGCGCGCAGTTACTCGATTGCCGCCGCCAGCGTGCTGGCCAAGGTGACGCGCGACCGGCTGATGCGGGAATTCGACCGGGAGTTCCCCGGTTACGGGTTCGC
>Ga0194129_10007551_pt1 | contig 12898 bp, 11 predicted proteins | sample TA2KigCa35mmetaG_FD_150862 | JGI IMG/M metagenome (GOLD analysis project Ga0194129, IMG submission 150862) | Freshwater microbial communities from Lake Tanganyika, Tanzania - TA2015038 Kigoma Deep Cast 35m | ecosystem: Environmental > Aquatic > Freshwater > Lake | place: Tanzania: Lake... | reverse complement strand
GACGGCCGGCTCGGCTGCTCCTGCCGACATGCTCCGCGCTCTAGCCGATGCCTCGTATGACGGCAGCGAGCTCGGGCCGCCCGGCCTCTTCGGAACCCCCCAAGAGACCGCACGGGTCTTCGCTGAAACCGGACTGCACGCCATCGGTGCCTACGTGCCCCTGCACCTGGCGCTCGATGACGACACCTTCGAGGCCGATCTGGCACGGATGGCCCTCACCTGCGACGAATTGCAGGCCACCGGGGCGACACTGGCCATCCTGGCCGACGAGGGCTCGGCCGAACTCCTGGTCAATCCCGCGCGCAACACCCGCGAACTCGCCCTCGACGACTCCCAGTGGGAGTTGGCCCGACGTCGGCTCGAGCGGGCCGTCGACCTGGCGCACTCAAACGGGCTCGCCGCTTCGTTCCATCCCCACATCTCCACATACGTCGAGTCCGCGTGGGAGGTCGAACGTCTCCTCGACACCACCGAGGTAACACTCACCGTAGATATCGGCCATATGGCCCTCGCCGGCGCCGACCCTGTGGCGTGCGCCCGCGACTGGGCGACTCGCATCGATCACGTTCACATCAAGGACGTGCGCATGGAGGCGCTCGCCAGAGCAAAGGCGACAGGCCGCACCGACTTCGACGAGTGGTGGTCGGGAGTGTGCGTGCCTCTCGGCACTGGCGACGTCGATATCGACGGCGTCTTACGCCAGCTCGCACGCAACTCCTACGACGGCTGGCTCGTCGTCGAGCAGGATCGCGCCCCCACCTCCGCCGAGCAACTGCCTGAGGTCGCTGCCGAGCAGTCGGCCAACCACCGATGGCTCGCGGATCGGTGGCCCGTGGAGTCCACATCGTGACCACGCCCGTGGTGTTTGCCGACGCCGGGGCCATGGGCGTCGCCCTCGCCGTGGAGATCGCCGACGGCATCGAACAAGCGCGACACCGCGGCGAGCGCTACCTTCTGGGCTGCCCCGGGGGTCGTAGCCCGCGCACGACCTACGCCGCACTGGCGCAGATCGTGCGCGAGCGAGTGCAGGACCTGCGCCACGTCGTCATCGTGATGATGGACGATTACGTCATCGATGATGGCGATGGCCCTCAGCGCATCGACCCTGGCATGCACTGCTCAGTGGAGCGCTTCGCTCACCACGAGATCGTCAGACCTCTCAACGCAGCCGCCCCCGAGGGCATGGGCATCTCCCCAGACAACGTTTGGCTCCCCGATCCGAGCTCCCCGCAGGCCTACGACGCGAGACTGCTCGAGGCCGGTGGTATTAACCTGTTCATCCTCGCCACCGGAGACAGCGACGGGCATGTTGCCTTTAATCCCCCCGGTTCATCACGCCATTCACGCACGCGCATCATCGACCTCGCAGAGTCGACGCGTCGTGACAATCTCGGGACCTTCCCCGAGTTCACGAGTCTCGATGATGTTCCACGGCAGGGCATCAGCGTGGGGATCGACACCATCATCGAGAACACTCATCGGGCCGTGCTCGTGGCACCCGGTGAGTCCAAGCGCACCGCCGTCCGTCGCATCAGCGCGGTGGATGACTACGACCCAGACTGGCCAGCCTCCGTGCTGGTGTGCTGTCGGCACTTCTCCCTGTATGCCGACCTGCAGTCCGCTCCCTCCCCCGAGGAAGCTGCTTCGCCCTCCTGGGCATCAACCGAAAGGAACGAGGTTCACACATGAGTAATGCATCAGTAGGGAGGCGGGGGCTGAGCTCCTTCCTCCGCCCTCGAAGTGCGGCGGTGGTCAGCATCGCCGCCATGGGTCTGGTCCTCGCGGCCTGCTCATCGGGAGGGTCCAGCACCGAGAGCAGCAGCGCTGCACCGGCCTCATCGAGTGCCGCACCGGCACCCACCGACGCACCGGCTCCGGCCGAGTGCACCGAACTGAAGGTCCAAAGTGGCAACGGCGGAGCCGACGCCCTCCTCGCCGGATACGACCAGCTCAACACGGCCTTCGAGGCGGCTAACCCCGGAGTGACGGTCGACTTCCAGGTAAAGGGTTTCACCGAACTAGTCGACACGCTCACACTGCAGCTGTCCGGCGACGACGTACCCGACGTCACCCAGGTCAATCAGGGATACGGCTCCCTCGGCCAGTTGGTCACTTCCGGTCTCGTGCAGCCCCTTGATGACGTTGCCACCACCAACGACTGGGCCGGCCGCCAGGGCGAGTCACTCATCGCGCTCAACGGACGCTTCAGCCCCGATGGCCGCGACATGGGTGCCGGTGAGCTCTACGGCGTCTCCGCGACCGGAGCGTGGGTCGGCCTCTACATGAACATGGACGTCGCGGAGTCGCTGGGCATCACCGCCCCGCCTGCCTCACGCGATGAGATGGAGGGCATGCTCGCCAAGGCAAAGGACGCGGGCGTACCTGGGCTGATGTTCGGTGCGACCGACGGCGGTGAGCAGATCTGGCTATGGGCCAACCTGCTGATGGGCTACACCTCGCCGCAGACGGTCACGGATGTCATCAACGGCGTCAACGAGCAGCTGCCGCCGGAGAGCCTGCAGGCCGCAGAGACCATGCGCAAGTGGGCGGAGGATGGCTATCTGACCGACGGCTGGGCAGCGCTCGACAGCACTGAGGTCCTCGGCATGTTTGCCGAGGGCGAGGGGCTCTTCGCGCTGAATGGCTCATGGAACGTCTTCCAGTCGGATACCCCCGAGGCTTTCCGCCTCGTGCCGTTCCCACTGGCATCGGCTTCGGAGATCGGTGCCATCGCCAGTGGCGACCTTCCCTGGTCGGTACCGGCCGCTGCCAAGTGCCCGGACCTGGCGAAGAAGTACATCGACTTCATCACCAGCCCGGAGGCTTCGGAGATCTGGATCAAGGCCGGCCAGGTGCCAGCCACGATTTCGGGCAATGAGGCCGCGCTGGTCGAGGCAAATGGCCTGGTGGGCGTGTCGGCCGATGCCATCACGGAGTGGGTCAACATCATGACCAACGGCACTCCGATCGGCTTCCCCGACTGGGCGACGCCGACCTGGTACGACACCATCGCGCAGTCGTCGACCGCACTCATGGCCGGGGAGATCTCCCCGCAGGAGTTCGTCGACGCTCTGCAGGCCGACTACGGCGCCTTCACGGCGGAGCGAAAGGCTTCGTAACCTTCGTGAGCCTGAGTTCACTGCCGGTTACTGCGGGGGGGCGGCCTACGCCGTCCCCCCGCAGACGGGTGCCGGGGGAGGCCCGCTCGGTCGCCTACCTCTACATCCTTCCCGCCGCCCTGATCTACGCCCTTTTCGTCTTCATTCCTTTCATTCACTCGATTTACCTGTCCTTCTTCAAGGGCAATGGCGTTACGCGCATGGAGTTCGTAGGCATCGACAACTACATCGACATCGTCACCAACCCCGTGCTGCGTTCGGCCTTCGTCCACGCCTTCGAATTGATCGTGTTCTATTCACTGATTCCCATCGCGATCGGACTTTTTCTCGCCAGCGTGCTGCATCGCAGCCGCATTCGCGGAGTGGCGTTCTATCGCACCGCACTCTTCTTGCCTTACGTCATCGCCCCAACCGCGATTGCTGTCATCTGGCGGTGGATCCTGGCCCCGCGCGGCCCGCTCAACTCCTTCCTGGAGGCGGTGGGCCTCGGAGCTCTGGCGCAGCCCTGGCTCGGGGACTTCACGTGGGCATTGCCAAGCGTCGGCATGGTCGGCACCTGGGTCATGTTCGGTCTCGTTCTTGCCCTGCTACTGGCCGGCGTGCAGAAGATTCCGCTCGAGCTCTACGAAGCCGCTCGCCTCGACGGAGCCGGCCCCTGGATGGAGTTCCGGGCCGTCACGCTTCCCGGTCTTCGCTACGAGATCGTCGTCGCCCTAGTGCTGACGGTGACGGCAGCGCTGCGCAACTTCGACATCATCTACGTGATGACCTCGGGTGGGCCCGGTAATGCAACCGTCGTTCCGAGCTATCTCGTTTATCAGCAGGCATTCAAGGTGGCTCAGATCGGCGCGGCGGCCGCTATGGGGACCGTCCTCATCGCTGTCATCGTCGCGGCCAATCTACTCATCGCGCGCGCCGGCCGGAGAGACGCATGATCAGCCGTCGCGACACCATCGTCGGCTACCTAGTCCTCAGCCTGGCGGCCCTCATATCCCTCGGCCCGCTCCTCGGCGTGGTGATCCTGTCGCTCGGTGAGCCGGGCAAGGTCGGCATCAGGATCGATATCGCAAAGGCGACCAACTTCGGCAACTACGCAGACGTTTGGGAAAAGGGCGACTTCGGAGCCGCCATTCAGACGAGCGCGATCATCACGATCGTCGTGGTTGTGCTCTCTGTTGCCCTGAGCATCCCCGCCGGCTATGCCTTTGCCCTGATGAATTTCCCGGGGCGCACAGCGATATTCGCCCTACTCGTACTCGGCATCCTCATGCCCCTTGAATCGATGATTGTGCCGCTCTACCTCGACATGAGGCGGTTCAACCTCGACAACAATTACTGGTCGGTGATCCTTCCGCAGATCGGCTTCTCCGTTGCCTTCGGTGCCTTCTGGATGCGTGCATTCTTCGTGCAGTCCGCTCGATCTCTCATGGAAGCGGCCTGGATCGATGGCGCCAACACCTGGCGGACCTTGACCAAGGTCTTGCTGCCGCTGGCTAGGCCCCAAATGCTTACCCTTGCCGTGCTCTTCTTTGTCTGGAACTGGAACGACTTCCTGCTACCGCTGGTCATGCTCTCCGGCTCCGACCTTCAGACGGCGCCCATGGCTCTGGTCAACTTCGAGGGCGCTCGACGCACGGACTTCGCCTACCTCGGCGCTGCGTCGCTCATCACCATTGCGCCCGTCATCATCGTCTTCATGCTGCTTCAGCGCAGTTTCACCCGCGGGATCCTCGCGGGCTCCATCAAGGAATAGGAGAGTTCGCGTGTCATCCCCCGTGCGCATCGGAATCATCGGCCTGGGTCGTGTCTTCAAGCGCTACGCGCTGGTCCTCGACCCACTGGTACGGGCCGGTCGTGCCGAGGTCGTCAGCGTCTACGACCCGGTTGCCCAGATGCGCGCCGAGGCAATCGAGTTGTTCCCGGAGGCTGCCCAGGCCACAGGACCCGAGGCCGTCATCGCCGACCCGAGCATCGATGCGATTTTGATCCTCACCAGCATGAACGAGCATGGGGCCCTCACCTCGAGCGCCTACCAGTCGGGCAAGCATGTGCTGGTCGAGAAGCCGATGGCCACGTCACTCGCTGAGGCCACCGAGCTCGTGCGTCTCAGCCAGTCATCCGGCCATCTTCTCGTCTGCGCCCCCCACGTGTTGCTCTCGCCGACCTACCGCGAGATGCATCGGCGCCTGCAGGCCGGAGAGATCGGCGACGTCAAGCTCGCGCGGGCGCTCTACGGATGGTCAGGACCGTGGTGGGGTGAGTGGTTCTATCAGCCAGGTGGAGGTGCGCTGTTTGACCTGGGCGTCTACAACGTGACGAGCCTATGCGGCTTCCTTGGATCGGTGAAGCGGGTGACCGCGCTCGTCGGCACCGCGATCAAGGAGCGACCGGTCAATGGAAAGCCAATGCCCGTGACTGCCGACGACAACGCTCACGTGCTTCTTGACTTCGGCAACGAGGTCTACGGCTCGGTCACGACAGGATTCACGATCCAAAAGTACGGTCGCGCCCCCGCTATCGAGCTCTACGGCCTAGAGGGCAGCATGGACATGCTCGGCGACGACTGGGCCCCGCGAGGCTTCGAGATGTGGCGCTCCTCGGTCGGCCACTGGGAGGTCTTCGAGGAGCAGGCACCCGACTGGCCCTGGACCGACGGACTCAACCACCTGGTCTCGTGCATCGAACGCGGAGTCCCTTCCGTCACGCGGCCGGAGCAAGCCTTTCACGTGCTTGAGGTCATGCTCGCGGCTATACAGTCATCTGCCGAGGGCCGCGCAATTGATATCACCAGCACATTTCCCGCACCCGACTACTCCCACGAGGAGGAGTTCGTCATGGACGAACATCGCAAGCACGATACGAGTCTGTGATGTCGCAGCGCGTCACGTTCGATGGTGTCAGTGTGACCTATCCCGGCATGACCTCCCCCGCTGTCAGCAATCTCGATCTTGAGGTGGCCGAGGGAGAGTTCCTGGTGCTGGTAGGACCCTCGGGATGCGGCAAGTCCACAGGCCTGCGCGCTGTTGCCGGGCTGGAGCCGGTCTCGAGCGGGCGCATTCTGATCGGTGATCGCGACGTTACCGGCGTTGCCGCGAAAGACCGGGACATCGCGATGGTCTTTCAGAACTACGCCCTCTATCCCCACATGACAGTGGCCGAAAACATGGGCTTCGCCCTGAAGATCGCCAAGACGCCCAAGGCCGAGATGACCAGGCGCGTGGAGGAGGCAGCTCGTCTTCTCGACCTCCACGACTATCTCGATCGTCGCCCCAAGGCGCTCTCCGGGGGACAGCGACAGCGTGTCGCCATGGGTCGCGCCATCGTGCGCGAACCGGCGGTATTCCTCATGGACGAGCCTCTCAGCAATCTGGACGCGAAGCTGCGCGTCCAGACACGCACTCAGATCGCCACGCTGCAGCGACGACTGGGCACCACGACGATCTATGTCACCCACGACCAGGTCGAGGCAATGACGATGGGTGACCGGGTTGCGGTGCTGCGTGACGGCGTTCTCCAGCAGGTCGCGACACCCGATGAGCTTTATCAGTCTCCTGTCAACGCGTTCGTCGCGCAGTTCATCGGGTCTCCCAGCATGAACCTTGTCGAGGTGCCCATCGTCGACGGCGGAGTCGACCTAGGGGAGTGTCGCGTATCGGTGACTCGCGACATTCTCTCCCTCGCGGGGAGTCCTCGAGTGCTCCTGGGAGTCCGACCTGAGGACCTTCGTATCGATGACGGTGGAGCCCTGATGAGAGTGCAACTCGTTGAGGCGTTGGGAGCCGACACCTACGTCTACGGCACTATCACCACCCCCGACGGAGATGTGACGATGGTCGTGCGCACTACACCCGCCACGAGGCCATCGATCGGAGACGTGGTCGGCGTGCGACCCGAGCGCTTCTACGTGTTTTCGGCGGAGGGCGAGCAACGACGCCTGGGCTAGTCGCCCGTCATCACACTCAGCAATGCCTTTCCAATGCCCCTCGCGAGATGCGGATTTTCCAGGCCTGTAAGACGTGCGCAGTGCCAGAAGGCGGGGATCCCCGGCATACATCGCCTGGGGTCAGCAAGCCGCTCCCCACAGGGTCGAGGCCTGAGGGTTCGCCCATGACCACGACGCCCTTGGATGGCCTCCTTACCTTCGACCGCCGTTGGGGGCATCCGGACTCAGCACGCTGGATGCAGCTCGCCGACGCCGACCCGCTGCTCTTCATTGCCGAAAACATCTCCAACACTGATCGACGTGAAGGAAGCCTCGCCTTGCGGGCGGTACGACGGACGCCCAGCCGGTGTGGGCAAGGCCCCCGTGTCGGACAAGTCGCGGCTGTGGATCTCCGTGGGGCGCAAGGCCAAGGTCAAGTCCGACTAGGCCTGACACTCCACGGATCGTCGACGTCGATGGAGAGCCCCTCGCCATCATGGGAAGACGAGGATCGGCTATTCCGCCGCGAGTGATTCGATCGCCTCGCGTGACGGCATGCGCTTCGCACCCGCGGGCAGTGCGGCAAGCACCGCGGCCGCGGCACTGGCGATCCGCACACGTTCCCTCAGGGCCCCTCCGTTGACCAGCGACCACGCGTAGGCGCCATGGAAGGCATCACCGCACCCGGTGGTGTCCACCGCGGTCACCTCGAATGCACTGACGTGCACGTGGAGCTCGCGCGACTCCCAGGCGTGGCACCCGCGTATGCCGTCGGTGAGTACGACGCTGCTACGCCGTTCATTCCACAGCCCTGCTGCGATATCCACGGGCGTTGAGGCACCTGTCAACGTTGCGCCGAAGCCGAGGGGAATGACCAGGTGATCAGCGGCGTCCACGAGCGCCAACACCGAGGAAGAGGGATCGCGCTCTGCATCGAGCACTACCGGCACGCCGAGGTTGCGCGCCCTCTCGATGACCTGCAGGGTTCCCGGGGGTGCGACACAGGCGTCGACGAGCACTGCATCGGCCACCGACAGCGCGGCATCCACAAGTGCCTCCCCGGGCAGCGGAGTCGTTGCCAGAGTTGAGTCATCGAAGGCGACGTAGCGCTCGCCGCCAGCTGTCACGGTGATGCGCGACATCACCGGATCGGCCCCTTCCACTCGCTCGATGAAGTCGGCTGAGATGCCGTGAGCAGCCAGGTCGGCCATCGCCTCGTCGGACGATGCCGATAGGCCCACTGAGCCGAGGTAAGCCGCGGGGTGGTCGAGTGATGCGACAGCGGCCAGCGCATTGCGCACGTTGCCGCCGAAGCGCGTCTCGGTGTGCACGACCCGGCCCTTGCCCGCTTCCCACGTCGTCTCGGTGGCGAGGATGTGGTCGTGCGCGAGGCAGCCGAGCCCGATGATCATGCGCGGGTGATGGCTTGGTCAGCGTCGAGACCGTCGTGTATGACGGCGGCGTAGGCACGGGCTGCCTTCACCATGTCGGCCTCGCCCCAGATATTGCGGCCGACCACCGCACCACGCGCACCGGCTCGCATGCCCGCGTGGATCTGCGTCAGTGCACCCTTGAGGGTCGGCTCCTTGGGTCCGCCCGCCATCACGACCGGCACCGGACACGCAGCGATGATCTCGGCGAAGGCCTCTTCGTCGCCGGGGTAGCCGACCTTGATGACGTCGACGCCGGTCTCGATACCCACGCGCACGGCGTAGGCGATCTCGTCGGGGGTGAAGACGATCTTCACGCCGTCGGAGTAGTCGCGCGGGTAGATGTGGGCGACGACGGGCAACTCGTAGGGGGCGGCGTCTCGCACGGCGTCGGAGAGCCAGCGTATGAAGTCGCCCTCGGTCTCGCCGCGTACGCCGATCGCCACAGCCAGAGCGTCAGCACCGAGGCGTACGGCGTCAGCCGGGGTGGCGAGCCGATCACGGATGCGATCGTCGGCGGTCCAGTAGGAGGCTTGCACGATGAGCGCCGCCTGCCCTGCGTAGGGGCCCCACACGTGCTTGGCCGTTCCCGGGGTCATCGTCATCGTGTCCGGGCTTGCCTGCATGCATTGCTCGACCGCGCCAGGCAGATTCTTCAGGCCGCCCTCGCGGACGTTGCCGTAGCCCACGAAGTGGTCGACAGCAATGCCGAAGAGGTTGCCCGACGGATGCGCAAAGAGACGCGACAGGCGGACGTCGGTTCCCAGTCCCACAGCGGGCACCTCTTCCGTCGGCTCATGGGTGCACCGCGAGTTTAGCGAGGACAGAAGATGTGCGCCGACCTACGGCCTGCCAGGGTCCGGCTTCGGAATCACCTCGATGAGCGCGCGCAACGTCACCGCGCCCAGACCGGTCACCTGGTCGTAGCCCGTAGTTGCCCCCAAGGGCCGTCGACTCCTTGCCGTCGATTCGCGGGCGCATCTGCTCGACGACGACGCCATTCGACATGTGGGAGGCAACACACATGGTGGTGGGCGCCAACGAGGGGCTCCCCTAAGAGGTGTACTGCGCACCGGAGTTGCCAGCGGCGACGACCGCGACCATTCCGGCGAGCACCGCGTTTCGCGTCGCGATTGTGGCCACGTTGTCCTCGGTGCCAAACGGCGACCCCAGTGACATGTTGATCACGTCAAGGTGATTGCTGACATCGCCATCCTGGTTGGGGTCGTGGGTCCTAGGCTCGAGGCATGACGAGCCAGCCCGCCTTCAACTACTCCGGCTACCTCAAGATCCAGGAGCTGCTGTCGTTGCAGCAGCCGCTATCCGACGGCCCCGAGCACGACGAACTCCTCTTCATCGTCATCCACCAGATCTACGAGCTGTGGTTCAAGGAACTCATCCACGAACTCGCGGCCGCTCAGAAGGCACTGGTTGCTGGCGACACCAGTCTCGCGCTCGCACTCCTAGGCCGCATCCGCACCATCCTCAAGACGTGCGTCGGTCAGATAGACATCCTCGAGACGATGACGCCACTGCAGTTCGATGCCTTCCGTGAGCGGCTCGGCGAGGCCAGCGGTTTCCAGTCCGCGCAGTTCCGCGAGGTCGAGGCCATCCTCGGCCGGCGCGACGCGCGGATCGCCGCGCCACTTCTGCCCGACGACCGCGAGCGCGTCGAGAAGTGGATGAACTCTCCCTCTCTGTGGGACTCCGTGCTTGTCTACGTCAACGGCGAGGGCTTCGCGATCCCCGAGGCGATCCTGAATCGCGACGTCAGCCAGCCCTATGAGGCCAACGCTGCGGTGCAGGACGCCCTGGTCGCGCTGCACCGCAGCGACGCCGCAGCCGCGCTCGTGTGCGAGCGCCTCGTCGACATCGACGAGGGCTTGCAGGAGTGGCGCTACCGCCACGTGAAGATGGTCGAGCGCACGATCGGGCGCAAGCAGGGCACCGGGGGCTCATCAGGGGCGGACTACCTGCGCTCCACTCTCTTCCACCCGGTCTTCCCCGACCTGTGGGCGATCCGCAGCGAGTTCTAGGCGCAACAATCCCGCGAAATGAACTCCTCACCATCACTGCGGCACCCTGAGCGCATGCGCCTATCCCGCGCGATCACCGTTGCCGCCCTCGTGAGCACCATCGCCTGCATCGGCGGAGCCGCGGCACACGCGAGCGGGTGCCGCGCACCGAACTCCCAGCGGTGGCACTGCCGGAGGTCGCCAAGTGACACGATCTGAAGGTGCTCGCACTGCGCCCTGATGGATTCCAAACTCTTCACGAGAATGCGATATCGATAGTTGTCGAGACTGGAATTCATGGTGGCGTCAAGTTCGTCGACGATCTGACGGATCCTGGTGACGGCCTTGGTGATGAGCTGCACATGTGTGTCGCCGTGAAGGCGTAGCGCCTCCCGACGGCGGTCCAAGGTGAGTGGCTCCGGCACCCACTTCTTGGGCGGTTTGCCCGCTCTACGTCGGTGGGCGTTGGCGTCTCCATCGGTGGCGCTGCAGCCGATGTTGGTCGCATCGCGCAACGCGCGGGAAGTTGGGTGCGCGAGGGGGGAGTTGAACCCCCACACCCTTTCGGGCACACGGACCTGAACCGTGCGCGTCTGCCTATTCCGCCACTCGCGCGTCGCCCCGTCGCTGAGGCCCTCCGAGGGTACAGGCAGCCAAAGTCCGGCCCCAAGGCCGCTCCCGTAGGTTCTAGGCATGCACCGCATCGGCACCTCCGACCTTGACGTCTTCCCCCTGTGCTTGGGCGGCAACGTCTTCGGCTGGACCGCTAACCGCGCCACGTCGTTGGACATCCTCGATGCCTACGCGCACATGCACGGCAACTTCATCGATACGGCCGATGCCTACTCCTCCTGGGTGCCGGGCCATGCCGGCGGGGAATCAGAGGAGATCATCGGAGCCTGGATGGAGGCACGCGGCAATCGCGGCTCCATGGTGATCGCGACCAAGGTGGGCAAGCTGCCCGGCCTGGAGGGGCTCTCTCGCGAGACGATCCGCAAGGCGTGCGCTGAATCCCTGCGGCGCCTGCGCACCGACTACATCGACCTGTACTACTGCCACGCCGACGATCCAGACGTGCCGTTGCAGGAGACGCTCATGGCGCTTGCGGAACTGGTTGATGAGGGCAAGGTCCGCTACATCGCGGCGTCCAGTTACTCGACCGAACGCCTGGGGGAGGCATTGGCCGTGTCCGATGCCATGGGCATCCCGCGTTTCGTTGCCCTGCAGCCGCACTACAACCTGGTCTGGCGTAATGAATACGAGGGAGCGCTCATGTCCCTGTGCGAGCGCGAGGAGATCTCGTGCCTGCCCTACTTCCCCCTCGGCGCGGGATTCCTGACGGGCAAGTACCGCTCGTTTGATGACATTGGCGACGGGCCACGCGCACCGCGCGTCAGTGCCTACGCCCACGATCGTGGCTGGCGCACGCTGGCCGCGATCGACGAAGTGGCCGCTGAGCACGACGTCTCCAACAGCGAGGTCGCCCTAGCCTGGCTCATGCACCAGCCGACCGTGGCCGCCCCCATCGTGAGCGTCACCTCGCTCGCACAGTTGGGCGAGGTGCTGGACGCCGTGCATCTGGAACTCTCGGACACCAACCTGGCGACCTTGAACTCCGCCTCAAGGGCCTAGTCTCTCGGCATGACCGCTCCCCGGGTCATCCTCGCGACACTGCTCATCCTCACGCTCAGTCTCGTGAGCGTCCCAGTTGCAACGGCGACGCAACTGGAGCCCGACGACAGGGCTGAAGGGCAAAGCGCACCGGCGTACATCGCCATCATTCACGCTGGTAGCAGCGGCACGTGCCTGTGGCTTTGCGAGCCCATCGCCGGCGCTGCCGCGGATGTGAGCCGGACCTGAGGAACGCCCCCGGCTGGGAGTTGGCTAGGGAAAGCCCGGCCACGAGGGCGGGGTGTCCCCCGCATGAGGGACACTGTGGCCGTGAGCAGCGATCAGGGGGTGCAGGCCCCGCGGGGGAGGGAGCGTCCCCGCGGCTCACTCGAGCCTGCGCAGGTGGGCTGGATCCTCGTCGGCGTCCAGGCCGTGCTCCTCATCATGCTTCTGGTGCTCCCGTGGCGACGTCCGCTGAGTTGGCCGCTCGACGTGCTCGATGTGCTCGGTCTCCTGCTGATGATCGCCGGCATCGCGCTGCTGCTCATCTCGTTCATCGCCCTCGGTCGGGCCCTGACACCGACGCCCGTCCCTGTTGAGGGCGCCGGACTGCGCACGCGCGGCATCTACGGCGTCATTCGCCACCCCATCTACGTCGCCGTACTCATCGCCGCGCTGGGCTTCACCCTGGCCGTCGGATCGGTCTGGCAGGTCGTCGTGTGGTTCGCACTGCTCGGCTTCTTCCTGGGCAAGGCCTTCTGGGAGGACCGCCTCCTCGCCGAGCGCCATGGAGTTGCCTGG
>Ga0194129_10007549_pt1 | contig 12898 bp, 12 predicted proteins | sample TA2KigCa35mmetaG_FD_150862 | JGI IMG/M metagenome (GOLD analysis project Ga0194129, IMG submission 150862) | Freshwater microbial communities from Lake Tanganyika, Tanzania - TA2015038 Kigoma Deep Cast 35m | ecosystem: Environmental > Aquatic > Freshwater > Lake | place: Tanzania: Lake... | reverse complement strand
CCCGGGGGTCAAACCCCCCAGCCAGCTCCAGCGAGCCTCTCAAATTCCGCAACCGCTCCGCCCGGGTCAGCCGGGCCTGTGGCAAGGTCGCCTTGACCCTTCGCAAAGCCTCCACCACCGGCACGCCTACCCGTTTCCCCGCCCAATCGGCGATCTCCGCGCTCTGGTTAAAGCCCCTCTTCTTCCTTCGGTCCGGATGCAGGGGCACGGGCACCAGCGCATCCCACGCTTCCCCCGCATAGTGCTGGCGATATCCGTCCTCCAGCCATCGCCCCAGCCACGGGCGCAGGTGAAACTGTCGCCGGTATTTAAATCCCAGGATCGCCTCCCGTACGCTCCCCTTTTCCAAATACGCCGCCCGCAGCCGACTCAACGCCCACTCCCGCTCTCCGCAGTTGGCACAGACAAACGATTCCGCCACCGGACGAGGAAACGGCTCTGCACAGCGTTCGCAAAAGGGTCGTGCCAGGCGCGGCCAGGGTCGGGGCGGACGCACCGCCGGAAACATCAGGCCGAGGATGCCCTCAATCCAAACGCGCACGGATCGGTCGCCCCCAAAGCGCGCACGCCACCAATAGCAAAAGCAAAAAGGGAATCGGCCCCGCCTCCAACGAAGGCCCCCACCAACCCGCCGTCGCCTGGGCTTTCACACTCCAGCCGCCGTCGCAGATCCGCAGACCCGCCACCCAGCCGGCGTGGAGCCCGATCGCCGCCCATAGACTCTGCTGCTGCCAAGTGATCCGGGCCAGGACCAGGCCCGCCACAAAAAGACCGGCCAGCTTCCAGAGATCCACCGGAGCGGCCCATAGCTGCAAATTTGACCAGCCAACCAAACCGGCCAACACCCCCTCCGGAAGATCGGCGTTGGGCCGGAGGAAGTGAACAGCGGCGAACACAGCCGCGTTGACTGCAAGGAGCACCACTGCCGGTTTCTCCCCGGCCGCTTTCCAAAAGGCCAGCCCCAGCACACCCCGGAAGAAAAATTCCTCCAGCACCGCCACCAGGATGCCGGTCGCCAAGGCCCCCGCCCACAGGTCGATGCCCGGGAGGCCCGACCAATTCCTGACTCCAAGAAGATTCTGGATCCACGCGGTCGCCGCCACCATCGCCACCCCAAAAACTCCCCACCCCAACACCCGCAGACCCGCCGCCACCCGATTCCCGGTCATAAAAAACCGTTTGGGTCCATCTTTCCAAAACCAAAACAGCACCGGAACCAGCGCCAACGCCACCCCTAGCTGGACCCGCCCGAAAATCCGTGGCGAGGTGAACATGCCCGGCACCACCGCCTCCACCGCGAGTCGCACCGCCGGAAACAGCAACGCGGTTACCACGATCCACACCCCAAAAAAAGCCGCCACCCCCTTCCATCCTCGATTCATCGCCTTATCCTGTCGCACTCCCCGACCTCATGAAACCCCTTTCTCCCCGCTGGGGAGCCGTTTGCCCTCGCGGGGCCCTCGCGGGTAGAATTTCCCTTCATGGCCGAGGCCAAAGCCATCGCCCCGTTGGAGTTTGAAAAGCCCCTCGTTGAATTCGAGAAGCGGCTCGATGAGTTGCGCGGACTCACCGGCAAACAGAAGATCGAGGCCGGCACCGAAATCACCTCCCTCGAGAAAAAACTCGAGGAGGCCCGCCGCGATATTTACGGCAAACTCAGCCCTTGGCAGCGGGTCCAGATCGTCCGCCATCCCCAACGTCCCTACCTCCTCGACTACCTCCGCCTGGGCGCCACCGAAGTCGTCGAGCTGGGCGGCGACCGCGCCTTTGGCGACGATCACGCCCTGATCGGCGGCTTTGCCATGATCGGCCCACAAAAGGTCGTCTTCCTCGGCCACCAGAAAGGCCGGGACACCAAGGAAAACCTCATGCGCAACTTTGGCTGCGCCCACCCAGAAGGCTACCGCAAGGCCCTTCGCCTGATGCGTCTCGCTGACCGCTTTGGCCTTCCCATCGTCAGCTTCATCGACACTCCCGGCGCTTTTCCCGGGGTGCCCAGCGAGGAGCGCCACATCGCCGAAGCCATCGCCGTGAACCTCCGCGAAATGTTCAACCTCCGTGTCCCCATCATCGCTGTGGTCATCGGCGAGGGCGGCAGTGGCGGCGCTCTTGGGATCGGGGTGGCCGACCGGGTTCTGATGCTGGAAAATGCCTATTACTCCGTCATCTCCCCCGAGGGCTGTGCCAGCATCCTTTGGAAAGACCGGGCGTTTGCCCCACAGGCCGCCGAGGCCTTGCGCATCTCCGCCGGGGATCTGCTCGATCTAAAATTGGTGGATGAAATCGTCCCGGAACCGGAAGGCGGCGCCCACCGCGATTGGGAGACCACCGTCAAAGCCTGCGTGGAAAAAGTTTCCAGACACCTCGCCGAATTAAGCCACCTCTCTCCGGAAAAACTGATCGCCGGTCGGCAGGATCGCTATCGCAAGATCGGCTCCGTCCAGGAACATTGATTCGGAGGAGTTTCCGCGGCTTCGCGGAAAAAAATCAGCCGCGCCTTACGGCTTGCGTCCCAGCAGTCCGCCCAACGCTCCCGGCTTCTTCGGCTCCTCGGAACTCGTCGGACTAGCCGGAGACGCATGCCCATTTTGGTGGCGACGGGCAGCCGCTTTGTCCGGATCCACTTCCATCTCGATGTGGCCCTTCACGCTGGCCCCGTCGTTGATCACCACCCGCGGGGCACGGATATCACCCACCACATAGCCGCCGTTGACGATCTCCACCTTCTCCTTCACGGCAATATTGCCGACCACGCCCCCGGCGATGTTAAGGTTGGTCGCGTCCAGATCAGCTTTGACCAACCCGCTGTCCCGGATCATCACGGAGGTTTCGATCTGCACCCGCCCCTCTACGGTACCCTCGATTATCAGGGGTTCACTGCCGGAGATTTCACCCTTGATGGTAACGCTTTTACCAATGACAGTCTGGGAATTATCGTGGGTCATATCTGCTTTTGAGGGTATTTGTGTTAAACAAACATACTTCAGAAATCGACGGTCAGCGTCAAGAACCCATCCCCGCCTTTTTCACATCCCCGAGCCCTTGCCCATCAACCTTTTCGAAAAGTGACCCGCCACGCGTGGGCCCCGTCCGGCCTTACGCGGTCCCAGTACCGGCATCGCACCGCCTCCTCGAGCGTCCAACCCTTGCCGAAAGCCCCGGCAATGCTCTCCCGATGGAGCCGGCGCGGACCCGGCTCCCGCGTCTCCAACTCACTGAAGGACAAAATATGCAGACGACCGCCAAGGGACAAAACGGCTTCCAAACCACGCACATACGCAGGCCTCTCCTCGTCCTCAAAAATATGGAAAAGCGCACAATCCAGGATCGTTTCCGCTTCCAGCCCGCTGTCTTCGAGTTTTAAGGCATCGCCCAAAAGAAATTCCGGTGGTTGGGAAAACCCTGCTTTCACCGCCTTCTCTCGCGCCCTCCGCAAGGCCTCCGGCACCACATCCATTCCCAGCACCCGGTAGCCCCGCCGGGCCAGCTCCCAGGCGTTGTCCCCGGCGCCGCAGCCCAAATCTAAAATCGGCGACGCAAACTTTCCTTCGTCGATCAACCGCAGCACCTCCGGCTGCGGCCGATCAATCTGCCACGGCAAATCCCCTTTCTCATAACGCTCAAAAAATTCCCCATGTGACACCGCACGATTGCCAGGCGTAGTTTCCATTCTTCGTAGTCTGTCGCCCCTGCCTCTGAAATCAAAAATCTAAAAATCCCCACCCCCATCTCCGCGATTCCATCTTCCTGATCCCCACCAGCCCGCTGCGTCTGGGCGGTGAAAAATCAATCCCCTCCTTCTGCTCCCCTGAACGTAAACCCACCCGTCAAAGACCCGCGGAACTTTCGATCCTGCCAACCGTCAACCCAGCACCTACGCCGCCAACAAACCCGAAAACTCGTCCGCATTCAGCTCAAACAGTAGTTCGTAAATTTCCGCCACCCCATCGGACATCCCCGCCGCCGCCGCCCCCACGATCTGCCGGATTACCGCAAAACCCTCCACCTCTCCGGTCGCATCCCGCAAGGGAATGAAATCAATCCGCATCCGGCCCCGACCTTTGGCAGACGGTTTCCCCTCCGCACTGCAACCGTTGCCGTTGGAAAGATCGCGGATCAGGCTTCGGATCTGCCCCTTCGCCACATGCGCCCCTTTCCAAACTGCATGAACCGAGGCCCCCACCACTTTTCGGTGCAGCCCCGTCGCCCAGCGAATGCGAAGTTCCCGATCGATCAGCGCCACGGTATGCCCGGAATTCTTCAGCGCCCCGACAATCAATTGCTGGATGCACTCCATAAATGGAAGCTTCTCATAATAATCTGCTACTGGACCGCTTACTTACAATCATTATTTTTAATTTTGTTCACACCTTAAAGCGTTATTGGTCAGCATTTTACAAATTTTCTACTCAATAGACCTATTTTTTTGAGGGTGGTTTAACTTTTGACTGCTCCCGCTTCCTCGGTGGATACTCCCTGGAAATGTCTGCCGCAAAAAAAATTATCGCGGGTCTTCTCCCGGGGAAATGCCTAATCGGCGTGGTTCACCTGCCCGCGCTCCCGGGCGCACCTGCCTACGGCGGCAAACTCGATCCCATCCGGCAGTCCATGCGCCGCGACCTGCTGGCCCTCAAAAAAGGAGGGGCCCACGCAATCATCCTGGAAAACTTCGGGGATGCCCCCTTTGCCGCCGACGACGCCGGCCCAGTCGCTGTCGCCTGTCTCACCTCCCTCGCCTGCGAGGCTCGTGAGCTTTTTCCGGGACCGCTCGGCATCAATCTTCTCCGCAACGATGGGGTCGGCGCCATGGCTGTGGCGGCCGCCTCGGGGGCTGACTTCATCCGCGTCAACGTCCTCGTCGGCGCCCGCCTGGCCGACCAAGGCGTCCTCCATGGCATCGCGGAAAAGCTCCTTCGTTTCCGGAAACGCATTGGCGCCGGCCACATCCGCGTCTTTGCCGATGTGGATGTCAAACACTCCGCCCCGCTGGCTCCGGGCTACTCCATCGAGGACGAGGCCCGGGACGCCTGGGAACGCGGCGGCGCCGATGCCCTCATTCTCAGCGGTGCCGGCACCGGCCACGGCACCGATCCCGACCACCTGCGCCGGGCCCACGCCGCCGCCCCCCGGGCCCCGCTCCTCCTCGGCAGCGGCACCACCCTACAAAATCTGCGCGAGTTCCTGCCCGAAGCTTCCGGCTTTATCGTCGGCACCGCCCTCAAGCGGTCTGGAAAAATCGATCCCGCCCGCGTCCGGGCCTTTGTCCGAGCCTTGGCCAAAGCCGACCGCTGACTCCTTGTTCTCCCCTGTCCACATCGTGGCCGGCATGGCTCTGGCCAAAGTCGTCCCCGGAGGCGAAATCCCGGTCTTTCTGACTGCTATCCTCAGCCATCTTGCTTTGGACGCCATCCCCCACGGTGACACCGGCATCGGTCACTGGGTCCATTCCTCTCCCAATCGAAAAACCAAGCTCTCCCGCCTGCTTCCCATGTCCATCGCCGACCAACTCATTGCCCTGATCGTGTTTCTCATCCTTTTGCGATCTCCGGCTTTCGCCGCGGTTCCCCTGCCCCTCCTGCTCACGGGAGCGATCGGCTCGATGCTCCCCGACTACCTCACCGGCATCCGCGACCTCCTGCAACGCCCTCCCTCTTGGCTCGAAACACTCCACCGCCTCCACGACCGCTGCCACTTCCGGGGGACCGATCCATTTTCCATCCGCACCGGCCTCATCTTCCAAACGCTTCTCGTAATTGCCTCCATCCTCCTCGCTTGGCGCTGGTAGGGACGCCTCACCCCGCTCCTATTTGCTAATTCCCTCCTCAACTTTTCAACTCTTCCCAGCTTCCCACTTTCCCACCTTCCCACCTTCCCACCTTCCACCAAGCCCCTTCCCTCAATACTTCACCGGATATTCGTTCCCCTTCGGATCCTGAAACACCACTTGTGCCTGGGTGATTTTGCGGATGGTCACCCGTGGCTGTTCACTCACGGTATCGCCCACCTGATAGATCTGGCCGTTAAAAATCAGTTTGGACATCGGGCCAGCCACGCGCACCCCGTCAATCCGGGCCGCCCTTAGATATTCCTGGATGGCCGCCGGCTCATCCAACCGCTTGCGGGCCATGATTTGCCTCTCCATCCGCTTCGTCTCCTCCCCTTCCGTAATCCGGATCGGGCTGAGTTTTTCCGGAAGGTTGCCTTCAGGCTCCTCCGGCGCGGGCTCCTCAACCACCACGGCGGGCGGTGCCGCCACCGGTGCCGCGATCACTTTCCCATCCCGAGGTCCAATTCCGGCAACCGCTCCACGAACCCTTAGCTGGGGATTCGGGGCAAACTGGGTTCCCCCTGTGGGGGCAGGCGGAGCCACTTGGACAATCTTGGGTCTGGGCGAGAGAAGCTGAAGAATGTCCTGCCAATAGGTCCACACCCCCACCGCGATCGACACGGCCAAAAATCCCAGGATGACCGGGGCCCGCGCGTTTCCGGCGGACGCGGCGAAGGTAGGTCTCACCGGGGTTGGGCGGGAGGCTTTACTCCCGGACGATCGTCGGGGTGACGAACAGCACCAGCTCCTTACGCACCCGGGCCTGGGCCACGCCGGTAAAAAGATAACCGATTCCCGGAATGTCCCCGAGGACCGGGATCCATTCCTTGTTCTTCACGTCCTGCTCCTGGATCAGGCCGCCCATGATGATCGTGTCCTGGTCGTTGACCCGCACCACGGAGGCCGCCTGCTTCACGTCGATCACCGGCGCGGTCGCGTTCGTCGTGGTCACCGGCGTGTTGTTCGTGGTCGTCACCGTCTGCACAAACTCTTGCGTGCTTCGCAGCGTCGAAACCACCGGCTGGATATCCAGCTGCACTTTGTCATCCTGCGAAACCTGCGGCGTGATCGAGAGCACGGTGCCGGTACTCACGGTGTTGATCGCCACGTTGTTGCCTTGGGCGTTGCCGGACTGGCTCTGCAAAACGTTGGACTGGGAGATGAAGAACGGATTTTCCTGCACCACCTTGATCAGGGCGGTCATGTGGTTCAGCGTGCGGATCCGCGGTTGCGAGATCACGTTCAGTTTGCCCTGCTGGGCCAGCGCCTGCAGCACCGCTTGGATCTGGTTCTGCCCCCGCACCACCGACAAAGACGCCGGGGTCAGCGTGGTCAGGATGGTGGCGGGAATGGCCACCCCGGTCATGTTGCCGGCGGCGACCACGGAAGTCTCCGCCACGAAGGCGGCCACCCGCTCCCAGTTGATCCCCGCCTCGAACAGGTTGTTGAGCTCCACGTCCATGATCTTCATGGACAGGTCCACCTGCCGGTAGATCGTGGCCTTGAGGAGTTTGAAATACTCGTCGAACTCCCGGATCTTGGCCCGCCGGTCCGTGACAATTACCGTTCCGGCCATCGAGTTGATGGACAGTTTGCCGTCGGGCGAAAGCTGATCCCGCAGCTGTTTTTCAATGTCTGCCCAGATATCGATGGTGTCTTGGGACTGGATCGTGACCGTGCCTTCGGCGCTGGCTCCGCCACCCCCGCCGCCACTTCCGCCTCCTCCACCGCCCCCACCTCCACCTCCTCCGCCGCTACCCCCTACCGATCCGCCCCCCGAGTTGGCAATATTGGAAATGTCCGCTTGAGTCTGCACCTGGCCCTGCCGCGTGATCCGCAGATAATCCAGCACGTAGTAACGGGTCTCCAGACCCTTGACCCGGATCAATCCACCCTCCTCCTCCGCATAAAATCCTTTGGCATCCAGGATCGCCTCCAGCGCTTTGTCCAAATTCAAGCCACGAAAATCAACTGTAATGGTTCCTTTAACTTCCGGGTTGGGGACGATGTTGAGATCGTTGAGTCGGGCAAAAAGGGCCAGCGCGTCCGTGATTTCCATGTCCTTCGCGGTGAAGCTGTACAGGATGTCTCCCGAGGCCCGGCTCCCGCCCCGCGGCTTCTTTTTTGCGATCAGGGCGCTCAATTTACCGATCGTCTTGCCTTCCACCTCCGCAGCCGATTTCCAAGGCATCAGCTTGGGAGTGAGGGAGCCGACCTCCTCCGGCATCGTCCCCTGCACGCTGCTCCAGAAGGCCATCAACGACTGCCCCTGCCCCATCGTCAGGTTGTTGATGTAAAGATTTTGCAGCTTCGATCCCCCTTCCGGCTTGGTGGGATTTCCCGCCAACATCTGTTTCTCCGCCTCCGCCTCATCCACCGGAATCACCTCCACCATCGCCCCGTTCCAGGCTGGATCGGTGGTCTTCAGGCTTTGCAGGTGCGTCACCAGGGAAAGGGCCACGTTGCCTGGCACGCTCTCCACCGACCATTCGTAGCGGGTGACATCCGCCGGCGGCGTGGGTTTGGGGGGCGCCGGCGGGATCTTCATCCGGGCCGGCGGCTCCGCCTGGGGCTGCATCCCTCCCAGCTCATTCAAGCGGGCGCGGTAGACCGGATTGTTGGGATCGAGACGGATTAGCTCAATCAGGCACTGCTTTTCTTCCTCCACATTGTTCTCCGCCCGAGCCTTCCGCTGTTTTTTGATCAGGTTTTCAATCGCCAGGGAAAGTTCCGGCTTCTTCTCGTCCGGCTTACCCGTGGGCTGCAGACGCACCCCCTTGGTGGTCATGTCCGGATAGGGACCCGGTGAGACCGGCTCGGACATGGAGATTGGCTGGGCCTGTAGGCCCACCGCCCAGATCAAGAGAACAACGCAAAGCGTTGAAAAACCTTGGACAGACGTGGTCATTAAACTAATGAATTAAACAGCCACAACATCTAGTCAATTATTTTCTGTATAAAAACTTAAAAAGTAATTAATCATATTTAAGTCATTGTAAGACGTTGCCTTGTTATTTGACTTAATTGACCTAAATAGGCCAAACACAAGGATTTGTGTTGGGTTACCCTTACTTTTTCGGGGCTGTTTTGTCTTTGGAAAAGCTCAGAGTCTGTTTTCCGGTGGGATGGGAAAAAATGACTGATTCCGCCGTAATCTCCTCGACCACAAATTCCCCCTTCTTGCTTCCAGGCTTAAGGATGTCCCCGGACACCACCGCCGCCCGTACCGGCGGCTGGCTTTTTTCATCCAGATAGATCCCCGTCAGTTTCCAATCCGCCGGCAACGGCTTGGGCCCCCGCGCCAAGCCCGCCTTGGGATTTTCATAAAAAATGTCCCAAGCAAAACCTGCTTTGTTGAAAGCCTCGCTTTCCAAACCTGGCACCCCGGACGGTCGTGCGATGAAAAATCGGTTGTCCGGCCCCAGGCTTTGGGGCGCCACCACGTTCAGCGGCGGCGGCACCGCCTTGCTCTGGGCCGTGCCCCCCAGCCGCTCCAGCCAGTCTGCCGGCACCAACGTGTACAGCGCATAGCAGGCCCCTCCCAGGACCAGCCCGCCCACCACCCACGGATTGTTCAGCGGACTAGCCACCGCCTTTGCCCTCCAGCGAGTAAAAGTCGTATTCCAGCCTGACCGTCGTCCCGCGAGCGGCGTCCGCCTCCACTTCCAGCCGACGCAGGAAATGCAGCTTGCGCGTACGCTCCACCTCCCGCAGGAAGCGGAAAAGCCTCACTTGGTCCTTCTCCTCCTGCTTTTCGGAGAAACCCGGGGAGGAATCGAGCCGCACCCGGATCGGATAGTGTTTGAGAAAAGGGCTCTGCGGCAGCGTCTGCACTGCCGGCTCCGGGACCACCTCCCCCGTCCAGCCGCACGCTTCCACCGCCTTGGCGATCTTTTTCGCCTCCCCGTTGGCTTGGTTGTCGTTTTGCACCACCCTTTTGCCCAAGGCCTCCAACTGCCGCTCAAGATCCTCCACCTTCAGACTCGGCATCAGCCGCAGGAGCTGGTTTTTTTCCACCAGCAGATTATTACTCCGCGTCGTGAGCTCCGTCCGCTGGTTCTCCATCGGACGGAGCGTCGTGCGGTTGTTGTAGAAAAGCAGGAGGCAGGCAAGGATGGCCACCCCCTGAAAGATCGGGTGGACAAAGATCGTGTACAGCTGCAGGGAAAGGCCCCGCAGCGGGGCGGCGCGGCTACCGGATGCGGGCACGGATGAAATAACCCCCCGGTTTGCGGGAGCCCTCCAGTTTGGTGGCGTCGGCTCCCGGGGCGGGTGCGTCCCCGGTCTTCGCTTCGACCGTCATTTTGAGTCCAGATAGCGTCATTGTCTCGCTGATTTTCGCGATCAGCGGTAGGAGTGCTTTGCCTTCGGGAGCCGTACCCTCGATCTGCAACAGGTACTCCGTCCGTCCGTCCGCCCCCGTCCGGTCCAGCCATATCTGGCTGCGCTCCAGTACCACGCCCGAGGGCAGCACCCCGTCCAGGGAGCGATAGATCGCTTCGATCACCGGCGTATCTGCCTCTTCTTCCAAAATTCGGATCGTCTCCTGCCTCGTCGAAAGGGCCTGCAGATCCTCCCGTGCCTTCGTCACCTCCTGCTGCCGCGCCGCGATCTCGATGCCCAGTTTGCCGATGTCGTTTTCCAGGCTGATCCGCCGATACTGCACCTGGGTGGTGTCGAAAAAGGAGAAGATCAGGATCGCCCCCAGCAGCAGGTTCACCCCCAGCCGCATCCGCCGCCGCTTGCCCCGCTGGGAAATCGAGGACGGCAGGATGTTCTCCGTCGAGGCGGACTTCAGCGCGGTGGCGGACCGCAGGTAGAGCGCCGGATCCACGTTGGTGGCGGCGGAAAAGACCTGCAGCCCCTCCACCCCCGTCATCCCCTGCAGCAGCGTGGTGGAGGAGGTGCCGCTGGTGTAGATCGTGCCGATCTTGGCGTTCAGCTTCTGCTCCGCGAACAGCAGGGTCCGCCGGATCTCCCGCTGCACCCCCTCCGCCCCGCGGCCCTCGGAGGTCCCCAGCGTGCGGTAGAACAGCACCTGGCCGTTGGAGCGGCCGATCACCTGCATCAGGCCTGTCTCCGCATCCGCCACCAGCAGGACCACCTGCTCCGCCGGCGAAGGCAGGGAACGCAGCACCGGCCGAAGACTGAGGGCGGCCGGATAGTAGCCCACAAAATCCAGCCCTTGAGCGGAGATGACTGTGTCCATCTCCTCCACAAACTTCTTCGGGCTGGCTGTCACCAGGTACGCCTGCGGGCCGGACTTGGCGTCCGGGTTCACCCGGCCGTAACCGAACAGGCTGGCCTCCGGGAACGGCTTGGCCTTTTCCACCCGGCGGGCCAGCAGGTTGGCCACCACCTTGGCGTTGGCCGGCGGCGTCTCCTCCACCAAGGGGTTAATCACCGGATTGTCCGTGCAGACCACCACCTCCGTCCCGCTCACCCGCGTGGTGGTAAGGAGCTGGTTGAGGATGGGCAAAAAATCGGCGGGCGTGTTGACGAGGGTGCCGGCCTCCGTCGAGCGGAGGACCTTGGCCGGGGTGGCCGTGGCGATCCGGACCACGCCCTGAATCCAGCTGAGGGCGATGACGGCCATGGGCGAAAACTAACCTAACTCCTCAAAAAGGGGATGTTTTTTTAAAATGCCTTATCAAGAAAAAAACAGGGTGTCTTTAATAAACTTGGCTCCACGAACCATTGACATACTGAAATTTTGAGTCCTGTTGAACCATTTTACTTGCTCCACTTAGACTGATTTGGCCTCCTTTAAGGACATAAAAAACAATTGTTTGGTTAGTCATAGTAATAACAGGCGGGGCAGATCCAACGCTGAAGCTGGGAGCAGGGGGAAAGACAAGCCGCACCTCACCGGTAGTGCCCCCCCCTGTGTTAACTGAAATGTTAGTGGACCAGGCTGAATTAGTATTACCTGAGTTTTCCCATAAGTTTTTTCCTGGAGGAGAAACGATAGCAACGGAATTAAGGGACATGTTTGTCGAATTTGTTCCCGAAGTGACAATATTTAACGTGATTCCGTTAGTTGAAAAAGCGATCAAAGGTGCTGTGTAGCCTGAGCCAGAGGCTGTAATAGATGCGGTTGCAGGACTTCTGAAATCCTCCAGTTCAACTCGACAAAAGAGAGACCTCAGATCGACCGGCTTTACATGCAAAAATTCACCTCTGTTGGTCCAATTAAGAACATTCAAATTATCAGCCGGATAAATTCCGAGTGAGTCAGCTTTTTTGACCCAGTTTTTGAGCCATGCAACATCGGAACCTCCAAAGTTCGAATTAGTAGGACAATTAAGATTGAGATCTTTCTTTGAGGAACTCACAAGGACAAAATAGATGTCGGTTGGAAAATTATTGGTGGGCCAACCAGAGGAAGTGGTTTGAAAGTTTCCTCCATTTTGATTCTGAATATAGTTCGTTGTATTTACAGAGAGATAAAACCTGCGTTGGGTGGTCGCGTTGGTTCCAAAGGAATTCAAAAGATCAGTGGAGCCCAAGGAGGTATAATTTTGTGCCATGGCAGCCCACCCGCCTGCACTCGTTGCCGGCAAGCTGGGATCAGGGATCTGTCCGTTTGCCTGAATGGAAGCGGTGAGCGCCCTGGCAATCTCTTCCAAGTTCTTATCCTCTTGGTCACTAATTTTTTGCTGGGTCGCGCGGGCTTCGTTAAAAATCGGGGCCAGATCGATCGTCCGGACATGCAGAAATTCCCCCTTGTTGGTCCAGCCGTCCACCAAGCTGGCTGGAGCTTCGACCACGCCGTTGGAAACCACCTTGATCCAGCTTTCCAATGCGTTGACCAACGTTACCGCATTGGTGTTGTTGGCGCCTTGGGCATTCGGCCCGTTGGTGGGCAGAAGCAGCGCGAAATCGGGACGGGAGGCGGAGACCAGATACATCTTCGTGTTGGTCGGAAAAAAGGTGGCACCCCAGTTGCTGATGGTGCGGTTATAGCCGCCGTTGGACGCCGTGCCGGCCAGATTGGTGCTCAAATACAGGCGGCGCTGCGTGTCATTGGGCAACCCGGGAAAGACGGAGATCAGGTTACTCCCCGCCAGC